>Ga0315282_10007831_pt1 | contig 17444 bp, 16 predicted proteins | sample YL17G07_20_MG_FD_203693 | JGI IMG/M metagenome (GOLD analysis project Ga0315282, IMG submission 203693) | Sediment microbial communities from Yellowstone Lake, YNP, Wyoming, USA - YL17G07_20 | ecosystem: Environmental > Aquatic > Freshwater > Lake > Sediment | place: USA: Wyoming | collected... | reverse complement strand
TGAATTCCTTCTTGAAGCCAAGTCTGCCAATGGCTACACGGATTTCCACAGCTTCAGCATCGCCTAAAATTTGATAGAAACCCTGTTTGTCCCCGGCATACTCCTCTAGGACTTCCCATTCTTCAACCAAATTGACCAAACAGTTTTCACCTTACATTATGTTGCTACAAAAGTTTAAGTGATTTCTGGCGTCTCGTAGGAACACTATTCCGCTGTGAGGCTCTGTAGGAACAGTGTTCCCTCGTGAGCCCTCGAAGGAACAGTATCCAAAAACGGACATATCCAAGTTCGGAAAAGCCTATAATCCAGAGAAGAAAATACTGATGGTGGTTGAAATGGATTATACTGTTCTCTTTAAAGGCGTCCGCATGTTTGAAGATTTCTGGGGAAAGGATTTGTGGTATGTGAATCACGTTCTAAGAGGTAGAGATGGTTGGGGAAACCTCGGTTTCATTACAAGAGACCAGATAGAGAGAGTAGTGATAGAATTTCTTCGTCAATACAAGGTTCAGTATACCTATAGAATTGATAAGGAAGGGTTGAGAAAAGCTCTTGCGAATTTAAATGAGCATTCTAAAATACTCGCAGGCCGAAGTCTTTTAGATTTGAATTTTAACGAAGAAGTGAGCCTTGAAAATGGGATGACTACGTGGATTCGTGAGATTGTAAAAGAGATGTACGACGAGTTATGCGGTGTGCACGGCATAGGACCTACATCAGCTTCAAAAATTCTACATGGAATCAATACTCAAGTTTTCATGATGTGGGATCAATTCATAAGACCTGGCTATGGATATTACAAAGAAAACACCGAGGATTATCTGAAATTCATGGCGGATTGTCAAAAAATACTCAAAAGAATTGTTGAGGACTACCAAGAAAAACATGGCTGCGACGTTAATATTGCAGAGAAAGAGATTTGCGAACGAGCGTATCCTGATTTGGAAGTTAAGAAGCCCTTAGCTAAGCTACTTGATGAGTATAACTGGATGAAGTTTTGTAATAAAAGAGATCTGCCAGATCCTTGGCTAGACCCTTAAAACAATTCTACTAGGATGCGTTACATGCGTTATTGCTCCTAGCAACGTTAACGCTGTAGCTTCGTCGACATACATCAGCAAGTTATCTATGTTAATTGAGCTCAAGAGCAAAGCTAGGTAGGCTATCACGCTCAACTCATATGTGGAAGCTTTGAAGCCAGCCTTTGTTTGCTTAGTGCCCGTTTTCATAATGTACCTTGATTCTTCAAGGGACCTTACTCGTTTATTCACACTTGCATAGCGAGTATATCTAAGTCCTTTCAGAGCTTTTACTTCTTTGTGTATGTCGTAGATTGTTTGCGGGCCTTTGAGGGCGAGGATGTGGAAGACTGCAAAATTAAGCCTAGCCTCTCGGCCCTTGAAAACTGAGATTCTTCCAGCATTCCTCTTGCTCCTCTCCACACGCCAATCACCATGGCCCGGCAACGAGAATTTGTGTGGAAGTTGCTATTTACATTAATAGACATGTTTTTGTGTGGCTAAGCCCTCGGCAAAACATTTCGGCTGGCAGAAACGCCTATAGCGGAAAGTTTTTCGGCTGGCTGATATTTAAATCGGATTTGCATTTTTGTGTTAAAATTCAAGTTTTTGAAGCCTTTCAGGGGCTGATTTTTGCGGGGCATATTCGGCGGGCAGAAACGTTTTTGCGGGGGTGCAAATCGGTTGGCAAGTTGTCGTTTTGATGTGTATGTTATGGAGGGTGTTTGGTTTTAGATTTTTCTTTGCTTCTTTAAGGTTTTGATTTCGGCTTCGACCTGTTCTATGGTGAGTTTTTCTGTGGCTTTTCTCAGTTCGACAACGGAGTCGCCGTAGCTTTTTCTGATTTCGCTTATGAATTCTATGGCTCTTTTTGTTCCAAGCTCCTTGACTAGGGCTTCAAATGGCACTTCGACTGTGGCTATTCGCGAGGTTGTCATTTTTTCACTCTCCATTTTTCCTGTAAGTAATTGATTGGATTTCTAACTTTTAACCTATACCCTTTCTCAGCGGCGAGTTTCTCCAAGCAGACGGCCTTATCTAAAATTTCGTCGTCGCAGGTTAGCAGAAAACAGGCCTCGCCTAAACAAGCCGCCGCCAAGTGCAAAGCGTCTAAAGAACCGATATTACATTTGGAGGAGAACTCCCGAGCTAAAGCGACGAGCCGCGTGCTGCTGGCAACATTTGCTTTGCTTAAGGCTCTCTCGAAGCCTCTGACATCTTTCCTCTTCAGGGGATCTAGGATCTGTTCGATTTCAAACTTCACATAATCGGAGCTTACAATCTCGATTTTTCCTCTTTCAGCAATGTCAACTATTTTTAAGAAGGCTTCGGATTCCGCGTGGATGCGGCTGTCACTTTGATTGTTCAGTGGTCTGCAGTAAACGTTTGTGTCTAGATAAACTCGTTCAATCAATTTCATCCCAACCTGATAAGCCAAACGTCTCGGTTGTTGCCATGGTACTTTTTGTAGTTTTTGCCGGGGTCAAGGTGATGACTAGATAGCTGCCTTTTATGCTCATGTCCATGTTTAGGTCTTGTTTTAGGAAAGGCTTAACTGTTTTGTGGAATTTGCGGGGAATGGGCAGGGAAATGCGCTCATACTCGTATACGTATTTGCTTCCAAGATACCGTTTCCTAGAAAGCCTCAGCTGAATCCTAACCAATTGTGGACAGCCTCCGTGCAAAAACTGTGCTTTGTCTTCAACTTTATTAAAGCTAGCTGCTGAAACGACACTCTCGCCTAGTGGAGAGAGATGAGTTAAAGTAAAGAGAACCTTCAAATAGATTTTCCACCCATTTTATGCAAGGCTTATTAAATTTATAAGACTACTATAAATCGGTCTGGAAGACGCTACGTAAGGAAGACTGGATAGAAAAATGAAGACGCTTAGAATATCAGACGACATCCACAGAAAACTGACAGCAACTGTTGGAACGCTTATGGCGCAAACAGGCAAGATGCAGACATACCAGGACGCCATAGAAGCCATGCTCAATCGATCAGTGATATTGCCACCTGAACTGCTTGCAGAGATTGAAAACTTCATAGAAACAAACAAGCATTTGGGCTATACAACAAGAGAAGAGCTCATACGGAATGCTATACGCTTTAGATTAACTTTATTCAAAAGAGAATATGAGCTAGTAGAAATTCCAAGAGAGCAGTACGAAAAACTAAATGAAGCAATTAAGCAGGTAAACATGCCTTATCACTCTGTAAAGGAGTTCATAACCGTACATGTTGCAGATGCCCTGCAAAAATGTGCAGAACAAAAGCGGTCGCAGAAAAGACACTAGAAATAATTACGCTCACCCTTTATAATGCATATCATTCAAGACTACGCAAAGAATTAATATTTTGATATAAATAGTTGAATATATCTAAGCGCGTACACCAAGAATATGGATGGTAATGCTTGTAATGAGTAACTTCAAAATAATCGCTGACGGGAGGTAAGGAACAGAAGATGAGTCTTAGGGATCTTGCACTTAAGAAGTCCTATGACTCAGATTCTGATAACATACTTGTTGATTTTTATATTCCAGCTTTGTCTGTTTCAATTCTTTATTCTAGATTATCCGGCTTCTTTTCTTCAACAAGTCTGGCCGTTGCTGCTAAGGGAGTCTCTAGGTTGATACGAAATGGCGGTAGAATAAATCTAGTGACAGGTGCCATGTTTCGCAGAGAAGACATAGAAGCTATCAAGGAAGCTTGCGAGAATCCGGAAAGTGTTTTAGAGAAAGCAATGCTGAGGGAGCTGGATAATCTTGAAAATGAATTCGTCAGGGATCATGTTCGTGCTTTAGGATGGATGGTAGCCAATAAAAGATTGAGAATAAAAGTGGCTATGGTGTTTGATAAGGATAAACGTCCTCTAGATTCGAAGGATGTTGAGCGTGAGGGGATATTTCATCAGAAAGTTGGAATTCTCGAGGACCTTGAAGGAAATCGTATATCGTTCAGTGGTTCAGATAATGAAAGTGCCCGAGGATGGCAAGATAATATTGAAGAGTTCAAAGTCTTTCGAAGCTGGATAGAAACTGAGAAAGAATATTTTGAAGCAGACGTTCTGAAGTTTAACAAGTTCTGGGAAGGAACTACTAGAAGAACAAGGGTTGTAGATATACCTAAGGCGATAGAAGAAAAACTGATTGAAATTGCTCCAGCTAATATTGAGGAATTAAATCTAGACAAGTGGATTGCTAAGAAGGAACGAGTTGGGGTTATTCAACTTCGGGATTATCAAAAAGAAGCCGTCCAGAATTGGTTGGGGCAGGATAGACGAGGTATTCTTGAGATGGCAACGGGTACAGGGAAGACAGTCACAGCGTTGAGCTGCCTCAAAAATGTGCTTGAAACAGAAGGGCAGATAATAGCCATAATAAGTAGCCCTTTTATTCACTTGAGTGAGCAATGGATCAGAGAATTTGGCAAAGTTGGTATTCAGTCTGAAAAAGTTCTTGCGGACAGCAGCCAAAACAGATGGAAAGACAAGTTGGTGGATAATATTATCGATGTTGAAAACGGTGTCAGCGAGAAGCTTATAATACTTACAACACATAATACTTTTTCTTCAGATGACTTCATGAATATAGTCAGGAAAAGTAAAGAACGTGCGCCTGAGCTAAGGTTTCTTTTGATTGTTGACGAGGTTCATGGCATAGGAGCCCCACGCAGAAGAAAAGGGCTCATAAAAGAATATGATTATAGATTAGGCTTAAGCGCTACTCCCAAAAGATGGTTTGATTTAAAGGGAACTGAAAGAATATTTAATTATTTCAGAGACGTTGTTTTCGAATTTTCTCTTAAAGATGCAATTGACGCCGGATATTTGACTCCCTACTTATATATGCCTCACTTCACTTACCTAACGCCAGAAGAAATGACCAAGTACGAGGAGGAAACCCGCAAAATAGCTAAAGCTTACTATCGTTCAAAGGATGATGAAGAAAGAGACGAAATATTTACTTTGCTTTGCATAAAAAGGCAGAAAATAATCCGAAACGCCAAGAATAAACTTGTTGTCTTTGCAAAAATCTTGGATGAACTCAAAGAAATAAGATATTGCCTAGTTTATTGTTCGCCTTTCCAGATTCGTGCAGTACAAGATATTCTTAACCAAAAAAATGTTATTCAGCATAAATTTACTGAAAAAGAAGGAACCAAACCTGAACGTGGGTTTGACGGCCTTTCAGAAAGGGACTTTCTGATCAAGCAGTTTTCGGAAGGAATTTACCATGCTTTGGTTTCCATGAGGTGTCTTGATGAAGGTGTTGATGTGCCTCCTGCTCGTATTGCGATCATGCTAGATAATTCAGGAAACCCAAGAGAATACATACAGAGAAGAGGGAGGGTGCTAAGAAAATTCCCAGAAAAAAGACATGCAGTTATTCATGACATCATTGTAGAACCCATATTGCGGCCAACGATTCCACAGGAGCTGGGAGACTTGGAGAGAAAGATCATCATTAAGGAACTGGAAAGATACAGAGACTTCGCAAGTTCTGCTGAAAATGCATCTGAATGTTTGAAGATAATGGAAAATGTTGAGGCAATCTATGGAATCTAAGAGGTGGAGAAATTGTCGAATGTAAATAGAAGAATTATAGAAACAATTGAAGAAAGCGATTTCCCTAAAGACATTAAAAATATGCTAAAAACTCTTCTAAACATCGAACTCAGAAACTCTCAATTCAAGAACCCTCTTTACGGAAAGGATTATGATAGGGCTGTTATCGAGCTCGCTGAAGCACGTCATCGACGGGAGAGTAAGTAATGGACATCGATTACGTGAGCATGAAGAATTTTCGCCAGTACCTGGATGTGCGAATAGAGTTTGCACGAAACCCGCCAAAGAACTTCACAATAATCCAAGGTGTAAATGGAGCAGGTAAAACAAATCTCCTAAACGCAATCACTTGGTGTCTTTTTGGATGGGAACTTCATGTAGACACCAAATACAAGGGTTTACCTATTGTGAACACGACAACTTTGGACGAAAGCGGTGAGGACCTTTTTGAAGTAAAAGTCGAGATACAATTTATCGAAGCCGACGGAAACAAAATGGTTGTAACACGATCTAATCACTATAAGAAGGGTAAAGGTGGAGATGTTCCTGAAGTGCCGTCGCCGCACTCTTTAGCTGTTATGCAACAGAGAGGAAGAGAGTGGATTGGACCTGTATATGGGGATGACGCCCAGTACATCATAAATAACCGTGTTCCCCCTTCGATAGAAGAATATTTCTTCTTTGATGGAGAAAGAATGGACGATTATTTCAAGGAGAACACTGGTAAAGATATTAAGAGTGCCGTTTTCGAAATCTCACAGTTAGATTTGTTTGAAAAGCTGATTAGTCACCTGAGTGCTAGAAGAGCTGATTTTCTAAAAAGAGCTCATGGACTAGGTTCAAAAGCAGAGGAACTAAGCGAGCGAGTGCAAATCCATACTCAATCTCTGGAAACGGACAAAGAGATACTTGAAGAGCTACAGTTGAAAAAAAGCGAAGCTGAACGATTGGAAAGGGAATGCAGTGAGAAGCTGAAGAATTCATCCTTAGAGCACATTCAACAACTTGAAGACCAGAGAAGTACACTAAGCATAGAAATTTCGGACTTGGAAGGGCAAATTGCAGAGATTGAAGAGGACAGACTGAAACTGTTGCACAAATCTATGCCGATTATTTTATCCTACGACGCTTTGGCAAAAACCAAAAATTTGATCGATGGGAGGCGAGAGGCAGGGTTAATCCCTCCCCTTTACCAGCGGATATTCATTGAGAATTTACTCAGAAAAGGAAAGTGCATTTGCGCAAGCGACATAACTGGAAAAGACGAATACTCAGCGTCACGGCGTAAGAAAGTTGAGACCTTTCTGGAAGGTAGTGAACTCTCGGAAAAAAGTAATGAGCTGATTGAATCAAACACCCTTATACGGAAAATGATGGAAGAGGTAGCTGGTTTTCGCGAGGAAATAGTAGAGCTAGACAAGAAACTGAAGAGAGTTCAAGAAGCAAAAGAAGAAAAAGAGAAAGTGCTAGGAAAGATTGACCAAGAGATAAAACAGAGCAATGTGGAAAACATCAAACTTTGGGGACAGGAACGGGAAAAGTATTCCAGAGAAAAGGAGCGGCTTATAGGCGAAATCGCGAAACAGAAAAACCAGATGGAAAGACGTCATAACATAATCCGTGCGACCAACTCGGAGCTGAATCAGGAACTGAGAAAAGAAGCCAAGCACAAATCCCTCCTCGAATTGTTAGCAATCTGCGATGAGGGGATAAAAAGTGCTCAAGAAGTCAGAGACACAATAATGAGGAAAGTCAAAGAAGAGATTGAAAAAAAGACAAGCGAGCAATTCTTGGCATTAATATGGAAGAAAGATACTTACAAAGGCGTATGCATATATGACGATTATAATATTTCGGTTCCTCATGTTTCAGGAAGAGAAGGCCTTGGGACTCTTTCCGCTGGCGAGAGGCAAGTGTGTGCCTTATCTTTTATGGCTGCGTTGAACAGTGTCTCTGGTTTTGAAGTCCCCATTATTGTAGATACGCCACTTGCAAGGATCTCCTCTGAGCCAAGCAGGAATATTGCCAAGAATCTGCCTAATTACCTGCAGAACAAGCAAGTCACCCTACTTGTTACGGAGAAAGAATACACGCCAGAGGTAGCAAAGGAGCTTTCTGAGAGAGTTGGTAAAACATACGTAATTGATGTGATCGAAAAAGAACGGGGTAATCTAGCCGAGGTGAGACTGATCGAATGACAGAAAAGAAAAAAGTAGATAGGATATATATCGACAAGAAGGACCTTGCAGATTTTATCAGACTTAAAGAAAAAGATAGCCCTTTTGCGAATAGTCAGAACAAAGATATCTTTTTGGCTGCAATGGTCGTTGGTTACCATGAAGGCGGAAGGATAGAATTGAGGAATAAGGAGGGCTATTTCAGGACAGAGTATTTGACCGATGAGGAACGTGCTCTTATAAGAGCAATTGCAGTTGCGACAGAAAGAAACCTGAACGTTGTGCTGGATGAGCAAAGGGTTTACTCAATCGCTGAAGAATACGCGACAGGCGGCATATCAATCTTAAAAGCTAAAGTCTTCAGTGGTGAATATGGATCGTACGCAAAAAAGCTCGAGAGTGACCTGTTACATACCTTCCAAAAAATTGCGGAAAGCCAACCGAAACCACAAACATTTGAGGAAGTAGTTGATCTTCAGGTCAGTGATTTAATAGAGAAAGGTGAGAGTGACTTGATAGAATTTAAATCATCTTTGGTCTGGGATTACAAAAAGAAACAGCCAAACAAGCTGATGGGCATTATAGTAGCAAGAACGATCTCTTCTTTTATGAATTCAGAAGGAGGCATACTATTGATTGGAGTGGGCAATCAAAAGAATGTACTTGGACTGGATAATGATTTGGCTCAACTGGACGGAAGCGAGGACAACTTTGAGCTTCATCTTACAAACGTCATCAACAACCACTTAGGCAAAATCGTTAGAGCGCTTATCAGCCTTAGATTTGATCAAGTGAATGGGAAGAAAGTTGCAATAATATCGGTCAAGAAATCATCACGACCAATATATTTAAAGCATGAGGGCAAAACTGAATTCTTTATTCGCTCTGGAAATTCATGTCAACCATTGGATGTAAGTGAAGCAACAGACTATATTAAAGACCATTGGCCAGACTTGCGATAGAGACCTTAAGGCTCTCTTTTCTTCAATTCCTCGAGGGCGTACTCAATGGCATGTGAAACGCTGGCAAATTTCTTTTCTTTTATTTTTTTATTAATCCATGCGAGAAGCTCGATATCAATTGAAACAGAGGTTTTTTTCTTCGTCAAGTGAATCCTCTATAATCAGAATATCAGATTTTTTTAAAAGCCTTTATATACCTAATAATACCTGAAAGTAGTATCAAGAAAAGGCGAAGCAAACATTATTGATAAAACTTAAAACCTCTTCCTCACACAATAGTTAACGATCGGCGAGGATAATAAAGAGAGGAAGGAGATCGTTGAATTGAAGCACATGCTCTTAGTGGAGCCAAAGTATTACACAAAATATCCACCGCTAGGATTGCTGAAATTATCCTCTTATCACAAGAATCTGGGCGATACCACAGAACTTGTTCGAGGAACAACCGCCAAGATTTCTGAAGATCCAGATATCGTTTATGTAACTAGTCTCTTTACTTGGGCTTGGAAACCTGTGTGGGAAGCGATAAGGTTCTACTCAAGACTTTTTCCTAATTCTGAGCTTTGGCTTGGCGGTTTGTATGCTTCATTGATGCCCGATCATGCCGCGCTAAGCGGGATAGAACCAAACCGTATATTCAAAGGGATTTTCTGCAAAGTTGAAGACCTTTGCCCAGACTATAGTCTAGTTCCCGAATGGAATGAGAAGGTCAGTGCGAGTATAATTTTCTCTTCTCGTGGATGCATTAGATCGTGTACATACTGTGCTGTTCCACGAATTGAGGGCAAATTAAACACAGAAAAACATACTATTAAACATCTAATTTGGCCAGGACACAAGCGGGTGATTCTTTTTGACAATAACTTTCTCGCTAGTTCTGGATGGGAAAATATACTGAATGAAATTGAAGAGCTTGATCTTAGAGTTGACTTCAATCAAGGTTTAGATGCCAGACTAATCTCGGAAAAAGTTGCTGAGAGGATCTCTCAAATCAAGATTGACCGGTTTGTTAGGCTCTCTTATGACTATCTAAGCATGAGACCTTATGTTAGGAAAGCGATCGACCTCCTTAAATCACATGGCATTGACGGAAGGAACATTCTAGTATATGCTCTCTACAACTTTACAGACGATCCAGAAGACCTGTTCAAAAGGATTAAGGACACTCTTCAATGGGGTGCAGTATCCTATCCAATGCGTTTTCAGCCTACGAACACTCTATCAAAAAATACTTACATAGCACCTAAATGGGATGCAATCAGACTAAATGCTGTGCAAAGGGCACGGAGAGTCATAGGCTCAGGTGGGGCTTTTCCTCCATATGAGGGAATGCTAAGGGTAAAGGTTGAGAAATGTAACACTTTTGACGGAGCTTTTAGCGAATTTATGAAACCGTTGGAGGTTATTCAATGATATGTTCTTGCTGTGGCTATGAAATTAAAGGCAAAGCTTATCCTATCGAAAAAGGCGAAAAATACGTATGTGAAAAATGCTGGAACAACCCGGATCTTTTCTTCCCAGAAAAACTTCAACAAGATGAACGATTGAAGCTACTTTCAACATTGGCAAAAGAAGCGAGGAATCAAGAAGACTCTATTCTAGTTAAGGTAATGAAGCTGGCTCAAAAGGAAATCGAAATGTATGTAGGCAAGATGAAGGTAAGCGACATTTTGGAATTGTATGAAATAGACAAGTTTAAGGAAGAAGAACTTGAGGGTTACCAACGCGAACAGTATGAAGAAAGAACCTCTGAACTTGTCGAGTATTTAGCTAAATGTCCCTTGGCGATTATGCCAGCCCTGCTTGTAAGCCTGAGGGAAGCCGAATTTGAACCACAAAATGGAGACTTTGGTATCTTAAAGATACAGAGAAAAAAGGGATCTATATGGATGATAGATGGTCAACATAGAGTTGGCGGGTTTAGCAAGATCCGTGAGAAGTTTATTTTTACAAAAGGTTTTGATCCATCACTCTTTTTAAGTCTGATGAACTACGAGTTTCCAGTAGTTTTCGTCGATTCTGCTGCAGCTGCTGAAAAGATCGGTGGTAAACTAGTGCAAGCCAAGAATGGCTTCTCTCCTGAGGATATTGAACGAACTATCTTTTTCATAGTTAACAAAACACAAAGAGGCATAAGTCCTTCCCTAAAAGACGCTCTATTGTACAGAATTAAGACTAGCGGTATCCAAGGATTGCCGATTATTGAAAAAGAAGGCTGGCGAATCAGTGCAGCCGAGATTGGGATCGCATTAAACCGGCATGCAGATTCTCCTTTGAAAGATAATATAAACATAGGCGGGCAAAGAGATACGGGCAAGCCAATTCAATTAAACTCCTTTGTATCTTCTCTGCAAACACTATTCTTCGATAAAGATTTCTCAAAATTAAGTGGCGATGACAAGTTAAGGTTTCTAAAGACCTATTGGACCGTTTTAAAGGATCTGTTTCCCCAAGCCTTCGATAGCAAAACCGATAGAGAATATATGCTCCTAAAGGCTCTAGGAGTGTATTCTTTGCACTGGCTTGCGATAGACGTATTTCAGGCATGCTTGAAACAAGGTCTTGACTTCGGAAAAGCGGAGACTTTAACGCCTATGCTCGCGCCATTGAAGTCTTTCGACTGGCACGTGAAAACGTCTCCTCTTTCAGGCTTAGGAGGAATGAAAGGAGTAAACAGAGCCTACGACCTCTTGATTACAACAATCAATCAAAAAATTGAGATAACTGACACTAAGCAAACGTTGCAAAATTATCTAGTAGATATAAATGATTCTCAAACTTGATTTATTTCATGAAACGCTTTGATGTTCGAAGAAAATCTTCTGGATGTATTCCTTTAAATCACTGAAAGAATACTAGTACGTCATGGAATTATTTGGTAAGTCCGAAATATGTTCCTTGGAGCTATACCTCTTGTGGTTTCTTGTATAACGCAGTTGCTGAGCTTAGGGCAGCTTGGGGTTCTGTGAAAGAGGATCTATTTGAAAAAGTGCACGCCCCAGAACCCTAGCATAATAACTATATATATGAAGTAGAATACCCCTTACCTAAGTGAAATTTTATGCCATCTAGGAAAGGATTTGTCGACGTTTCTGCCAAGATTATCGCTGATGTGAGCTCTGGAATATACAGAACACCAGCCAATGCTTTGAAAGAGCTTATCAGTAACTCTTTTGATGCCGATGCAAGAAGTGCAATAATAACCACGGACTATCCAGATTTTGACGTTATTACTTGTACGGACGACGGCGATGGGATGACTGTTGAAAAATTTGAAGACATAATGAGCAAAATTGGCGGAACAGACAAACGTGCTACAGTAGATAGAACAAAGAGTGGAAGGCCCATAATCGGAAAGATAGGCATAGGGATCCTCGCTATCGCGCAGATTTGTAACAAGTTTACAGTAATCTCCGCGACCAAGGACGAACCGACAAGATTTGAAGCTACAATCGATCTAAGGGAGTTTCATGAACAAGACGCCTATAAATATCATCTCAAAGACAAAAAAGTTCGCATAGGTGAATACGATATTGAAGACAATGTCCCAAAGGAGGAGACCGGGTCTTCTTATACACGAGTCGTTATGGAAGATATAGACCCAGGTTTCAAGAGACGCCTAAGTGAAGAAGAAAATCCAGACAAATCTGTGGCAGGATTTGTCCTTGATAAATCAGACCCAAGCACCTTTGAAGAGTTCACCGATTGGGTCAAAGACAAGAGAATCAGAAACATTCCAGAGTACCTTAGACTACTTTGGGAACTGGCGGTAATTTCGCCAATTCCCTATTTTGAGGCGGGACCTGTTCCGCAAAGCGATGTCATGCAAGAAATCAAAAAGCGTCTTCTAGGTTACAATTTCGACGTAATAGTAGACGGGATCAAGTTACGAAAGCCAGTAGTATTTCCTTACAAGCAAGACACTAAAGACCCTCTTTTTGACTACAAAACTTATGATTTTGAATTTGACGACATAGTAGCAGGTTCTAGACTTAGGTTCCACGGCTACATATATCATCAAAACAAAGCAATACAGCCACCCGAGTTGAGAGGCATATTAATCAGAATACGTGAAGTTGGAGTGGGCAGTTATGATAAGACACTTCTAAATTTTCCACAATCAGCCGGCCCAATTGTGAGTGGAATAACTGGCGAAATATACGTGGAAGAAGGCCTAGAGACAGCATTAAACATCGATCGAAACAGTTTCCGAGAAACAGATCCTCATTATCTAGCATTGCAAGAAGCGATATTCAAGAAGTTGACAGGGAAAAGAGAACAAGGGGGGGTCTTACTCGATGCACGATATAGATCAAAACAAACAAATCAAAAGAAAAGACAAATAAAAGAAGTTGATGAATTTGAAGTTTTTTCGAAAGCTATAGAGGAAATTTATGGGCGAAGGTTTCAAATAGAAAGAGTCCCTGAGTCAGGAGAGAAGCCTGTTTTCATAGATGCGAAACACTCCAAGATACTCTTGTATCGCAACCCTATCCTACCAAGAAAACAGAAAGAAAAATGGATGCTTGAGAAGGTGATAACTTTCTATGAGCTTGCCACTTTAAGTGCACCTTCTAAGCCCTCAATTGACAAACTTTTCTATGCATTCCTCGCAGGGAGGCATTAGTCTGCCATGAGCCAACCTGCTGAAGGAAAATCGCTTGAGGCTCACGAATTATTCAGAGACCCACAAAAACACTATGTAAGAGTCCATGGCTGGGTAGTAGTTGCACGAAGTAGACTCCATACGTTAATGGAAACAAACAGAAACTTTGGGCTTAGATATATGACATTATGCGGAAAAGATGCTATTGATATTTTTTTATTCAAGAGAGAGCAGCTGATAAAAGACGATGGCAGAGGCTTTCCAAGTGTTTACTATATCGAAAACCACTATCCCTCTTTCGCTGAAGTTCAACCACTGCTTGGTAGAACTAAAGGCAAGAGAATTAGTTTTGAAGAATTGGTAAATCAACAGTGGTTTGAGCAACTAGTTAGAAAACAGCCATTTGACGTCATCAATCTAGATTTTTCAGGCAATTGCTTTCCACGAAACGACCCTCCATTTTCAACAACGCTCAAGGCTCTGAATCGTATCATTCAGCTTCAAAGTGGAAATCATTTCGATTTGTTCGTAACTTTCAAAGCCCTTCGTTCTGTAGAGAACTCTGCTGCAGTTCAGGAACTTGCCAGTAACATGAAAAAAAACTTCTCAGTGCATCAAGAAGTAGAGGATGCCTTTAAGAGACAATTTCGAAGCATGAATCCATCACAATTATCTGACGTAGATTATGGCCTCTTTCTTCTCGCAACTTTTCCAAAGATCATATTTGGATTTGGCGCCAATAATGGGTTCAATGTCTCCTGCCCTATGAAATTCGTCTATAAACGTAGCCCACCCGATAAGTCTCCCTACCAGATCGTTAAGTTTTTGTTCTCCATGAGTGCTCAGGCTGCTTCTCAGAGTTTCAGTGAAGAGAGTCGTCGACATGAGAGTCTGACTGCTGCATATGAAGCTTCCGTCATTCAGGACTTAAATGTAGCTCCAATTGATGTGGATCAAGAACTTGTCAAACAAACGTCGTTGGCTAAACAATTAAAATTAGATCTTCAATCAGTGCTAGAATTACGTGTTCCCTTTGGGAAATAGACCTGACCCTCTCGGCGAACTTTACGATTGCAGGAAACTCGGACATTGGCAAGTCACCACTTTCACGAAATATTTCAATCGCGAAGTCGATGGGAAGATGAATAACGATGCCAAAAATTTTCGCTTTGGTTTCACTCACAAACTATGACTAGATTTAAGTCAAACACTTAGATTCTAAACATTTATGAACTCAATATTCATATTTTAACTCAAAAAGAAATCTTAAAAGAAGACCCTTTTTATTGCGGTGAGATGCGTGCGTTAGATTCGGAAAAATCCACGTTTGGCTTCCTCTGCTTCGATGATTGGCAAACCTTTCTTTTCTCGCCATAGGTTTCTTAAAACGATTAATTTAGCCTGATAGAAGTATCCCCCTTCCCGTAGCTCTTTTCGGGTTGCCGTTAAGCCTTTAAAATCCTCGCCCATAGTTTTAGCTTGCTCCGTCTGATAAAGCTCCTGCGCCTTCTCCCAAATCATAGGTCTTACCCAAGGCCAAAATTTACCAGGCCGTTTCTGCTTCGGCACTTAAGTAACGCTCCATTGTTTCCATCTTAGAAAAATAGGGGCAAGTGTCAGATGTTAGCTGATGTTGTTTAGCGAAGGCTCGAAGCATTTGACAAATCTTATGCGGGGTTAAAGGCTCTTTCTGTCGGGTGTAGCAGACTTTCGAAGCCATTATTATTGGCAGAAAAGAAAGAAGAGGACAATTGGGGCAAATCTTAGGTTCGGATTTCGACAATTTCTTCATACCTCAGGGTTTCTATGGCGTTTTCGATTTTGCTGTCTGGAATGGGAAGGTTTACGATGTAATCTGCGATTCTTTTTGCTTCTTCGGGGTTTTTGGCTTCAACGATGAGGATTAATTCCACTAAATACTTGGGCATTGTTTTCACCTTTTGAAGGTTTAGGGCGTGACTCAGGTTACGCCCAACACCTGTACGGTGTGTTCTGCGACTTCTCTGCGAGCCACTAAATGCGCCAATTTGTCTGCAAACAGCAAGCCTTTATTGCTAAACATAACCTCAAACGGAAAACTTAGGCTTGTTTGTGTTATGCCGTCTGTGTCAACGCTTTCAACAATGTCAAATCCTTTAGGAAGTTTCATGTGAAATAGGTTTTTACTGAAGTACATACTTTTTCAGCTCCCTGGAATGTTCATACATAACATTTTACAGATGTCCCTATCACTCAATGCGCATATTTTCCTCATTTCCTTTAACAAGTTTACAAACTCTTTTTCACTTATTATTTTGTGCATTTTTTCACTCTCGCCTTTCTACTTTGTCGGCTTTTCTAAAAATGAGTTAGAGTCGCTTTCTTGTGAGAAAACAAGCTGAGAAAACGGCGGATTTCACGTTTCCGTGCAGTTTAATGGATATTTTACGTGAATTATTAGATTTTGGAAAACTGCTTTTCAGTTTTCAGCGTGAATAAGCCTTGCATGAGAGCAGGTAAACTTCGCTTAATTAAAGATTGATGGAGCTATTATCTAAGGTTTAAGCTCTACATGGAATGTTTTCTTTTGTAAACTATGGCTGCAAGTACTGTTGCTATTATGAACAGGGTAGTAAGAAAGAGAGAAATGTGTTGTCAAGATGAAAGAAAGGAAAAATGGGTTTATGGTATTCTGGTTACATTGAAATTGTCAAAAAGAACAATAGCTCTCCCTGCTCTTAATCCAACTTTCCCAGAGCCGTAAGTTCCATCAGTCCCAGAACACACTTCTACATTGTTTATAAAGCATCTGAACGTATTGCCTTTAATTTCGACTCTAAGTAAGTATTCGGTATACGCCTGAATTGGATAGCTTCCCTCGCCTCCCGTATGAGCTAAATTATCCCCATAGTGTGAATTACCTGGATAATAGATTGTCAGGCATCCAATATCATATTCGTTGCTAAGTTCAAAGGTATAGTAGTGCTCGTTATCAGTGTATCTAAAGACTATTCCAGCTCTGAACCCGACATCATCAGTGAACTTCACTTTTGTCTCGATCACACAATCAGTCAAGTTGAGAGTATCAACAGTAGATATACCATCCTCAACTATTCCCGTCACTGAGACTCGGTACATTCCACTAATAGCATCCCAAGTCCCCATATTCTTAGTCCACCCATCTGCTACGTTGTCATTAAAATCATCAAAGAAAAGCACTCCCCCTTCTATTGTTCTCTTGAAATCAACACTCAGCGATGTGTTTATTGGTGGAGCATTTGATTCTACCATTAACCAAGCTGTAAGATTCTGTTGCCCCGGTGCGACTCTGTAGATTTCGTTGCTGAATGTGACATGATTGTCCTGATATGTAGTGTTCTCCAGAGAAAAATCCAGAATCACGGAATAGTTTACTGAAGCATGATTCACTAATGATATTTGAAAGCTTTTGTTCTCACCGGGGTACAGACTTAGTTGAGGAGGGTAGTCAAGTATTTCAATTGGCTCTTTTATTTCCAAGGGTATGGTCAACCTTGTCCATATGTAGTATCCTAAAGCTCCCGAACCTACTGCAGAAACCAATATAACAGCCATAAGCCATAAGGGTATAACATGCTTTCCGATCTTAATGATTTTCAATTGATTCCCTCTAAGAGATTAATAGTTTCAAATCAGTTTTATGATTTGTGGAAGACTCTTCTATTGAATTTTGATCGTAGTTTTGACGTTTTCTTTTTGACCAGAAAAGATAAACTTTTGTTTGCATTAGGAAACCGCAGACTTTGATTAGGTGCGAGAGCCTTTCAAGGTTGGCTTTCATTACTTCTTTGGCGTAAACTTCCTTCCTTCCGAAGGGAATATGGCAGAAAAAGTATTTCATAAAGCGTGCGTGGCAATGTTTAATGAATGTTTCTCTCACCTTTTCTAGACTTTCATCGCTTAGGGTTTGGAGCTTATTCAAAACGTATTTTTCGCTTCCGAGCAGTTGAATGTTAAAGCCGAGATGCTGGAGGGTTTCCGCAATCTTTAAGGCTTCTTTAGGCGGTGGCTGCTCAGCTATTTTCCTCATTCCAGCCTTCTCTCCGAACGGGTTATATTTCGCCATGACAGCGGGCATTTCCACGTAAGGC
>Ga0315282_10007830_pt1 | contig 17446 bp, 16 predicted proteins | sample YL17G07_20_MG_FD_203693 | JGI IMG/M metagenome (GOLD analysis project Ga0315282, IMG submission 203693) | Sediment microbial communities from Yellowstone Lake, YNP, Wyoming, USA - YL17G07_20 | ecosystem: Environmental > Aquatic > Freshwater > Lake > Sediment | place: USA: Wyoming | collected... | reverse complement strand
TAGCCTTAAGCCTAACCAGTAAGATGAAACCTTACAAATTTGGGTTTGCACCTTATGCCCCAGAAATCTACCGGATCCCTTATGCTTACTGTTACCGATGCGTCTTTGGTCTTGAATACCCTTCCTGTGAGATTCGCTGTGCTTATTTTTTAAGGGATTTCTTCCATACCCACGTCTCTGCTGAACAGGTTGCGGCTTTGATTGTGGAGCCAGTATTGGGTGAAGGAGGATTTGTCGTTCCTCCAAAAGAATATTTCAAAGTCCTTTATAAAATCTGTAAGGATAATGGAATCGTCTTCATTGCCGATGAGGTTCAAACAGGCTTTGGCCGGACAGCGAAGATGTTTGCCATGGAGCATTATGATGCGGAGCCGGACATTATCGTCATGGCCAAATCGATGGCTGGAGGACTACCTCTTGGTGCGGTGACGGGGAAAGCAGAGTTAATGGATCATCCCCAGGTGGGGGGGCTGGGGGGCACTTTTGGGGGTAATCCGGTGGCCTGTCGGGCAGCCCTTGTAGTATTGGATCTGTTTAAAAAGAATGATCTCTTATCGAGAGCGGAGCAAATTGGTAAAAGGGTTTTGGAAAGGTTTAAAGAGTTCCAGGAGCACTATCCCGTTGTCGGTGATGTACGGGGTTTAGGGGCAATGGTGGGAATGGAGTTGGTGGTGGATCGAAAGACAAAGGAACCGGCCACCGGTCAAACGAGGGAATTGATCAATCGTTGTCGAGAGAACGGACTTCTCATGATCTCTGCGGGCACTTATTCAAACATTGTAAGACCCCTGATGCCTCTTGTGATTGAAGACGAAGAGCTTGAACGAGGGCTTTCAATTATCGAGGAAAGTCTCCGTCAACTTTAAAAGCTGGTGAATATGGTTAAATAAAATTTTGGTGATGAATTTGACTATGATATCAAAGGAGATAAGAACTATGCCCAAGTACTCGTGAGCGTTGCGCCTTCTTTAGCCATGCTCATTGAGGCCGAGAAAATCATTAAAAAATCAGGTTTGGGAATCATTCAGACAACTTGCTTATCCATTGATTGGGTTCTCTTAAAGTTGGATGTCAAAGACATGAGAGACATAGTTTTGAAGTTGACAGAGCGGGGATTTTTCGTTCACGGGATTAATGCTACGGATAGACTTTAGAGGAGGACGGGCAGTGTAGATCCAACATCCAAGTCTTATTCCTCTTTGATTCAATATTGAGGGGGATATGAACCTTCAAAAACATTGCCCGGTTCGTGCTCAATTCGGTTTTCAAGGGGAGGAGATACTCTATGAAGATTGAAGATGCATTAGCCATTGGAGGGGTTGGGGCTTACTATTGGCGTGATGAAGAAGCAATCAAGAGAGGAGCCCAAAAAAATGGCTTTCTTTATTCTGGCGCTCCGGTCACGGAAGGCTTTAAGGACATCACAGAGCCGAGTGAAATCGTCTCAATTATTCTGTTTTTTCTCGGCAATCGCACAGCGATAGGGGATTGTTGTTCTGTGGTATATGGTGCTAGGTCCGGTCGTGATCCCCTCTTCCGTGCGGCGACATACCAACCCTTTATAGAACAAATGGTGCTTCCACATCTTGTAAATAGAGAAATGACATCTTTTAAGAAAATGGCTGAGGAGGTTGATGCCCTTGAGATCAATGGAAAACCGTTACATTGCGCTATTCGATACGGAATCACGCAAGCTCTCCTGGATTTAGCAGCTCAATCGCGGGGAGTGACAATGACAGAGGTTATTTGCGATGAATACCGGACCCAGATTTCTGAAAGACCGGTTCCAATCTTCTTACAGGCAGGGTACAACTGGTATGAAGGGGTAGATAAGGACATATTAAGGAGAGCAAATTCTTTTCCTCATGCGGCAGTCAATTCCCTGGAAAAGCTTGATCAACTGACGGATTATATTACGTGGACTAAGAATCGAATTCAGGAATTAGCAGGATCCGATTATGTCCCTTATCTCCACTACGATGTTTATGCCACTCTTGGCATAAGATTTGACAACAACATACCAAAAATTGTGGAACATCTAAAAACATGGGAAGATGCCGCAAAACCATATAAGCTCATCATCGAGGAACCTGTGGATATGAAATCGAAAAAGGGACAGATAGAAATGATGAGAAACTTGATCAAGGCCAAAAATGAAGCGGGACTAAGCACCATCATCTGTGCGGATGAATGGTGTAACACCGTAGAGGATGTGAAAGATTTCGTGATGGCGGATGCGGCGGAGATGATCCAAATCAAAACCCCTGATATGGGGGGGATAAATAACTCCATCGAGGCCATCCTCTACTGCCAACGTAATGGTGTACTCCCCTATTTGGGAGGAAGCTGCTCTGAAACGGATGTCGCTGCAAAGATCACCTGGCATATCGCTATGGCGACACAACCGTTTCAAACTCTGGCCAAACCGGGTTTAGGTATTGACGAAAGTTTCCAAATCGGAATGAACGAGATGAAAAGGGTTCTAGCCATCATAAGGCGCAGGGGCAAATTATATCCGCATCCGAGATGATCTTCGATACCTCTCTCCTCGGATGCCCATTCATGAGGTAGGGTGCGGCAGATGGTTCGATCGCAGAAATTAAGACAGCTTCTGAAGCAAGGTACTGTAGTGGTTCCGTACACTGTGAACGCATTCCATGCTAAAATTGCTCGACTCGTTGGTTTTCAGGCAGTGTATATGAGCGGTTATGGGGTAGCCGCGGAAAGAGGCTATCCGGATGTTGGCTTGATCACCCAAACCGAAATGGTTCAAACGGCCAAATATATCGTCGATGCAGTGGATTTACCTGTGATCTGTGATGCTGATACTGGCTACGGAAACCCGATCAATGTGTGGCGCACCACCCGAGAATATGAAGCTATTGGGGTTTCAGCCATCCATATTGAGGATCAAACCTTCCCAAAGAAGTGTGGTTTCTTCGAAAAGAAAAACGTCATTTCACTGGAGGAACACGTACAAAAGATCAGGGCAGCCGTAGACGCCAGACGAAATGATGATTTTATCATTATCGCCCGCTCGGATGCACTGTCGGTGAACGGATGGAAGGATACCATTACACGCTCCAAAGCCTATTATTACGATGCGGGAGCCGATATGATTTTCGTCGATGGAATTCGCACAATGGAGGATTTGAAGATCTATGCAAAAGAATTGAAGGATCTGCCTAGATTATTCAATTGTGAGTTGCGTTTCCCCTGTTCCCTTGGCGATGTCGTTGAAATGGGCTTCCAGATCATGGTTGTTTCCGCGACGATGTTGGCAATGTTCAAAGCGATTAGGGATGTTCTTGAGGAGGTGAAAGAAAAGGGGGTGGTTTCATCTCATTTGACCGGTGTGAGAGATGAGATGAACGTTATGCTGGGCGTTCCGGAGATTTACGAGATGGAAAAACGATACGGCTGTATTCGTTGAGGAAACTGTGAGTCTACGACATTGTCTGAGGGCCCAGACGTAAGTTCAACCTCTTTCTCGTTGGGGGAAAGGAGGTGGTCTCGAAGATCAGGAAATAGACCTATGGGAGGAGGGAACCATTGATCCAAAAAGTTTCATCTGCGGACCTGATGAGCCGAGGCAATGATGGCAACAATGATGGATCATTCTCAGGTTTGTCATCGTTCGAAAAAACTAACATTGAAAGGAGATAAATATGAAACGCGTGATAACGGTACTTCTGTCATTTGTATTCCTCTGGATATTGACACCCCTCTGTTTGGGTGAAGAGTATCCTTCAAAACCTGTAAAGCTGGTCATTCCCTGGGGGGCTGGCGGGAGCACAGATATTGTGGGGAGAATGCTTGCTGCGAAAGCGGGAAAAAAATTGGGACAGCCTATCGTCGTCGAAAATGTCCCGGGAGGGAGCGGAACTCTGGGAATTGCGACGGTTGCAAAAGCAAAACCAGATGGCTACACTCTTGCGCTCGCTCCTGGATCCGCCTTTCAGAGAAGCCCCCACATGATGAGTGTCAATTATGACCCGTTCAAAGACTTCATCTTTATTTGTAAGTTGCTTGACTATGACAACTGTGTCATCATTCTTAATGACAAGCCCTACAAAACGTTCAAAGAACTGGTCGCGTATGCTAAGGCAAATCCAAGAAAAGTGGTCTACGCAGTCCCAGGTGCTCTGGAAGGTGGTTATATTGCCATGACTTACGTAGCCAATCAAGAAGCAATCAAGTGGAAACGAGTGCCCTACACAAGTGGCGCCGAAGCCATGGCTGCAGTCTTGGGAGGCCACGCAGACTTCTTTGCAGGAGGTGGCGTCGGTGGAAACTTGGAACTCGTGAGGGCTGGGAAAGCCCGGGTGGTTGTCGTTTATTCTGAAATGAGATGGGAGAATCTACCAGACGTCCCCACGCTAAAGGAACTGGGCTATAATCACGTTAACAGCCTGGGCATGGGGATAACCGCACCTGCGGGGCTTCCTGAAAACATCCGGCAAAAACTGGAGGCCATCTTTCTCGATGCCAGTCGTGACCCAGAATTCGTTGCCCTTGCGAATAGGATGGCACTTGTTTTTAACCGTTTGAAAGGGCCCGAATATTTGCGCTCAGAGAAGGAAGGCTGTGAGGAGCTGGGGAAAATGCTGGACAGCATGGGGCTGAAGAAGAAATAGGTGCAAAGGGGAGAGTTCGAAATCCTCTCCCCTGGATTTTTGCGAGGGATTCTCATGAACGCGAAGGTGGACAGAATTATCTCCATCGGCCTTATTTTGTTCGGGTTGGGGGGTTATGGGTTGATCATCCCCTACTATGTAGATAAGCCGTCGGCTGGGCTTCTCGATGAATTGCCCCCTGACCTCTATCCGAATATGATCATGGTGGCCATCATCCTTTTGGGTGTTATTCTATTGACCCAAAGCGTGTGGTCCAGTCGGTTGCTCCGACATCAAGGGCGGGTATCTGAAGGACGGGTATCTGTCGGAAAAAAGCGAAGGGCAGCCATCGCCCTGTCAACCTTGGTGACGTTCCTAATCGCCATTAATGTCATCGGGTATTATCTAGCCTCAGCGGTCTTCCTTGTATTTACCATGCGTTATTTGGGCGAAAGGCGGGTATGGATCATAGGATTGACGGTGGTTCTATATCTCGCTTTTAATTACCTGCTTTTTGAAAAAGGGCTCACCGTTATCCTACCTCGAGGGATCGTGGCGAGTTTAGTCCAGTGAGAAGTCTTGGGAAGAAAATGCCCCCGCAAACTAGGGAGTTGTCATAACTAGCGCGGATGCGACGTTTTCTGTCTGCTGTCTCTTGGAGTGATGAATGCCATGAAAATTGACAGGGAAAGGTGTACCGGGTGCGAAGCCTGTTATCCCTATTGCCCCGTTCAGGCCATTGGTAAAGCGGAATGGGACGGACGCACTGTAAGTCTAATCAGTCAAGAAGAATGCGTCGAGTGTGGAGTCTGTTTCAGATCGGGTGTGTGTCCCACCGGAGCCTTTTACCTTCCTGCACTCGCTTGGCCAAGAACGATCCGGGCTATCTTCAGCAATCCAATGTCTTCCCATACCTCCACGAATGTGCGAGGCAGGGGGACAAATGAAATGAAGACGAATGATGTGACCGGGCGATACACAAGGGGGTTTACTGGGGTACTGATCGAAATGGGGCGCCCTGGAATTGGCACGACGTTCAGAGAACTCCAGACAGTCTGGATGTGCCTCACCCGCTTGAAAGTTGAATTTGAGCCGAAAAATCCTGTTACAGGGTTGATTGTTGACAGGGAACTGGGGAAAATAAAAGAAGATATCCTCGACGAAAAAGTGCTATCAGCCATCATTGAGTTCACGATTGAAAATGACAGATTGAAAGAAGTTCTCCAGACCATCAAGGCGGTTTCTCGAGCGATAGGTACCGTTTTTTCTCTGAGCCTGATCAGTCGTCTTGATGAAGATGAAGATACACCCGTTGTAGCGATGGCACAGGAAGCGGGGTTTCCCGTGCGTCCGAACACAAAGGTAAATTTTGGGCTCGGACGTCCCCTAAAGGAGGGTGCGTAAAGTGACCCATACTTTGCACCGAATGGGGGATATCCAGAGTCTGGAAAAAGATTATGTGCTATTTGCGTTGGCAGACCGAGAGATAAATTATCCCCGCTCTCAAGAAAAGCTGCGACGCATTTGGGAAATCATCTCTCACTATGAGAACGATTTAGCGAATTTCGGCAATCTCGATAATGGAAACAGTCATCAGACCAACCTTCCGGCTTTGATGAATGCCCCGAACCATCAGTACGCTCATGCGGTTTTTAAGAATCGAGAGGCACTAAAGGCCTGTCTGAAGGAGCTAAAGGACCGTGATTTTGGACTGTCCGTCGTCGTCTCGGGCCTGTATGAAGACATCCGACACATCTGCTATGACATGGGGCTTCGCCTTCACACCGTCGAATTCTCCCTCGGTTTTCATGGGAGGACCGAAAGGCTTCCTGGGGACACTTCCTTGGCGATCACGACCATGTGCGGGCATCACATGGTTTCGCCCAGTCTGGTGACGAAGTTGGCCGAGGATATCCGGCTAGGGAGAGTCACTCCTGCAGAAGCATCCAATGAACTCTCAAAGCAGTGTTGCTGCGGTGTCTTTAATCCCTTGCGGGCGGAGAAATTATTGAGAAAACTAACAGGGATGCCAGAAACGGAATAGCGCATTTCTGAACTTGCCTGTGTCGGATCGGTGGTAAATGGGAGCTTTCTTCCAAGGAGGTGGAGATGAAGGTTACAGATGTTAAGAGTTTTCTTGTTCATCCAACGACCAAAAGCGGATTAACAATTGACAAAAATTGGCTCTTTGTTAAGCTTACAACCGACGACGGGATTGAAGGCTGGGGTGAAGCATTTACGATGCGCGACAGAGAGAAAGGCATCGCGCAGTTCGTCGAGGAGGTCGGGCGCTACGTAATAGGTCGGAATCCATTTCGTATCAAGGAATTCGCCCAGATTGTTCACAAGTTTGCCGAGGGCAGAGGTTCTGTGGATTTGTGTTCAGCAGTGAGCGGCATTGAACAGGCTCTTTGGGACATCGTAGGTAAAAGCCTCAAAACGCCTGTTTACAATCTCTTGGGCGGTCCTTGTCGGGAAAAAATAAGGGTTTATGCGAACGGATGGACACGAGGTACAAAATCCCCTCACGAGTTAGCAACACGCGCTGCTAATCTTATCAAGAAAGGATTTACGGCCATCAAATTCTATCCCTTCTTATCAGGCGATCCCGAGGACAATATGAAGGCAGTGGAAAATGTTCGCGCTGTGAGAGAAGCCGTGGGAAGGGATGTCGACATTCTCATCGATGTGTGGCGGCGGTCGGACCCCCAGCAGGCCATCCGCATAGCTAGAATGCTGGAGGAATTTAATATCTTCTGGTATGAAGAACCCGTCCCCTCAGAAAATGCCGATGTCTTAGCCGAAGTGCGTGCTGCTGTAAATGTGCCCGTGGTGACCGGAGAATGCTTGTACACGAAATTCGATTTCAGGAGGATACTGGAGAACCGAGCTGCTGATATTCTAAACCCAGATGTAGCCAGTTGCGGTGGCATCCTGCAGTTCAAGGAGATTGCTGCCATGGCCGAACCTTACCTTGTTTCGATCTCTCCACATAACTACAACAGCACAGCCCTTGGGCTTGCAGCGACGATCCAGGTGTCGGCTGTCATTCCCAATTTTGTAATCGCAGAATATTTTGTCAGTTTCGTGGAGACGGGGGATGCCATCTCGAAGAACCCGCTGAGGATTGAGAACGGCTACATCAGCCTGCCAACTGGCCCTGGCCTCGGTCTCGAGGTGGAGGAAGAAGCATTGAAGAATTTTCCATACCAAAGGTTTGATTTGAGATCTTTGTGAGAAAAGGATGACAGTAGCATTTAAAGCAGGGAAGTATCATATGGATGATAGACTAAACGAAAACTTTATGGCCATTACCGGCCGGAGATGTGGAGGAAGAAGATCGGAGCAGATATCATTGCTGGACTCCATTTAATCGCGGATTGGCAAAACATCTTTTTCATATTTTGTGGTGTGTGTGCCGGTATTACCTTGGGGGCCATTCCGGGATTGACCGCCACCATGGGGATCGCGCTGATCATTCCTATCACCTTCTACATGAGTCCCGTGGCGTCAATCTCCATGCTCATCGGGGCCTACAAGGGCGGTCTTTTTGGCGGCTCCATATCGGCGATCATGATCGGGACCCCTGGCACGGATTCTGCTTCTGCGACGGTAGAGGACGGCTATCCCCTGGCAAAACAAGGGAAGGCAGGGAAAGCACTGGCCATGGCTGTCTATGCTTCTGTGGCCGGGGATTTACTTGGTCTGTCTTCACTGATTGTTCTTGCACCGCTCATAGCCACGGTCGCATTGAAGATTGGTCCCGGGGATTTTGCTGCGATCATGATATTTTCTTTGACAATGGTCGCAGGTATTTCTGGAAAGTCGATGACAAAGGGAGTGCTCTCATGCGTCTTTGGCCTATTGTTCGGTGTGATTGGAATGGATCCAATTATTGGATTGGAAAGACTTACGTTCGGCATCGCGGAGCTTCAGAATGGCATCTCTCTCATTGCCTTCCTTATCGGCTTATTTGCCATACCAGAAATCCTGACCCAAATGGAACAGAAGATTACCTATGCCGAACCCTTACTGATCAAAAGCGACAATCCTGCAGATGATCGGGTGAGCTGGAAAGAGCTAAAGGAGAATCTCCGATTCATTCTGTTGGGAGGGGGCATCGGAATCATCGTCGGAGCGATACCCGGTATTGGTCCGACCGTGGCTGCCTGGATGAGCTATGGTCAGGCAAGGAATATTTCAAAACACCCGGAAAAATTCGGTCACGGGGCCCTGGAGGGAGTGGCCGCCCCTGAGTCAGGAAATAACGCATGTTGTGGCGGGGCGCTGATACCTATGTTTACTCTAGGGGTTCCTGGCAGCGGTACCGTCGCTATTCTCATGGGCGCTTTTATCATTCAGGGCATCTTCCCGGGACCCATGATTTTCAAAGAACACGGTCCGATAGTCTACGCTATTTTTGCTGGTCTGATTGTGTCGAATATAATATTGCTCTTTCTCGCGCTATTAGCAATTAGAAGGATGGCTGCCCCTCTATGCAGGGCTCCTAAACAAATTTTATTTCCTCTTATCTTGGCACTTTGCTTTGTTGGAGCTTTTGGAGTAACGCTGGCCCCTTTTGATATGACTGTCATGCTGGCCACTGGTATTTTGGCCTATCTAATGAGGAAAACAGGGTTTCCGGCTTCTCCCATGCTTCTCGGTTTCATCCTGGGTCCTATCGGCGAAAGGGCAATGCGCCAGTTTCTGATTGTGGCAGGTAATGACGTGACTCAAATCTTTCGTCGACCGCTTGCCGTTATTTTCATTGCCCTGACTGTTCTGATAACTGCGGGGATCGTCCGCAGTCAATGGAAGAAGGCAAGAGTTCCAACAGTGGAGAAATAAAGTGATGAAGCAAGCGCCTTATGCCGAGTTACCTCGGGAAGAATTTGAGAGCCGACTCAAGAAAGCTCAGGAACTGATGGAAAATAGGGGACTGAACGCAATCTTGTTGTTCGGTAATAAAGATGTCTACTACTATTCCGGATATCGGAGAACAGTCGCCACGGTGAAAGTGGAAGGAATCCTCATCCCTGCCACCCGTCCCCCAGTTATGTTCGTTCCCCAGTTGACGAGTCGGTACTGCGAGAAGGCGGTATGGGTAGAGGACGTGCGATTCTATGGCGGCGCCAGTCATTTAAATTATACCAGGACCGTCGTCGATCTCGTTGTACAAACCCTTAAGGAATTGGCACTTGATTCCGGCATTATCGGCTTAGAACTTGGAGGAGACCTCTTTCCCGATATTAGTTTCAGCGATCTCCAGGCAATCATCAACCAGTTTCCAAGTGTGACCTTCGTCGATGCTTCGCCTTTGATTTGGGAACAACGAAAAAATAAATCGCCCTTTGAGCAGGACATCTTGAGGACCGCGGCGAAGATCGCTCTAGAGGGCTTCCAGGAAGGACTGAAGTCTCTCCGAGAGGGAATGACAGAAGCTGATCTCGCCCAGACGATCTGGAAATCCTGGTTTTCCAGAGGCATTGCCGACACTCCCATGGAGGGTCAACTTTTGATTCGGTCGGGCTGTGGTCGGGAGGGTCCCGAAGGTCGTTATCGGTGCACGCACGCACGACCAACGGATTACCCGATCCGAAAGGGAGAGACCGTTTTGCTTGACGCGGGTCCTTGCTACAGGGGTTATTTTGCAGATTTGATGCGCCAGGGCTGTGTAGGTCGGCCCTCGGATCTTCTGTCGAAGCTTTTCGACACGGCGACTGTAGGTTATAGAAAAGGCATAGAACTTTTGAAGCCCGGCGTCAAGATTTCCGATCTTGCGCAACAGGCGATTAAAGCCATGGTTAGGTTTAATCCAAAGGTCCAATACCCCCTGTCTTTTGTGGGACACTCGATCGGATTGGCCATCCATGAGCCACCATGGTTCTGTCCCACAGACGAATCCTTTTTGGAGCCAGGCATGGTAATCAATTTCGAAATTGGTGCTTACGACAGTCCCTTGTGGCGAACCCTTGGAGCCTTTTTGGAGGACATGTTCCTCATCACGGAAGAGGGTTGTGAGAATTTAACTGAGGAAGGAACCATAACCCTGTGGGTGACCGACTAGGAGCTCACTCATGAATGTCAAAAAATCCAACCATTTATCCCAGCAGAGAGGCCTCCGCCTCACAAAACCCCATGCGGAAGAACTCGTTAACCTGTACGGTCGTGCTCACGCGGAATCAGAATCTTTTCATAGCAGTGACCTGCTTCTCATCAATTATGCACACATTGTCATGCTCTGCAAGCAGAACTTAATCTCTCAAGCCGAAGCGGCCCAGATACTAACCTGCATCCATAAGTTGGAGACTCGAGGGGTCACCGAGGTGATACATATCGACCCCCATGTGGGTGATCTCACCACGCACATGGAGGCATATATAATAGAGGAAACAGGGCCTGAGATAGGGGGGAAGGTTCACACGGGGAGGAGTCGAAACGATCTGTATGTAACGATGACGAAGATGCTGATTCGACGGACTGTTCTTGATGTTTATGAAGCGCTTATGACCCTCGAAACGTCTCTCTTGTCAATGGCATACGAGCATCGTGAGACCATCATGCCCGGATACACCCAACACAGTCAGCACGCCCAACCCATCACCTTAGGATATTACTTTCTTGGAAACTTTGATGTTTTCAACAGAGACCTGCATCGGCTTGAAGACCTGTGGAGCAGGCTCAACACATGTCCAATGGGGGCCGCGGCCCTAGCCGGAACCGGCTTCCCGCTGGATCGAGCCATGGTCGCTACCCTCTTAGGGTTTGACTCCGTCCATGAACATGCTTATGATGCAGTCAGTTCACGTGATTTCCTACTCGAGTATCTCTTTATTCTGAGCTCAATTGCATCAGACCTCGGGCGTATGGCTGAGAATATTCTGTATTGGAATACCTTTGAGTTCAATATGATCGTCCTGTCAGATGAATACACTTCTTTCAGTACCATCATGCCTCAGAAGAAGAACCCCGTGGCCTTGGAAACCCTCCGAGCCTTCAATGCTGTCGTCGCCGGCAAGCTCTTCAACGCCCTTGGGATATTGAAGGCCGAACCGTGGAGCAATGGTCGTGAAACCACAATTTTGGATGACGATTCGGTGGATCTGGGGAAAAGGGTTCAAGATATGATACATTTATTCAACAGCGTGTTAAGAACGATGTCAATCAATAAGGAACGGATGCTTGAGCTTGCCCGAAGAGGGTTTTCTGTTGCTACTGAATTGGCCGATATGTTGGTCAGAGAGAACGGACTTCCATTCCGAACTGCCCACGAAATCGTGGGTCTCGTGGTTAGAAAAGCTGTGGATTCCGGATTAGATTCGACACAGATCACGGCGGACATGGTGGAGGAAGCAGCAGGTGAGCATCTGAGCAAGAAGATCACCATGGATTCTGAGGCATTGAGAAGAGCCCTCGACCCGAGAGAAAATGTCGAGATGAGAAGCCTGCATGGCGGCCCCGCTGTCAAGGAAGTGACCCGAATGATTGAACAAAGGAATCTGTCCCTTGGAGAGAGGGAGGAATTTCTCCGAAATCGGCGGCAACAACTGGATCGTGCTCACGAGCAGCTTCGCAGGGCCGTCCATGAGATGACAGGAGGAGATAGTTCATGAAAACCTTTGCCCAAATCATAGGCGATTACGTCCTCAATTTGTCTTACGATCACTTGCCGCATGATGTCGTTGACAAATGCAAAGCGCTCTTTCTGGACACTCTGGGCGTTATGGTTCTCGGAGCGAACACCCCCTGGAGCAAATCGGTGCTTGCTTACTTTAAAGAGCAGGGTGGGGCTCAAGAAGCTGATGTCGTCTACCATGGTGTGAAACTCCCGTCGTCGAGCACGGCTTTTGTCAATGGAACAATGGCCCACAGTTTCGATTACGATGACGATCTTGCGGCCTGTCATGTTGCGACGTGTGTTATCCCAGCCGCGCTCGCAATAGGCCAGAAACTCGGAGTTTCTGGCCGCAAACTGATAACCGCCATTGTCGCCGGCTACGATGTTACAGTCAGACTCGCTGAAACTCTTGACGGGCATCACTTATATGCGATGGGATTTCATCCGACCCCTGTTTGTGGGACCTTCGGAGCGGCTGTCGCCACTGCCAAATTGCTCGATCTTTCAAGGGACCAGGTCGTTCACGCCCTGGGTATCGCAGGAAGTTTTCCATCGGGAAGTATGGAGTGGCTGAGTGATGGATCCATGACGAAACGCTTTCATGGCGGTAAATCGGCAAGCGAGGGAATCATCGCCTCTCTTTTGGCACAAAAGGGATTTACAGGTCCCTCTTCGATCTTTGAAGGGAAAAACGGGATTTTCCCCATGTTCCAAGCTCAAAGACCGCATGATACCCTAATCCATCAACTTTCGGAAAGATTCGATATCCTGAAAAGCTACATCAAATTATATCCTTGCTGTACCTGCAATGCCCCCATTATAGACGCGGTTACGGAATTGAGAAAGGCAGGGGATTTGAATCCTGGAAATATAGAACGAATAGAAATCCGGCTGAGAAAAACGTGTATGGCCCTTGTCGGAGAACCTCTTGAACGGAAACAACATCCTGAAACGATTTTAGAAGCTCAGATGAGCGCTCCATATTGCTCCGCTGTGGCACTGCTCGATGGAGAAGTTTTTCCTCCCCAATTTTCACCGGAGAGAATCAAAGATGCGAAAGTGCAGGAACTCGCAAGAAAAACGCAGGTAGTTTGGGATGAGAACCTCGAAATGTGCGGTACTCCTCGTCCAGTGCCTGCAGAAATCATCATTACAATGTTGGATGGAAGAATGTTGCGGAAGAGGGTTGATTACCAAAAGGGGACCTATCGCAACCCGTTGACACCCAATGAACTGAAGAGAAAGTTCTTTATTTGTGTAAAAGGGCGACTCTCAGAGCAAAATGCAGATCTCTTACTCAATATGATTGAGAATCTCGAAAAAATCGAGGATATCCAGACGCTTAAGTCCTATGATGATACCTATCATGGAATCTGAAGTCGGCTGGAGACAGCCCTCGCAATCCTTGCGGTCCGGGTTTGGCCACAAAGGGCCCAAAGTCAAAAACCGCCAAATAACAAAAATCCTCCACTTCAGTAAACAAAATATTCATTTTCTGAAGATAGGTTTGCCGGCCCGAGATTTCGAAATAGCGCTATCGCAATTATCAGAACGATACCTTGAAGCTTTGCGTGAAGCTTCTATCGTGGTTGAGCTATCCTCCAGACCCTGCACGCCTCCCTGTCTGCTATCATTTATAGAATTGATAAAATTCAACAGAGTCCCTAGAATGCCGCATTCAAAGCTTGAGAATCATTCTTTGCCGGGGCCCGCTCCGTCGATATTTCAAAGAGCTAACCTAATTCAGCAGTTTCGGTGTTGTTGAAAGAATTTTTTGGGTCGAGACACGTAATGATTATGCATGGGACTATTTTGGTCAAATAGCGGAAAGTCCATGTAGTGACAACTTTACCTCCTTCGAAGTCTTGATTCTTTGCGGACCCAGCGACTTTGGCAAGAGTCCTCAGGTCCATTATTAACGTTCAGCAGACGATTTATGGGAAATCCCCTTTTTTTTCGATCCAAGAGCAAAGAATTGGAGCATCTATGAATCCGATCGAGATTATCTATCTATCGCAAAAAGACGTTGTAGCAATAAACGTTGAGATGGAAAAAGTCATCGGCCTTGTTGAAAAAGGCCTCCTTGAGCACGGTAAAAGCAGGGTCGAAAATCCCCCCAAACCTGGTATTCATGCCACCCATAATTCGTTTATTCATGCCATGCCCGCCTATTTCAAGAATCTGAAAATTGGCGGCATCAAATGGGTGTCCGGCTATCCAGACAACCGGAAGATCGGTTTGCCTCAGATCATAGGTATCATCATATTGAATGACATGAGGACGGGTGCACCGGTGTGCATCATGGACGGCACTTGGATTACCGCCGTCCGAACCGCAGCCGTTTCTGCAGTAACGGCGAAATATTGTGCTAGGAAGGATGCCAAGGTGTTGGGAATCATTGGTGCTGGTGTTCAGGGCCGACAAAATTTAATTGCTCTTAAAATTGTATTACCGGGACTCTCAAATGCAAGAATCTATGATATCAATCCTGAGGCTGCAATGAAATACCGGGACTAGCTTTCTCCAAGGATTGGAATTGAAGTATCTCTCTGTGATACTGTGCAATCGGTGGCAGAGGAGTCGGATATAGTCGTAACAGCCACCCAGCGCTTGGAAAAACCTCTGGTGAAGGATGAATGGTTTAAGCCGGGGTGCTTGGGGATCGGACTTGAAGCCAGCCGGGCCTGGCATGGAAGGGCAATCCTGAACGCTGATAAATTTGTTACCGACGATTGGGAGCAGACCAAATACTTTAAGTCACAGGGGGTTTTCCCTGACGGACTGCCCAAACTGCACGCCGAACTTGGAACCATTGTAGCAGGACATAAACCTGGAAGAGAAAAGGAGAGCGAAAGGATTCTCGCCATCAATATCGGATTAGCCTTAACGGACATCATCGTGGCGAATCATATTTATGAGGCGGCAAAGACAAACAGTGCTTACGAAAAGCTGAGGCTCATCTGAATTCAGAAGAAAGGAATAGACCATGGAACGTCAGACATTGATGATTGTTGGGTTAGGAGATCTGGGGGGATATGTCTTGGAATTTCTTACGAGGATTCCAAACATCCCGAAAATAGTTACAGCGGATGTTAATGAAGAGTGGGGGGTCCGAAAGATGAACAGTGCCATTGTTGGAGCCTCACAGTTTGGACTTTATCCAGATATCGAATTCACTCGGTTGGATGTCTTTGATAGTGAGAATACCGCAAAAATTTTAGACCAGGTTCAGCCCACTGTTATCTACAATTCGATGACACTGCAATCCTGGTGGGTGATCACACAGCTCCCGCAAGAGGCTTACAAGGCCATTGATGAGGCACGCTATGCGCCCTGGTATCCCATGCATTTTCTCCCTACCTATAAATTGATGCAGGCTGTGAAAAAATCAGGGATTAAGACACACGTGGTTAATGCTGCCTTCCCTGACGTTGTTAATCCGGCTCTGGCTAAAATCGGTTTATCCCCGACCGTTGGGGTCGGAAATATTGATAACTTGGTGCCTTCTCTGAGACTTGTTGCGGCCAGGATGTTTCGCGTTCCTTTGCGATCACTGACGGTCTATATGGTAGCCCCCCATTTTGTCAGCTATTACGCGAGCCGCTTCGGCAATACAGGAGGAGCACCTTATTACTTAAAGGTGATCGTGGACGATAAAGATATGACTCGCGAATTTAACAAGGATGATCTCCTAACCCATGCTGTAACTTTGGGGAAGAGACCAGGAGGTATTCAAGCCCATCCCGTCGTTGCTTCATCGGTTTGTAAGATTATCATGGGGATTCTGTTTGACACGAAAGAGCTAGGCCATGCCCCAGGACCCAATGGGCTTCCGGGTGGTTATCCGGTAAAATTGAGTGCAGAGGGGGTTCAGGTCTTCCTACCCGAGGATTTAACCCTTGAAGAGGCAATAAAGATCAATAATGAGGCTCAAGTCTTTGACGGGGTGGAGTCGATTGAGGAGGATGGGACCGTTATGATTAACGATCAGTCTGCTGCTATATTTAAAAAACTTCTGGATTTTGATTGTAAGACCTACACGGTTCAAGGCAGTGAAGCAAAAGCCCTTGAACTGGATGAAAAATTTAAAAGATGGGCTGCGAAATTCAAAACATGAAGGTGATTTGAGTTTCAAAAGTATGATTCGGGGCAAGGTATCAAAAGAATTCAATATTGAGGTTAAAGCAGACACAAATCATGCGCAAATCCTGATTGAAGTTAATTCTTCAGAAAACTATGAAGAGGCGAGAAAGATTATCGAATTCTTAGGAATCCACATCACCGAAACAAAGCACCTATCATCCAACTGGGTGCTTTATAAATTGGATGTGAAAGACATGAGGGATGTCGCCCTGAAATTGACAGAGCATGGGTTCTTCATTAAAGGAATTAATGCGTTACCTTAAATAGGATCTAATAAAATTAACTTCCGGCGCCCTAAGGATAGATCACAAATATTATTAACTGTGGAGAAATATGTTAGCGGTTGTTAAAGATTTTTCTAAAAAGGGGTTATCTTTAGAGGATGTCTCTGAGCCTGAGTTTAGCCCTTATGAAGTTCTCATTAAGGTCAAAGCGGTTGGGATTTGCGGAAGTGATGTTCGGATTTATAATGAAGTTATTCCTAGAAGAAACAAAATTATCATCGGGCACGAGCTTTCGGGTGAGATTGTGGATTTTGGGGAAAAGGTCTACGGCCTTAAGAAAGGAGATAGAGTGGCCGCTGAAATCTGTATTGGTTGTGCCATTTGCCGATATTGTAAAAAAGGATATATTAACCTTTGCGAGAAGTTGGAGGAAATTGGGATTACCATTGATGGAGGAATGGCAGAATATGTATCCGTCCCAGCAAGAAATGTTCATCTAATACCGGAAAATGTTTCACATGAAGAAGCAACTCTTGCTGACCCTTTAGCATGTACCATTCGTGGACTGGAGATGGTGAGTATTCAACCCGATTCCTGGGTCGCTATTTTTGGGCCAGGAACAATTGGCCTCTTAGCAGTTCAGGTAGCAAAAAAAATCTTACGGGCTAAAGTGATTGTTACAGGAACACAAGATAATCGATTGGCTTTAGCAAAATTTTTCGGTGCTGATGATGTGATTAATGTAAACAAAACGGATCCGGTACAATTTATTTTGGATAAAACAGAAGGAGGGGCCAATTTTGCTTTTGAAGCTGCTGGCTCAAGTAAAGCCTTAGAAAATGCCT
>Ga0315282_10007829_pt1 | contig 17446 bp, 7 predicted proteins | sample YL17G07_20_MG_FD_203693 | JGI IMG/M metagenome (GOLD analysis project Ga0315282, IMG submission 203693) | Sediment microbial communities from Yellowstone Lake, YNP, Wyoming, USA - YL17G07_20 | ecosystem: Environmental > Aquatic > Freshwater > Lake > Sediment | place: USA: Wyoming | collected... | reverse complement strand
GCCTCCCAGGGCAGCGGCATCTTCGGCTGGGGCCTGCTCTACGACAAGGCAGGCAACGACACGTACTTCGGCGTGGACCACGTCCAGGGCAGCGGGCTGTGCGGCGTGGGGATCCTCTACGACGGCGGCGGCCAGGACTCGTATCACTGCTGGCACGGCGCCCAGGGCTTCGGCGACATCTGGGGCCTGGGGATCCTCTGCGACCAGGGCTCCGACACTGATGACTACTACGCCGAGTGGGATGCCACCGTCGGTCCGACCGTCTTCGCCAGTGCGCAGAACACCGCTATCAATGCCAGCTTCGCCCAGGGAGCCGCCTTCGGCCTGCGCACCACCGCGACGTTCCCAGTCTTGTGGGACGGCGGCGTGGGCGCGCTGATCGACGGCGGCGGCGATGACCACTATACCTGCGGTGTGTTCGGCCAGGGCGTGGGTTTCTGGTTCTGCACCGGCATACTGGACGACCGCGGCGGCAACGACCAGTACGAGGGCGACTGGTACGTCCAGGCGGCCACGGCGCACTACGCCTGCAGCATCCTGATGGACCGCAGTGGCGACGACAAGTACAACAAGGACTACGCCACGCGCGGCTTCCCGCTGCAGAACGTCACGGTTGGCGGGGCGCATGACCACAGCGTGAGCTGGCTGCTCGACGGCGGCGGCAACGACGAGTACTACGTGCCGGGCCTAAGCCTGGGCACGGGCAACGTCAACGGCTGGGGCTACTTCATCGACATGGGAAGCGGCACCGATACCTACTCGCCGATTGACGCCGGCTACAACACGAACACTCTGGGCCGCGGCCACCTGAGCGGCGAGGTGCCCGACGGCGACGCGCGCGAGCAGGAGAAGACCTTCGGGCTGTTCATCGACTGCGGCGGCGCGGACACCTACGCCGCGACGTACGCGACGATACCCAGCGGTAGCATCGGCGACGTGCACGCGGGCGACAACCTGGGCTGGTTCCGCTACGGCTACACGAACGAGTTCGCCAGCGACTTCCGCTCCAACGAGTTCGGAGCAGGCCTGGACGACGTCGGCACGACGGGATTCGAGTTCTAGGAAACCCTGTCACCGCGCACCATGGCGGCGTGCCGTGCGTTGAGCTGGTTACGCCGCTGCTCCCGCTTGCGAGGCGGGCGCGTTGTGGTAGTCTCTGAGGTGAGACATCCCAAGGGGAGGTACGCCGCTGTGTGCACCTCAACGTCGTGCCCGAGAATCGGGCTCGCGATCTTCATCAGCATCGCGGCCGTTCTGCTGCTCTGCGCATTAGCCCAGGCTGCGGAAACCGCGCCGGGAAGCAGCGACGCCGCAGCGGCTGTAACCGGGACGGATACCCCGGCTGGCGCTAAAGCGCACGCCACTCTTCTGGACATAGCGCAGTACTTCGGCAAGCCCACAGCCAAGCAGCGCTGGATGTCGCTGATGTTCACCCTGACGCGGACAGGGGAGTGGGAAGAGCAGCAGTACCTGGACCAGTTTGTCGCCGCGCTGAGATCTTCTAACGTCGGCAAGGACCTTTCGGCGCCGCCGGTGCCCACCGGCGATGCGCTATTCGACCGCTATGCGCAGGCCCTGGACTTGTGGATCCGCACGGTGAAGGTGAAGGACATCACCTCGCTGCGCGCTGCCTGCCTTCCCGACGATCTGCTTGCTTCCTGGGAGCGCGACTTCGGCGGGGACCCGCGTTACTGGGAGCTGCGCTACATGTGCGCGTACTCCAGCTACCACGAGGGCCATCCCAAGTCGGAGGATGCCAACCCCCGCAAGTACCTGGAGGAAGCCCGGCGGCGAGGGATCGCCACGGCGAACACACTGCTCCTGCTCTGTGGGGAAGAGCGCGCCATGAACGAGAGCCTGCTGGACCAGATCAGCCAGCCCAGGCAGTGGCCCGGCGACGCCGCGAGCCACGCGCAGGACGAGGTGCGTGAACGCTACCTGCGCGTGTCACATGAGGCGGAGAGGGAGGAGTTGGCACTGCTGGATGCGGCTGTGGCCAAGGATCCCGGCTGTGCCTGGGCGTACTACGAGCGGGCGATGTATTGTTTCGACCTGGGCGAGCAGGAGCGCGGGCTGGCCGATCTGGAGGCGGGCAACGCCGCGCCGCGTAACGAGTTGCCGCGGCCGTTCCCCACCAGCATGGTTACGCGCGGCATGCTCGCATCTTCGCCTGCAGGGAGCGCTGTGGTGAGCGGCGCGGTCTGGATAGAGAGCGTGTTTCAACCCTACCCTAGCTACGTACGCTGGAAGGACCACCTCAAAGAGTCCATCTTGGTGGTCGACCTCTCCGGAGACTCACGGCCGCTGGAGGCCTGGCACCAGTTTGCCTGCCGCCTGGCCGAAGCGTGGCCGGACACCGGGATAAACGCCGTTGTGGGCGCCGTCTTTGCCGATACGGTGCGTTCTTACATGATGGATGAGCAGACCGATACGCTTAGCGCGGCGCAGAAGGAGACACTTGCGCATGTGTACGGCGCGACCGATGTAGCTAGGAGCATAGCTGTTTTTGATGCCGACCCAGATTGGGTGCGACAAGCCTTGGTGTGCAGCTTCATGATAGATGGCGCGCGTGGGTTCTCTGCTGCAGCGTACGTGTCTGACGAAACTCAGGCACGGGCAGTGGCCCGTGTGGCGGAGATGATGCACGACTTGAGCCAGGTGCACTACCCGGCGCTCGAAATGCCCGACTGCCTGAAGAAGTACGAGGCCCTAACCACTGAGGAGCTGCAGCGCCGCCGTGAAGCCAGGCGCGCGCAGCGCCAGGCCGACCAGCCGCAGTAGTCCTGCCCGGTACCAACGCAGGCTTGCCTACATGCTGACTAGCTGCTTTCGCCGACGGCAATCAGGCCCTTGTATGCTGAGACCAGAAGGGTTCCGTCGTCTGCAATCGAGATGGTCCCAAGTGGATCCATAACTGCGGGCAAATCAAGAGACCACACGGGGTTGCCACCTGAGTCGAAAGCCAGGAGCTTCGGAGCTGGTGTGGTAGAGCACACTATGTAGACCCTCTCCAAGCCATCGACGGCTGGCGTTGCCGTAGGGTGTCCTGGCAACGTGATGGACCGAAACTCGCTGCCATCCGGATTGAGAGCGTGAAGAAGGTTGTCCCAGCTTGCGACGTAGACCACACCGGTCGTCGCCAGCGCTGCATGGCCCATGATGTAGTCAGCACACGTAAACACCCAACTCTCGGACCCGTCGCTGGCGATGGCGTGAACTTCGGATCCGCTCACCACGTAAAGCGTGCCGTCCGGGGCTCCCAGAGCTGTGCACGTCGAGCTGAGAGGGTAGGGCCTAGCCCAAATGATCTGCCCAGCGGAGTTCAGCGCGTATACCACCCGCTGCGGTGGGTCCTGATCGTCCGTCGGACCAATTAAGTACAATGTCCCGCCGGGACTCACTGTGAGAGAGGGGTCCGATGACAGCCCACCCCATACTGCGTACTGCCAGAGCAGAGCCCCGTCCGTGGAGTAAGCCGCAATGCCGTTTGGACCAGCTGTGTAGATCGTGCCCGACGTGACCTGTGCGACGTCAAACACTTGGTCAGGCAGCACGCTCCACCGGAGGGTGCCGTTCGGGTTGTAGCAGAACAGCCCGTAGTCCGGGTAGTCTCGCCCGGGCGCAATCAGTGCTCCATCTGGGCCTACCACACAGGAACCTGCTCCCTTCAAGGAGAATCGGAGGATCCCGCCAGGGTCTATTGCCTGCAGTTCACTAGACGTCGAATAGTAAGCCCTGCCTGACGATCCGACGATCGCTTCGAAACCGTAGCTCCACACGTACTCCCAAAGGACGGCAGGGTTGGACGGGCCGATGAAGGGCGAGCGGCGGGTGTGGGCAGGATCATGCCCCGGCATGTACCAGTCGCCACGTCCCGGGTCGCCGGCTCCACGAGTAAGCGCTCCCGTGGCCTTTGCACTTCTCTCGGATAGATTCCCGCCAGCCCTGGCCCTCAGGAGGTAGTCGTGTTCGTCCCAATCCGTGAGACTGTAGTCGGAGTAGGTCGTCGCCACGCCGAGTGTGGCGAGTGGGACATCGGAGTTATCTCGATAGACTTCATACGTGTCTGCCGCGCGCACCGCATCCCACGTCAGCTCAATGTGGTCGGCGTACGTGCCGTCGCTCGCCACCAGCCCAGTCGGGGCTGGTAGCTGCGCATAGCCTGTATCGCTCTCGGAGAAGGGGCTTGCTCCTGCCTCGTTCAAGGCGCGCACCCAATAGGTGTGCACTGCGCCACCTATGGCTGCGGTGTCGACAAAGGACGGGGTCACCCCGACGGTGGCTACGGGTGCGTTCTGGGTATCGCGGTAGACCTCGTAGCCGGTAGCGCCCGAGGCGTCTGCCCACGAGATCGTGATGTCGTACTCCGAGCCTCCGTCGGAAGCTGACACCCCTTGAGGCGCCTGTGGGGGCTGCAGAGGTGCTCCCGCAGTGAGCAGCACAAGCCTGTCGGCTTCTGGGCACGAGATGCACAAGCGCCCACCGGCGCATAGCGACATGGTCCCATAATCCTCTTCGGGAAGGCTGAAGGTGAAAGCCGGGGCCAAGGTAGGCGAGAAGACTTGCACCACCTGAGCCACCTCGGGCGGCAAGCCCAGCCCGAGAACGTATACCCAGCCGTCGCTATCCGTAATAGGCGGCTTCAGGTACGTTCCTTGCGGTCCTTCGAGAGTCGTCTTCTGCCTCACCGAGCCGTCCGTGTTGAGTGCGACCAAGTCCTCAGAAGAGTCCACCGGATCCTGCACGAGGAGGAAAACGGCTCCGTCAGGCCCGATCGCCGCCGGCGACACGCTTTCTTCCAAGTACCCGGGGTCGTATTCCCACAGTAGCTGCCCATCGGAGGACACCGCTGCCAAGCCGCGCTCGCCATTTACGAACGCAGTGCCATCGTTGCCAACCGCGACTACCACCGAGGAGTCGCGCGGGTGATCAAAGGGGAGCGGGAACTTCCACTCCGATGCGCCCGCTTCAGAAACTGCGGCCAGGCTAAACACCCGGTCGAAGTCTCCAGCAAGGACGAAGCCACCGGTTGGACGCTCCGCCACGGGCGATAGGTACAGACCGGTCAGAGCGCACGTCCACTTCAAACTGCCGTCGGGGTGCAGCGCGCGCACTGAGTCGTCCTCGCACGTGAACACGATGCTGCCGTCCGCGGCCACAATTGGCGAGCCCACAACGGTGGAATCCATGTAGTAAGTCCAGAGCAGCGTAAGGTCGGCGGTGAGCGCAACCAGCCCCTGGCGAGATGGGGCGTAGACCATCCCATCCGGGCCGACAGCCGCACTGCCACCATCACCGCCTGCGTACAGGGTTGAGCGGATGTTCCCGCCGCTCGCCTGGAATGCGTCAAGTTCCGATGGAGCCAGGATGTAGATGGTGCCGTCAGGACCAAATACAGGCTCGGGATCGGCATAGGTGTAGGAGGAACCCGGTGGGGCGTGCAGGCTCCACGCCATGTGCAGCTCGCGCGGGCCTGGGCTGTTCAGCCTTCCGTTGCGCTGGGCGTTGGCGCCCTGGGTTGTCCAGCCGCTGCCGCCGATTCCAAGCGGGACCGGCAGGCTCGCGGTGCCCTGCGAGATCGCTGTCTGATTCCCCTGCGTGCTGGACTCGTATGGCCGCACGCGCCAGTACCGCGGGTAGGGCGGGTTCTCGACCTCGAAGCTGAAGCGCAGCCGTCCGCCGCCCGTGGGCGCGGTCGCATTGGCAAGGGGCGCCTGGCCGACATCGCCGTATCCCTCTTCGCCAGCCATGGCTGACGACTGCACCGAGTAGCCGTCAACTGAGGCCCCAAAATCCTGCCCGATGGGCGTGACATCAGCCAGGCTGATGACGCCGTCGCCGTTGCCATCGGCGCATTCGGCGGCAGGCCATCCCGGGCTGCCACTCCGCTCGCCGAAGTGGGCAGCCAGCACCACCAGGTCGGGCAGGCCCACCACGGCGTTCTGGTCATAGTCCCCCGGGTTGGTGTACGTCCACTCTAAGACGAGCGAGTCGTCAGGCTGCGGCAAAGCGGCGAGGTCCCGCACCTGCGCGGCGTTCGTCACCGGGGCCGTGGCTGTAGCCTTAGCCAGCGCGTCCTTCAGCTCCGCCCATAGCGCCGGGGACACATTTGCGGGGGGCGCAAGGGTCGCGAGTTCTGCGGCGGACGGGCGCGGGGTCACCCCCTGGCCGGGTACGCCGCGGCGAAGGTCCAGACGGCCGCCTAGACCGCTGCAGCTGACGATGATGAGCACGACGGAGGCAAGCACGGCCAAAGCCGTACCCGCTCCAGAATCACGGATGAATAATTGCGTAGACACTGTCTACCTCCCGAGTGACAGGCTGTCAAAGTACCACGATCTACTGGATGCTCATGGCGCGCCCGAAGTTACGGCACCGCCGGGAGGTGCATCAGGGCTGGCGGTGCGGGACTCCCCCGCCTAGCTGCAGCCTTGGCTATGGCCGCAGTTCAGGCACTTGTAACACGCGCCGCTGCGCACGGTCATGTGCCCGCAAATGTCGCAGAACGGTGCATCCCCCATGAGCATGCTCATCTGGTCGTCGAGGGGGTTGCCATGGCTCGCCAGGGGGTCCCCCGTGGGCGCCAGCTGCTCCTCGCGGCTCAAATAGTCGTCGGCAGGGGTCGATGGCACAGCTACGGGGTGGCTCTCCGCAGGCGCGCCGTCAGACTCGCCGTTATGCCTGGCCGGGCGCATGGTGCTTGGTGTCTTCAGCGGCGGCGCCGGCTCGCGCCTTGGCGCGCTGTCCTCGCGCGGCTGGTTGACGATCAGGTCGCTGTCCGCTGGCTTCACCTGCACGAAGTCCGTCCGCCCGAGGTACTCCATGCCGAGCACGCGGAAGATGTAGTCGATCACGCTCTGGGCCATCTTGATGTTCGGGTGGTCGCAGGGCCCGCTGGGGTCGAAGCGCGTGAACACGAAGGTGTCCACGAACTCCTCCAGCGGCACGCCGTACTGCAGACCCTTGCTGATGGCGATGGCGAAGCAGTTCATCAGGCTGCGGAAGGCCGCCCCCTCCTTGTGCATGTCGACGAAGATCTCGCCCAGCGTCCCGTCGGCGTACTCGCCGGTGCGGACGTACACCTTGTGCCCGGCGATGCGCCCTTCGATCGTCGTGCCGCGCCGCTTGCGCGGCAGCGCGCGGCGGATCGGCGCGTGGATCTGCAGCGTGCGCGCCTGCTGCGGGCTGACCGGCTCGACAGAGCGCGGCTCGTCGTCGCGGGTGGCCTTGGAGCTCAGCGGTTGCGAGAGCTTGCAGCCGTCGCGGTAGAGCGCGTTCGCCTTCAGGCCCAGCCGCCAGGACAGCATGTAGGCGTCCTTGATGTCCTCCACCGTCGCGTCGTGCGGCAGGTTGATCGTCTTGCTGATCGCGCCGCTAATGAACGGCTGCACCGCGGCGAGCATGCGGATGTGCCCTTCGGGATGGATGAAGCGCCTGCCGTGGATCCCGCAGCGGTTGGCGCAGTCGAAGACCGCCAGGTGCTCCTCGTTGAGGTGCGGCGCGCCCTCGATGGTCATCATCCCGCAGACGTAGTCGTTGGCCTCGGCGATCTGCTGTGGTGTGAAGCCGATGGCGCGCAGCAGATTGAACCCCGGCGCGCTCCACTGCTTCTCGGTGATTCCCAGGCGGCGCAGGCTGTCCTCGCCGAGCACGTATACGCTGAACGCATGGCTGACATCGAAGACGCTGGGGAGCGCGGCTTCCACCCGCAGAATCGCCGTGTCGCGCAGCCCTTTGGCGGCCAGGCTCTGGCGGTTCACCTGCGGCGTCCCGGCCAGGCTCGACGAGCCCACGATGTAGGTGACGATCTGGCTGATCTGCTCCTGGTTGTAGCCGAGCCGCGCCAGGGCCTGAGGCAAGCTCTGGTTGACGATCTTGAAGTAGCCCCCGCCGGACAGTTTTTTGAACTTCACTAACGCGAAGTCCGGCTCCACCCCCGTCGTGTCGCAGTCCATCAGCAGGCCGATCGTCCCCGTGGGGGCGATCACGCTGACCTGGGCGTTGCGATAGCCGTGGCGCTCGCCAAGCTCCCATGCCCTGTCCCACGCCGCCCGCGCTCCGCTGAGGAGATACTCCGCGCAGTGCTCCGCGTTCAATCCGACGGCCGGGATGGACAAGCCCTCGTACTCGCTACGTGCCGCGCTGTAGGCCGCGCGCCGGTGGTTGCGAACGACTCTCAGCATGTCGTCGCGGTTCGCTTTGAAGCAGGGGAACGCCCCCAGCTCGGAGGCCATCTCCGCACTCGCCGCATAGGACTCGCCGGTGAGGATCGCCGCCAGCGTCCCGCCGATCGCCCGCGCCTGATCGCTGTCGTAGGGGATGCCGAGCACCATCAGGCAGCTGCCCAGGTTGGCATAGCCCAGCCCCAGCGTGCGAAAGTCGAAGGACTTCTGCGCGATCTCCTTGCTCGGGAACTGCGCCATCAGCACCGAGATCTCGAGCACGATCGTCCACAAGCGCACCGCGTGACGGTACGCATCCAGGTCGAACTTGCCTGTCTTTTCGTCCAGGAACCGCATGAGATTCAGGCTTGCCAGGTTGCAGGCCGTGTCGTCGAGGAACATGTACTCGCTGCACGGGTTGCTGGCGTTGATGCGCCCGCTCTCGGGGCAGGTGTGCCACTCGTTGATCGTCGAGTCGAACTGCACGCCCGGGTCCGCGCAGCGCCAAGCGGCGAAGCAGATCTGCTCCCATAGGTCCCGCGCCTTGAGCGTCTTGCTCACCCGCCCGTCCGTCCGCCAGCGCAAGAGCCAGTCTTCGTCGCCAATCACCGCTTCGAGGAACTCGTTGGGCACGCGCACCGAGTTGTTGCTGTTCTGCCCCGAGACCGTGCTGTAGGCCTCGCCCTCAAAGCCCGGGTCGTAGCGCCCCTGGCCCCCGGTGACCATCGCCGCCACCTTGTCTTCCTCGTCCACCTTCCAGTTGACGAACTTCTCGATGTCGGGGTGGTCGGCGTTGAGGCAGACCATCTTCGCGGCGCGGCGCGTCGTCCCGCCGCTCTTGATCGCCGAGGCGGCGCGGTCGCCGATGCGCAGGAAGCTCATCAGCCCGCTGCTCACCCCGCCGCCGGAGAGCGGCTCGCCCTCGCCGCGCAAGCATGAGAAGTTCGTCCCGGTGCCGGAGCCGTACTTGAACAGCCGCGCCTCGCGCATCCAGAGGTCCATGATCCCGCCCTCGTTAACGAGGTCGTCCCGCACGCTCTGGATGAAGCACGCGTGCGGCTGGGGGTGCGTATAGGCATCCTCCGAGCGCGTCAGCGTGCCCGTGTCCGGGTCGACGTAGTAGTGCCCCTGGCTCGGGCCGGTGATGCCGTACGCCCAGTTCAGGCCGGTGTTGAACCACTGTGGGCTGTTCGGCGCCGCCATCTGGTGCAGCAGCGTGTACGCGATCTCGTCGTAGAACGCCTGCGCGTCTTCGGGCGTGGCGAAGTAGCCGTACTTCTCCCCCCAGTGCCGCCAGCAGCCGGCCATGCGGTGCACGACTTGGCGCACGCTGGTCTCCCCCCCGGTGAGCGGCTCGCCGTCCTCGCCGGTCTGTTGCTGGCCGCCCGGGCCCTGCATGGGCACCCCCGCCTTGCGGAAGTACTTGCTCGCCATGATGTCGGTGGCGAGCTGGCTCCACTGGGAGGGCACCTCCGCGTCCTTCATCTCGAAGACGACGCTGCCGTCGGGGTTGGCGATCACGCTGTCGCGCTTGACCCATTCGACCTGGTCGAAGGGTGACACACCTGCTCGCGTAAACCGCCGCTCGATTCTCATTCTCACCAGCTCCGGCTAGGATAAGTATGCCGCAGTTTTCTCGCCCGGGGAGAACAACGCCCGCCTATCATCCGTCTCACCTTCCGCACAACCCGGCTAGGCGCAGCTCGGGGATGAAGGGGGCATAGAGCTCCCTCAGGCTAGGATCCTGAAAGGGCCCGTACGCCCTGCCGCGAACTGCGTTCTCAAGAGCCCGCTCAACCCTCAGGCCACCGTCGAAGCCGGGCCCACCCTCCGGTTTGCTTAAGATACCACACGCCTGGCCCGCGGGCAAGTACCCCTGTGGATAGAAATGGGGATAAACGTGGGGCGGTTGTGGATAACCCCACTCATCCGCCAAGTCGCTTCCGCCGCAGTCGCACACCTGCACCCAGGCTCCATACGTGATATCTACACGCACGTATAGTATACCACAGCGCTGCGCGGCGGTCAAGCCCGGGGCGGATGCGGACTGCGGTCGCCATTGCCAGAGCGTAGGGAGACTCACAGCGGGGGCTCCGCCATCACGGTAGTTGCCGCGGCCCCAGCACCCCGTAGCGGCGGCGTCCCTGCCGCCGATTCCGCTTTGGTTTCGCTACATGTACTCCGCCCACTCGTAGCTAGCTGTTTCTGGCCAGCGACGGCGTGGGTTGTCGAGCACGTATGCGGCTGACTCGTAGAGCTCATCCTCGGTCCTGATGATGCGAGTATGGGAATCCTTCTGCCAGACACTGCCGGTGCGCCTGTGCTCGCGTTGCAGGCGGTTGGCGGCGAACGACTTCCAGCTGTGCAGGACGGCGCTCAGGTCGACCTCGCCGAGGGGTTGCACCAGCACGTGGACGTGGTTGTCCATCACCACATAGGCCAGCAGCCTGTAGCGTTGATCGTGGAAGTGCTTGATGGCGGAGACCACCACGCTGCGCTCAGCTGGGGCCAGCGGGGCTTGGTTCTCCGAAAGCCGCCATGTGACAAGGTAGACAGAGCCGGTGAGCCGCCACTGCGGCAGGCGGTTGCGGAACGTGTGAAGCTCTGGTTCCTTGGGCATCTGGCGGTGTGATTCTAATCGGCGGCAGGGACGCCGCCGCTACGGTTGTTGGGGGGCTGCTGCTAAGGCCCGGCGGCTACTTATTTCCGTAGCGGCGGCCTCCGTGCTGCCGGATGAGGCTACGGCCCGCGGCTCGTCTTCGCTCGCCCGGCGCTGCGGATGGACTGGCTGCGGGACGGGCTGGGCGGCAGGGGCGCGGCGCCGCTGTCGTCCAGGCTGAGCAGGCGCAGCTCGGTGGCGTTGAGCGTGTACGTGTCGAACTGCTCCTCCACCTTGCCCGCGACTAAAAACGGCCCGCTGAAGCGCGTCAGCGGGGCGAAGCGCGCGTAAGCGTCGGCGAACAGCGTCACCTCGAAGGTACCCGTCAGGTCCTCCATGCTCATGAACTTCATCGCGCGCCGCGCGGGGGCGTGTATCCCGCCTGCCTCCAGGGAGGGCGGGCGTCCCTGCCCGCGATTGTCCTGGCGGCCAGGGACGGCCACCCCACCATCTTGGCGGACGCGGCGGTCCGCCCTACCCAGATTGCGCAGCACGATCCCCAGGTCCTCCGCCGTGCCTTCGCGCTCCTCCTCGCTGTCGCCGTGCTCATCCGCCGCCGGCTCGGGGCGGTCGGCGTGCTCCGCGTGCAGCTCCAGCGTGTCGCGCACCGCCTGGCGCCGCGTGAGGTCGACGCGCTTCACCGCGATGCACCAGCCGAGCAGGCGCACCCACTTCCCGGCGTAGCGCGGCAGGTCCTGCGCGTGGACCACGCCGGAGACGAGGTGCTGGTAGAGCGTCAGCGGATGGCGGCGGACGAGGATGCCGAGGTGCTCCAGCTCCAGGCTGCAGAGCTTCAGCTCGTCGTAGCCGTCGAGGGTGGAGCCGATGCGCGCGCGGAAGTCGGCGATGCGCTCAGAGTCGTCCAGCGGCAGGGGCGCTCGCCCTGCCGGTTGTCTCCCGGCTGCCACCACTGCGGCGCGATGCTCGATCTGCGCAAGGTAGAGCAGCTCCGGGCGGCTCAAGCCCAGGCTGTCCAGCGCGCCAACCTTGATCAGGACGGCCAGGTCGTGCTCGCCGGGAGCGGTGCGGCGGATGAAGTCGGGCAGCGAGCGGTAGGGCCCGCCGCGCTCGCGGCTGCTGACGATGCGGGCCAGCAGAGCCGCCGAGACGTCCTTGATCAGCGACAGGCCGACACGCACCGCGTTGGCGTCCATTGAGGTTGTAGGGGCGCGTCGTGACGCGCCCGGCGTGGGCGGCTCGCGAGCCGCCCCTACGGGACATTCCGCGGTGTACTCCAGGCGGCTGTAGTTCACGTCCGGCGGCAGGACGGCCAAGCCCAGCCGCTCGCACTCGCTTAGGTACGCCCGCGGGCCGTAGAACCCGCCGCCGTTGCTGAGCACCGCCGCCATGAACTCCGCCGGGTGGTGCGCCTTGAGGTACGCCACCTGGAAGCTCAGGGTGGCGAAGCTCGCGCTGTGCGCCTTGCAGAAGCTGTAGCCGGCGAAGCTGGCGATCTGGCGCCAGATTTCAAGCGCGCTGGCGAGGTCCAGCCCGCCGCTCTCGCAGCCGGCGATGAAGCGCTCGCGCAGTTGGTTCATCGCCGACTGGCTGCGCAGCTTGCCGCTCATCGCGCGCCGCAGCAGGTCGGCGTCGGCGAGGGTCATCCCCGCCGCGCGATGCGCCACCTTGATCACGTCCTCCTGGTAGATCATCACGCCGTGCGTCTCGGGCATGATCTCGGCCATCAGCGGGTGGCTGGGCAGCCGCGGCGCCTCGCCGCGCACGCGGCGGATGTACTCCTGCATCATCCCGCTCTCGGCCACGCCGGGACGGATCACGCTGCTCGCCGCGGTGAGATCGAGAAACGTCCGGGTGCGCAGGCGGCGCAGCAGCTGGCGCATCCCCGGGCTCTCGATGTAGAAGCAGCCCATCGTTAAGCCGCTGCGGATCAGCTCCACCGTGGAAGGGTCCGTGGCCAGCGTCTCCCAGTCGGTGATCCGGCGGCGGATGTCGTCTTGTTGCTTGCTCTCTTCCCTAGGCCCTTGCTGCTCCAGCGCCGTAAGCGTGTCCTCCAGCACGCCCAGGCTGCGGTTGCCGAGCAGGTCGATCTTGATCAGCCCCACGTCCTCCACCGGGAACATGTCGTACTGCGTTACGACGAAGCCCTTCGCCGCGCGCTGCAGCCCGGTGTAGTCCGTCACCCGCGTGGGCGCGATGACCACGCCGCCGCAGTGGATGCCCAGGTGGCGCGGGCGGCCGTCGAGGCGGGCGGCCAGCGGCAGCACGTGGCAGTAGGGCTCGCTGGTGAGGTCGATGCCGCGCAGCTCGGGGAACTCGCGCTGGACGGAGGGCAGGGCGGCGGCGGAGACGTGGGGCAGGAACTTGCTCACCTGGCTGATCTCCTCGCCGCCCAGCCCGAAGGCCTTCGCCACCTCGCGGATGGCGCTGCGCGCCTGGAACGTGACGTGCGTGCTGATCATCGCCACGCGCTCGCGCCCCCAGCGCTGATAGACGTAGTCGAGGATCTCGTCGCGGCGCTTCCAGTTGAAGTCGATGTCGATGTCCGGCGGGCTGGTGCGCTGCGGGTTGAGGAAGCGCTCGAAGTACATGTCGTAGCGGATCGGGTCCACCGGCGTGAGGCCCAGCAGGTAGCTCACCAGGCTGTTCGCCGCGCTGCCCCGGCCCAGGCAGGGGATGCGACAGCGCCGCGCCTCGCGCACGATGTCGTACACGGCGAGGAAGTAGCTCGTGTAGCCGAGGCTGGCGATCACGCTGAGCTCCATCTCGAGGCGCGCCAGGTAGCGCCCGTCGCCTGGGCTGATGCCGCGCTTCGATAACCCGTGCTGGCAGAGCTGATGGAGCGCCCGGCGCGGATCGCCGCCGCCCCGAAGCGGGTAGTCGGGGAAGACCCACTTGCCGAGCTCGAAGTCCACCTCGCACTGCAGTGCCAGGGCGCGCGCCTGGGCCAGCGCCTCCGGGCAGCCGTAGTAGTAGCCGCTAAGCTCGGTGGGCGCGGCGAGGTAGTGCTGGCGCGGGCGCACCCCCTCCGCGGTATGCAGCGTGGCGTTCTGGCCGATCGCGCGGAGCACGTGATGTACCGGCTGGTCCTGGGGGCGCAGGAAGCGCACGTCGGTGCAGGCCACCGCCTGAAGCTTGAAGCGCGCGGCGAGCTTGAGCTGGCGGAGCTGGCGGCTGCGGTAGGGCGCCTCGTAGTCCGGGTCGACGCGCACGAAGAGCCGCCGCGGGCCGAGACGGGGGGCCAGGTGTTCCAGCAAGCCGGTGCGGTCGGTGACAACGACGCAGTGCTGCGTGTGCGCCGCGAGCGAGCGGGCCAGATTCCAGTGGGGCGGGTCGCCGTGCCTGCCATCCAGTAGGGTGGACGGCCCCGCTGTTTCCCTCTGCCTACTGCCTACTGCCTGCTGCCTACTTTCTTCCTCCACGCACCCATGCCTCAGCGCCGCCAGTAGGCACAGCTCGCTGTAGCCGTCGCGGTCGCGGGCGAAAACCCACGCCGCAGGCTCGGGGTGTGCCGCCGCCGGTGGCGCAGGGGGCACGCCTGCGATCCTGCCTGGCGGCGCAGGCGTCTCGCCCGTGCCCTCTGTCAGTGCGATGCCCAGCACTGGTTTCACGCCGCATTTTAGCGCTGCCTTGTACGCGTGAATCAGCCCGTAGGTGCCGTCCAGGTCAGCCAGGCCCAGCTCCGTGAAACCAAGCTCCGCGGCGTGCGCGAGAATCTCGGCAGGGCTAGCTACCCCGTCGTGAAAGCTATACCAACTGCGTATGTCGAGATGCATTTTTGGGGGAGGGATCAGGGCTCGGGGAACAGGTGACAGGTTACAGGGGACAGGTGACAGGGAAAGCGGGGAGGAGCGTGCCGTCGAGCTGGGCGTCTCTCAGACTGACAACCTTGCTCGCGAACCGCACCTTGCCCGCTGGCCACGCGTGCCATAATGAGCGCATGGCCATTCAGTCCCATCGCGACCTCGTTGTGTGGCAGAAGGCGATGGAGCTTGTTGTCTGCGTATACCGGCTCAGCCGGTCCTTCCCCAAGGAAGAGGTCTACGGTTTGACTAGCCAGCTGCGCCGGGCGGTTGTGTCTGTTCCAGCGAACATCGCCGAAGGGCACTGCCGCACCACCGCCAAGGACTACGCATCGTTCCTCGCCATAGCCCGGGGTTCGGTGATGGAGGCGGAGACGCTTCTGCTGATTGCAGTGCGGCTTGGCTATGCAACGGAAGCGGCCTGCTCCGAGGCTCTCTCCATGTGCCAGCAGATCAGTAAGATGCTCACTTCCCTGCGAGCAACGCTGCTCAAGCGCTCTACCAGCCAATCCTCCTAGGGGTGCGGATCTCACTCCGGGCTCCCTTCGCAGCTGCCTACGCCTATGCATGCCGGCTCCATCTTGCCCCTGCTCGCCTGTAACCTGTTCCCTGTAACCTGTAACCTAGCCCTGGCCCTTGGCCCTTTTCTGGCAGTGCCAGCACGCCGGGGCCGACGAGCACGGTCTCCTTGCCCCAACGGGCGCGGATAGAATCCACCGCGGCGAAGAAGTCGTGCGCCCGCCGGTCGCGGCGCGACTCAAAGAGCAGCCCCTGGCTCGCCCCGGCAGAGAGCCGCTCCAGCCGCACGCCGAGCAGGCGGATGCGCAGGCGCCGCGTATTGCCCTCGTGAAACAGCTCCATCACGCGCGCAAACACCGCGCTGTCCGCGTCGGTCGGCTCAGGCAGCGGCCCGCCGTGCGTCAGCGTGGCGAAGTCGCTGTAGCGGATTTTCACGGTGACGTGGCGCGCTCGCAGGTCGGCGGCGCGCAGGCGCTGGCAGGCGTCCTCGGTGAGCCGCCAGAGCGTCCGCTCCCACACCGCGGGGTCGATCTCGTCGCGGTCGAAGGTCGTCTCATGGCCGATGCTCTTCGGCGAGCGGCTATGCGCCGGGCCGAAGCTGATCGCCGGGTTGATCTTGCCCCGTGCGGCGCCCAGCGGCAGCCCCACCGCCTCGCCCGCCGCGCTGTCGCCCCACATGGCCTGCGCCCTGTCCGCCGGGCGGCTGGCGCTGGCCTCCTTGCCTGCCCCGGGCGCTGTGTCCTCGCCAGCCTTGAGCGCCTCCACCAGCCCCACCATGCCGATGCCGAACATCCGGCGCAACACGCTTGGCGGCTGCCTGAGCAGCTGCTCCACGCGGTTTATCCCTAAGTCGCGCAGCGTCGCGGCGGTCACCGGGCCGATCCCCGGCACGTCCTGCACGTCGTGGGGAGAAAGAAACTCCGCCACCTCTTCCGGGAGCACGCGGAAGGTGCCGTCAGGCTTGGCGTGGCGGCTGGCTATCTTGGCGATCAGCCGGCTGGGGCCGATGCCGATGGACAGCGGCAGGCCCACTTCTTCGCGCACGCGCCGGCGCAGATGCTCCGCGAACGGCACGATGCCGCCGTAGTCGCGCGCAAACAGCCGCTCGCAGCCGCTCACGTCCAGCTCGAACTCGTCGATGCTGCGCGTGCGGAAGATGGGCACGCTCTCGCGCAGGATGTCCTGCACCCGCTGGCTGTAGCGCGTGTAGTTGCCGAAGAGCCCGTCGTGGAGGAACACCACGCCCGTAGGCGGGATGATGCAATCGTCGCCGTGGGGCGGACCTCCGTGCTGGTGGGGCGGACCGCCGTGTCCGCCATCCTCTTCTCTCTGCCTGCCTTCTTTCCTTGGCCCTAGGCCCTCGGCCCTTGGCCCTTCTTGATCGCGGGCAGGGCCGCCCGCGCTACTGGCAGAGATCCCCGCGCGGCGGTAGGCCTCGCCCATCGGCATCGCGCTGTGAATGCCCAGCGCGCGCGCCTCGTAGCTGCACGCCGCCACCACGCCGCGGCTGCCTGGCCGCCCGCCGACGACCACCGCCCGCCCCTGCAGCTCCGGGCGGTGCAGCCGCTCCACTGCCACGAAGAAGCAGTCGAGGTCCGCCAGCATCACGATTCGTCCGTGGCTATACACATGTATAGTATACCATAACTATACGGATGTTGGATAGTGTGTATAGAGGCGGGGCACTGTCCCCATCCGCCTCAGGCAGTGGTCAGTTGCTAGTAGGCGCCGCGCGTGCGCGGCGCGGGCGACACATCGTATGGGCGGGCTCCTGTGCCCGCTCGCGTCGCTGTTATACAAGTTGAGGTATTGTGGTACCAGAATACCACAATGCGAGATAAAAAGGCCGGAGGAAGGGGGGTGGGGCACCGCGGGGGTCCCGAGGTGCTGCCGGCACCGCCAGTAGCGCCCGGCGGCCCTGCCGGGCGGCAGGCTGTCAGGCACGGAGGCCTGACCTCCTGGGGGAGTGCAGGCGTCCCTGCCTGCGATACTACGGGCGTCCCTGCCCAGGATAGCGGCGCGCCGTTCTACACCAGCCCTGCGGCACCCCGCCGCGCGTGTCAGCTCGGCTCACCCATCAGCCACTGCACATACAGCTCGGTGAGGTGGGCGGTGTGCGAGTTGTCTGTGTGGCGCTGGGGTGGCCCTCTACGAGCCAGCCGCCGGGGAAACCGGGCCTCCCACGGCCGGGTAGAAGTAAATATCCGCCATCTTGGAATCCTCCTTACCTCTCCAGTATTGGAGACTGTCGCCCCTTCGGGCGTTTCCATAGTTAGATGCATGTGGCTTCAATAGCCGATGGTGATCGCCTCCTTTCTCAGTAGTACATGGCAAAGCGGAGCTGG
>Ga0315282_10007828_pt1 | contig 17446 bp, 22 predicted proteins | sample YL17G07_20_MG_FD_203693 | JGI IMG/M metagenome (GOLD analysis project Ga0315282, IMG submission 203693) | Sediment microbial communities from Yellowstone Lake, YNP, Wyoming, USA - YL17G07_20 | ecosystem: Environmental > Aquatic > Freshwater > Lake > Sediment | place: USA: Wyoming | collected... | reverse complement strand
ATTAACTTGACATCGGCATATTTAATTTTAAAATATATCCAGTTTAGCATGTCAGACTGAAAGCAGGGCCGCAAGTCCTGGACACGAATCGGACGGAGATGCTAAAGGTCTTCGCCGATTTTTTTTTTGCCTGACTGCTGGCCCCTGCTTTTTTGGCGGGAATAATCAAGAGCAGTATCTTTAGGAGGTTGCACCGTGAAGGAAACGGGCAGAGTAAAATGGTTTAACGATTCCAAAGGCTATGGCTTCATCTCTCGGGATAACGGCCCCGATGTCTTCGTGCATCACAGCGCCATCCAGGGCGAAGGCTTCCGTTCCCTGGCCGAAGACCAGGAAGTGGAGTTTGAGGTGGTCCAGGGCCCCAAAGGCGCCCAGGCCCAGAACGTGGTAAAGCTCTAGGCTGAAACGCTGATGCAGGCCGGAACTCCGGCGGTCCGAGGACCGCCGGAGTTCCTCCTTTTTTGTCCCAACTAGGTATCGGAGGTGAAAATTATGGCACGGAATCGTTACGGTTGGGAAAAACGCGCCAAAGAGATGGCTCGCAAACAGAAGAACGACGAAAAGATGAAACGTCGCCAGGGTAAAACCGAGACCGCGCCGGCGGAGGAGTTGCCGGAGGTGGTGGAAGATCTTAGTTTGAATGAGAGCGACCCTGCCGGGATCGGCATCCCGCAAGATTCATAAGGAGAATCGATGAGTATGAAATTGTACGTGGGCAATCTGCCCCACAGCATGACCGAAGAAGAGTTGAGAACCCTGTTTTCCGAGGCCGGCAATGTGGCCTCGGCCAAGATCATTACCGACCGGCAGACGGGGCAGCCCCGGGGCTTCGGTTTTGTCGAAATGGAAAGCAAAGTGGAGGGCCAGAAGGCCATTTCCATGCTCAACGGCCGCACCGTGGACGGCCGGCCGCTGCAGGTCAACGAAGCCCGGCCGCAGCAAAAAGGCGGCTTTGGCGGCGGCCGCGGCGGCGGCTACGGCGGTGGCCGTTACCGGTAAAACCGGAAGCAACGAATGGTGCGTAGGACGCACCCTACATTACTTCAGAACAATGAAGGCGGCCACCAGGCCGCCTTTTATTATGGCCGATGGGCGCCGGGATCTCCCGGCCCTGGGGCAAGGTGGCGCCGCAAGAGATTTACTGCCATACTTGACTTTAATCCATATAATTATGGTATATACTATGTACATAATATTATAGTCTCACAGGTTCACCGGGTTTGCCCGGCGAGCCCGCGGAGCTGGGGCGGTTAGGAGAAATCCGGCTGGATTATGAAGATGTCTTGCTGGATATGAACTTTCTGGGGTGCCGAGGGCGCCCGGGAGGTTAGCGGTCTTGATTAACCTGAAAAGACCACGGCGGTTTTAGGAGGCTGAGGATGAAGCTCTCTACCCGGAGCCGCTATGGGACCCGGATGCTCCTTGACCTGGCGCAGCACTACAACCAGGGCCCGGTGCAGTTGGGTGATATTGCCAAGCGGCAGAATATCTCCCTGAAATACCTGGAGCAGATTATCATCCCCTTGAAAAAGGCCCATTATGTGGAGAGCGTGCGGGGCCCCAAGGGGGGCCACCTGCTCGCCAAGCCGCCTGAGCTGATCACCGTGGGGGAAATCGTCGCCCTGTTGGAGGAGGGGACCAGCTTGGTAGAATGCGCGGAGCATGCCGAGCTTTGCGAGCGCTCCCAGAATTGCCCGACCCGCCTCATCTGGCAAGAGGCGGCCCAAGCCATGTTTGATAAGCTCAAAGCCATTACCCTGGCGGATCTTTTGGTAACGGGCCGGCGTGGGACAAAGCCAGGAGTTCAACGGGGCCTTGACCCCCGAGAACCAACATCCAATACCCCCTGCTTATGACCAGCAGGGGCGGCGCTATTCCCTGGCCTCCCAGGGCCAGATGTCCCGCAGCGCCGTCCACCCCCTCCTCTGGTCAAACTCCCGCTTAATAGATTTCCAGAGTCCTAAAGCGTTTGTTAAAAGGTTTTTTCGATTGATTATGCTAATCGTAGGGGCACGGCGAGCCGTGCCCTCGATGGGTATGGCTCGCCATGCCCCTAAAAAACGAAATTACTTTTGGCAATCGCGATAAATTTAGAACCAAACATCTAGAAAAAAATCTTTAGATTATCTTGATTTTGTCCTTGCTTTTCCTATAATATCTATTTATATTAGCCTTGTATATATTAAGTAAATAATTTTGAAAGGAGATAATTATTTAAATAATAATTACGGATAGTTAATCAATCAGGTCTTGAGTTTGGGCAGATGCTCATAGGTTCCGAACCGCCTGATTCCGCTCCGTCAGATTTGCTGCCGCCCCGGTAACTCAACCTCAAAGGCGTGTCCTGGCTCCTGGCCAAAACTTTCGACTTCCAGGGCCAGGAAATAAACAGTAACGGTATTTCAAAGATTTTGCAGGGAGGAAATACCATGTCTGGCAACGAGTACCTTGAAGGCACGGCGTGGGTGCAGGGAGAACAGACGGAATGGTCTCCCACAGTTAAATTGATCCTGGCTTTTATCCTTGGTTTGCTGGCGTTATCGCCGGCTATCCTGGGAATTTACTGGGAAATGCTCTTACCCCAATAGTGACCGGCCCCCTTGATGGTACCAAGAGAGTATTTGGGGCCATAGCGGCCCGGAGCTCCTGGCTTGGTTAGGCCCTGCCGGGATCTCTGGGCGAGATGATCTTGATTTGACCTCGTCGGATTAAGACCGGTTCAGGCCTTGCTTTAGATAGGCAGTATTACGGTTCGCCCCCAAATTGCGAGATCATGCCGGTATTCAGCCCAGGATTATATCCTCCAGCCGCCGCTTGGGCACGTGGTGCCCCCCCTGATCGTCCCGCCAGTACTTGATGCTGCCGCCGGGGCCCACTTCTTCCAGGATCACGGTCTCCCGGGGGCGGCCCAGGGCGATGACCAGGAGGATGTCCAGCGCGGCGGGAATCTTGAGTAGCTCCCGCAGCCGGTCCCGTTGGATGGAGCCCAGCATGCAGCCGCCCAGACCCTGCTCCCGGGCCCCAAGCAGGATGCTCTGTGCCGCGATGCCGTGGTCGCAGCCGAAGTTTTTGGAAATCTCCGTGTCCCCGAGGATGACGATGTAGGCGGCCGGCCGCTCGCCCTCCGCCGGCCCCGGCCAGTCCTTCAGATAGCCGGCCCAGGCCAGGCAGGAGAAGATGGCGGCGTTTTTCTCGGGCTCGCAGGCCAACAGGTATTTCAGGGGTTGGAGGTTGGCCGCCGAGGCGGACAGGCGGGCCAGGTTCACCAGTCCTCGCAGCGTCTCCAGCGACATCGGCTCCCCTTGGTGGAAGCGGCGGTAGCTGCGGTTTCCTTTGATCAGCTCGTCGATCATGGCGACCTCCTTTACAGAGAGAAGACCGGAGACCGGAGACCGGAAACCGAGGACCGGGGTTTTGCTCCCGTCTCCCGTCCCCGGTCTCCCGTCATCTCTGTGCTCTCTGTGTCTTCGTGGTGAAATTTTTTTATTCGAGCCCCGCTTCCCGCCGCTCCAGCTTAAAGACCCCTTCCGGGGTGAGGGTGGCGATAATCCCCTGGGTCTCCAGGAAAGCCGCCACGGGACGGCCCAGGAGCAGCTCCGTGGCCGCCGGGGTCAGCTCCCAGTCGCTGATGAGCATCTGGCGTAAATAATGGTCAAAATGCAGGGCCTCGAACAGGGTCTCGCTGGCCCCTTCCCGGCCGGCGTCCAACTCCGTTAGGGCCCGGGCCACCTTGCGGTAGTCGCAGCGCTCCTGGTGTTCTTTGATCAAATCCCAGACTTCCGGCACCTCGGCAAAGAGGTGCCGCCGGTTCAAGAGCTGGGCCACTGCCGGGGGCCGGGCGGGGTCCCCCCAGCAGTTTTGGCGGCGGCACTGCTCCGGACGGTTGTCATAGATGCGGCAGGAGTCGGTGGCCGCCAGATAGAACCAGCACTGCCGGCTGCCGGGCACTTCCCGGACTTTCAGTCGTTCCTCTATCAGGGGTTCGACCTCCCCCTCCCGGTTGGTCACCTGCTCCCCGGGGCGCAGGGTATAGACATCGTTCCAGGTTAGAATCTCTTGCTGGAACCGGGGGAGATCATGGCTGAGCAGGGTAGGGCTGCCCAAGCGGCAGCACTCGCCGCAACGGACGCAGGTTTCCTTCGTCTCCTCAAACCGGTTGCCGGCGGCGGTCATCAGCCGGCGCCAGGCCGCGCCCCGGGCCGCCAGCGGCAAGGTGTTCCAGTTGTCGAAAACCTCTTTGAATCCGGCGGCCGCGTCGATCTGACGGCGCAGGATCTTGAAGCGGCCGCTGCTGGCGGAGATTTGCAGAACGGCGGCCAGATAATCTTCCCAGATGGAGGCCATCACCTCCCGGGAGCCCTTGGCCAGGGCCTCCCCGGGGTCCTGGTGGACTTTTCCCATAAATTTTTTTGGTGCCATGAATATTCCTTGATTCTTTTAGGTTAATCTGAATTCTATCATTTTACGAGAAACTGTCCCAGCCATCCTAAAAAAAGAAACCATAACCGGCAACCCCGACCGCAAGTATATCTCCACCAGCTATGCGGAGCGTCAGAACCTCACTATGAGAATGAGCATGAGAAGGTTTACCCGCCTCACCAATGCATTTTCAAAGAAGGTGGAGAACCTGGCTCACGCGGTATCCCTACATTTCATGTTCTATAACTTCGGGAGAATCCATAAGACCCTGAGAGTGACCCCGGCGATGGAGGCAGGGGGTCACAGATCATGTTTGGAGTTTGGAGGAAATTGCGGCTCTATCTGATTGATATTTTAAATTGAAAATATTTTTTACCCATGACAGGATCGAGGCAGACGACATAAAAATTATTAAAAAATTAACATAGTGTTAACTTTTCAGCTTGATTTTCGGGGAAGGATGATGATAATAGATATCCAGCAGATCGAATCGCAGATTAGGAGAATTGCGAAAACCAGGTCTAGAGGTGTGGCTCTTAGTAAACATTGTAGGGAAGAGAGCATGCCTGACCATGATGTTGAATTTCAGGATATTCTAAACGTCCTGAACTGGGGCCAAGTGACCCATGACCCCGATGAAAATTGTGATATGAAGTTCAAGGTAAATGGCTCGGATTTGGAAGGTGAGCCCTTAACTGCCGTTGTGGTTTTTATTGATAAAAATTCTTTGCTTGTAATAACCCTGTGGTGAAATGTTATGGCAACGATGACTTGTCCTACCTGTAAACAAGAAGGACAGACGCATATAGGGAAACATCACTATACAGAATCCGGTTTGCAAAATGTATGGTTGAAGGGTGTGGAGATTTTTGAATGTAATAAATGCGGGGAAAATTTTGCTTTTATCCCATGCGCCGAAGAGATACATAAATTAATTGCAGAGATTTTGCTGCAAAAAGAAGATCAATTATCGGGTCGTGAGATTAGATTTTTAAGAAAACATATGGGGATGAAAGCTAAGGATTTCGCTGAGCGACTCGGTGTGAAGAATGTGACAGTCTCCAGATGGGAACACGAAGAAACTATACCGCCCACAACAATTGACCGGTTGATTCGATATTTCTACGCAGCAGAGATGAATCTTTTGAAATTAGCTCCTAAGATTAAGGAAATTAAATTTAGGAAATACAAAAAAGATCATAAGGCCCCTATAATCAATCTACCTATTACTAAGGTGAGAGGGGAAACCTGTGTAGTTAATGTATGAATTAATTGTTTAAGGGTGTTCTAAGCGGCCTATAGGCCGCTTTTTTAATCTAAACCGTTTAAATATTAAACAGTTTTTCACCTACTCTCTGCCAACCGATTTTATCCAACTCAAACCGACCTGCTACCGGGAAATTCAAACTGATACACTACCTAAGAATTTGGTGGCGCCGGTTTTCTATCCCGTGAAGTTTGGCGCAGGCTAAAGCCTGCGGCTACCTCTATCATTTTTTTAATTTAATCCAGCCGGGGCGAGGCAGCGAGCCCGTAGGCCCGCCTTACGGCTAAGTTATTTCCCTTCCTGCCGCAAAAAATTGACCAGTCCCAGGACCAGATCCGTCATCGCCTCCAGATCCAGATGCGCCATGACGTCCCCCGGCCCATGGTAGTGGGGGTTACGCAAGAAGGCGGTGTCGGTGAGCATCACCGCCGGGTAACCCTCGTCCCAAAAATTGGCATGGTCGCTGAGCCTAACCTCCGGCAAGAGTTGGCCCCCCAGGGGCACGGCCAGGGTAACAATGGGCAGCGAACAGCCGCCCTTGATGGCGGCTTCCAGGCGCTTGAGCAGCGGCTTGGAGCGCCCGTCGCTCACCAAACCGAGGAAGTTGCCGGTGGTGGGGTAGCCCAGGAGACGCAGGCTCAGGGGCAGGTCCTGGCTGCCCGGCGCGGCGCTATAGTAGCCCACCATTTCCAGGCAGAGCATACCCAGGATGTGGTCCCCCTGCTGCCGGGCCCGTTTGGCATAGACCCGGGAGCCCATGTACGGGGTGAAAAAGGCCGGGGGCTCCTCGCAGGTGAAGCCGATGAAGGTCCAGGGGCGGGGCGGCGGGAGGCTCCGGGCCAGGCGGGCCGTCTCCAGGAGTACCGCCACCCCGCTGGCGTTGTCGTCGGCGCCGGGGGTGCCGGCCACCGTGTCGACATGCGCCCCCAGGATATAGTAGCCGCCGGCGGCCGGCTCTCCGGCCACGATGTTGCTCACTTCCCGGCGCAGATAGGTGTGGCTCTGCCGCCGTGGTTCATAGCCCAGCTGCCCGAAGCACTCAAAGACATAATCTTCGGCAGCCTTAAGATTCTTGGGAAGATAGATGGAGCGCTCTCCCAGCTTGACGCTGAGGTGTTCCAGGTGGGCCCTCAGATTGCTCCGAATCTCGGCGCGGTTCATGAGTTCAGCATACCCCAAGCCGGGGCCCCAAACGCAGGAGAACCCCCAGCACCAAATTAGAAAAACTGCCAGTTTGCCGCCATTAGTAGCCACAAAAACCAGTGGTAATCAGCTCATCGCCCGCGGCCAGGCTTAGTAGCTATACATAAATACATAAATCATTCCGTGCCTCCACCCAACCGCGAACCGGGGAATAATTTCCACTATCCCACCAAAGGAGGAAAAATTCCCTCCCCCTGGGAGGGGGGAGGGTTAGGGTGGGGGTGCGTCGTCTTTGGATTTGTAACGGTGAACGGTTGCCACCCTCCCCCCAACCCCCTCCCCTCTCAGGGAGGGGGAGTTACTCAATATTAAGTCCCAGGCCAAGCCTGGATAAACGAAAGATAAATGACGTTGCGTATAAAGCAGAACCCCGGTCTCTCACTTGATCCGCTCCTCAATCCAACCGCCGCCCAGGACCCGGTCGCCAAGATAGAAGGCCACGGCCTGGCCCGGGGCCACGGCCGACTGCGGCGCCGCGAAAATCACCTGCGCGGCGGCGGCGCTCAAGGGCGTGATCCGGGCCGCCACGCCCGGATGGCGGTAGCGGATGACCGCCTGCGCCTCCAAGGCTTCAGCCGGCGGCTCAATGAGCCAGTTGATCCGGCCGGCGATCAAGCCCGGAGACCTGACCTCATTTTTGTAGCCCAGCACCACCCGGTTGGTCTCGGGGCGGATTTCCGCCACGTAATAAGGTTCCCGGGCCGGGATTCCCAGGCCTCGGCGCTGCCCAACGGTATAATGCTCCAGGCCCCGGTGCCGCCCCAGGGTTCGCCCCTTAAGATCCACCAGTTCCCCCGGGGTCCCGGGCCCGCGCCGGGCCCGGATAAAATCCGGGTAGCGGCCCTGGGGGATGAAGCAGAGTTCCACGCTTTCAGGGCAGTCCTGGTTAACCGGCAAGCCCAGTTCCCGGTAACGGCGGCGCACTTCCGACTTGGTCATCTCCCCGAGGGGGAAGAGGAGGCTCGGCAGCAACTCACGGGGCAGGCGGCTGAGAAAGTAAGATTGATCCTTGCGCCGGTCCACGCCGCGGTAGAGTCCCGGGGTGCCGTCCGCCGCGGTTTGCAGCCGGGCGTAGTGGCCGGTGGCCAGCCGGTTCAGACCTTCGGCCCGGAGCAGCTCCCAGAGGCGGCCGAACTTGATGGTGGCGTTGCACTGGACGCAGGGATTGGGAGTGCGGCCCCGAGAGTACTCGGCGACAAAATAGTCCACTACCCGCCGGGAAAACTCTGGCCTGAGGTCCATTTCCCTGAGCCGCAGGCCCAGGCCCCGGGCCAGGGTGGCCAAGTGCCCGGCCGGGGGGCCGTGGTCACAGAGACGCAGGTGAACTCCCAACGGCCGGCACCCTTGCTGGATGAGCAAGGCCGCGGCCACGGCGCTGTCCATGCCGCCGCTCAGAGCCACGGCCACCCGATGATCGAGCCCGGGCATAGTCAAGATATCCGCAGGTTTCAAATTGCCTTTAAGATTTATGGAATCGATGAATAATTAACGGTACATGTAATTAAAAATATCTCAACCTGATTGCCAATTAAGTTGAACGCCAGGTTCATGGAACTGAACATATTCTGGTATTACGATAACAGAAAGTTTAAGCGGGGGCAAAGCTGAGGTCTTGGATGAAGTTTATGGCGACGCCAAAATTGGGGTTGGTCGGGCCCGGCGGTTCCAGCCGGACCACCTCTCCTGCGGCGGTGAATTGGGAAATGTGGTGATTATCCAGAAAAGGCAGAGGCGCCGCGATGGTTAAAGCAAGGATCTGGCCGGGTTGGAAGTCTACCGGGTGATCGACGTGGAAAAAGCTCCCCGTCAGGCTGATATCTCTCAATACGCCCTGGCCCTGGCGCAGTTCTCCGCTCACCGGGCATTGAGTTTGATACGTCACCTCCAACGGAATAATAAACCGGCTAAAGCGCCTTCTTTCCAGGGAGGAGGACATAATGATCCCATCAATTTGAGAATAATCCTAAATTTTTCTTGCAGGGGGTGTGCCATAAGAGGGGATAATTCTAGGCAATAGGCCAACAAGTTCACCACCCAGATATTCCTTGACTACCACTGGCCCTTTACCTTATCATTTCCGGCAGAAAGCCATTTTTGCCGATGGCTAAGGGGCTGAAGGCTGGATCATGTCTCATGTAGTGGCGGTTATCAATCAGAAGGGCGGCACCGGCAAGACCACCACCGCCATGAATTTGGGGGCCGGCCTGGCTTATCAGGGATACCGCACCCTGATCATCGACCTGGACCCCCAAGGCCATACCACCATCGGCATCGGGCTGGATACGGACACCATCACCGCCTCCATGGCGGACGTGATGACCGTCCCCCGCCTGAGCATCAGTGAGGTGGTCCTGCCCACCTATATTCTGGGGCTTGATTTGGCGCCGGCCCACATTCATTTGGCCAGGGCGGCGGAGCAGGTCTACACCCGGGTCTTTCGGGAGGCCATCCTGGCCCAATCCCTCAAAGATGCGGATTACGACTTTGTTCTCATCGACTGTCCCCCGTCCCTGGGAGTGCTCACCACCAACTCTTTGTACGCTTGCGACTTTATCATCATTCCCTGTCAAATTTCCCGCTATTCCCTGGATGGCCTGGCGGATTTGCTCACCACCGTGGAGACGGTCAAAAACCTGGCCATGGAGGAACTGTTTGAGGGGGACCTGTTCCGGATCCTGCTCACCATGTACGATAAACGCAATCGGGTCACCAATGAATATATTTTGGAGCAATTGGAGCCTTACCGGGATAAGACCTTCAAAACCATAATCAATAAAAACGAGGCCCTGAATCAGGCCCAGATTGCCCAGAAGGCCATCTTCGATTTTGAGCCCAGAGCTTCCGGGGCCCAGGACTATTTTCAACTTACCCGTGAATTCTTGGAGATATGGCAAAAAAGAAACAGCTTGCCGGCAAAACGACCAAGCTTGCAAAGCTGCCTTTAACTCAGGCCCTGGCCGAACAGGCGGAGGAAGCCGGCCGGCATTTGCCGCCAGTCCCCCCGAGCCCTGGCGCCGCCGAACCACTGGGCGCCATTTATCTCCATTTAATCCGGGAACTGACCTCTTTGCTGTCTGAATTGCGGGTTCCCGAAGATTCTGTGCAGCCGCGCCAGACCTACCTGCCCCCCCACGTCCCTATGCCCCAACAGCTGCGGCAATCCCTCAAGATCGCCCAACAGGGGCTCCGGGAACTGCACCTGCTTCTTTCCCAGCCCTAGAGCCCGATCTTAGACTAAGAATTTTTCCCGATTCGCGACAATCGACTATTTTCTGGCGGCACAGGCGTCTCGCCTGTGCTGGCGCAGGCTAAAGCCCGCGGCTACAAAAAATAACCATTGGCATGGAATCGGTATTAATTCGATCAGAGCCGGCCGGCCAAGGCGGGGGAAAAGATAAGGGCCAGGGGATTTACGCCCCGCTGGCCCCCAAATGAGATGAGTAGAGAGTGTGGCTCGGTTTCGTCCTCATTAACCCAATGGCCAAACCCAAAACGAGGAACGGGGCGGTAGGGGCCCGAAGGCCCCTAGGGTTTACTTCGTTTTAGGCGCTGGCACTATCGGGGGGGGGGACCCTGGCGGCGGAGGCGTTCCAGTTGCGGCAATCTTAGCCTCAAGCTTCTTGGTATTTTCCTGGATGATGGGGAGAATGCTGCTGGTTTCCCCCACCGCCCGGACAGGTTTGACCGCCATGCAGCCGCCGCCGGCGAAGCAGGTCTGCGCCACCTTGTCTTTGTATTCGGCGGCGTGGATGGTGGAATCCTTCAAGTGGGCCAAAGCGTCATTCAGTTTGCCGTCCCGTTCATCCAAAACTGCCAGGTTGTTGAGGGCAAAGGGATTAAATTTGTCGAGTTTTACCGCCATGGCGAATTCATTTTTGGCGGCGTCATATTTGCCGTCCCGGATCAGGTCATAACCTTTGGATATCGGGGTGTACACATCTTCCGGCATCAGGGCGCCGCCTCTGACGGTGCCGGCCGGAGCCGCCTGTTGCCCCGGACCCGCAGGTCCACCGCTTTGTTGGGCCAAGACCGGGATGGCAAAGGCTAGGGAAAGAATTACTAACAGAAGCAAGCAGTTACGGGAATGTCGCATCATTTCTCTCCTTATTCGAGCTTGAAGTCAATAGCCGCCCCGTCGTTCTAGACGATTTAATAAGGATTTTTTTTGCCAATGTCAAGAAAAGCATCAGGAATATAAAATTTTACTTGGAAGTTTCGGACGGAAATCTGTCGCCTTCGCAGCAGCCGCGGGTCCAGAATCTTATCTTCCCAGCTCATCTTCATAGGGTGATCCCGAAGCGCTGGCGGATTTCCGGGCGCCAGCGTTTAGAGCCTTCCAGGTCCAGGGAGACGGCCAGGATCTCCTGGTCTTCGCCGCCGGTCAGGACGATCCAATGGCTCAAGTCATCCCAAGTGCGGATCAGCTTGGCCAATTCTTTGGCATCCGGCGGGGCCGGTGGCTGAATGGCAAAGGAGCCTCCGCCCTGCATGGCGTAGCGCCGTCCGGCGATTTCTGCAGTAAAGGCGGCAGTGCTCACTCCCACCACCGGCAGGTAATAGTCGAAGGCCCGCGTTAGTGCGCCCATGGGCCAGTGACCCCGTAGAATGGGGAAGATGCTCGGATTGACGATGAGGTCCGCCCCCTGGGCCGCCAATTGCCGGGCGGCCTCCGGTTGGCCCCAAAAGTCGATGCATACCGGCAGACCCAGGCGACCGAAATCAGTCTCCAACACTTGAAAGCCCTCGCCCGGGATGACCCCATAGCCCCGGCGCTCCAGGTCGGCCACGGTATTTTTGCACTGGCGCCCCACCAGGTTGCCCCGGCGGTCAAACAGGGAGGCGGTATTGTAACGGCGGCCCCGATGTTCAGCCACCAGGCCGGCCACGACATAGGCCTCCAGGTCCCGGGCCGCCTGGGCCAGTTCCGCCTCCCCGGTGAAGGGAAAATACTCCGGAAAGCAGATGAGATCGGCCCCACGTCCCCGGCACTGAGCCAGCAGGGACTGGGCCAGCTTCAGGTTCTCCGGGCTATCCAGCCGGCTGGCCGGCAGTGGCTGAATGAGAAGAATGTTGATCATGACGGTTTCCTTGCTGGCAGGTGAATTGGGGTTATCCAACCCTACTCCTGGTTTCCTCTGCTATTTTTAGCAAAAAAATCAGCCTCAACAAATAGTTATTAATCCGAGCCTCAAAGTAATTACTTCCCCCCTCCCTCTTGAAGGAGGGAGGGCTGGGGTGGGGGCGAATGCACCCGTTTTGCCGCTCCGAGTAATAAATGGGATACGGGCCTTGCCGCTCCTTCTCCGGCCGTGTGAGCGCAAATTGGTCCAAGGGTTCAGTGGAATAAAGAATCTGCCAATAAATGCCGATAGATGATGAGAAGGGGAGGTTTCCGGCCTGGGTTGGGGTAGGCCAAAACCTCCGTGCGAGGCTTCATGGTCATATTTTTCATCAGCCGCAGACTGATGAGCGCCCAGGAAAAAGCAGTGAGGTCGAAATCTTAGGAGGTCATCCGTGGCCGACTTGTACTCCACCGGCGCCGTCCGCCTCGCCTGTCATAGCGAACTTTCCCTGCCCTTGCTGCTCAGCCTGTGGATGGCTGGGATGGATCTAGCCTGGCGGCGGATTCCCAACTACCTGACCCTGGGAGGAGCCGTGGCTGGCTTGGGCTTCCAGTTGGGCGGCCGCGGCTGGCCGGGCTTGCTGGACGGCTTCGGGGGTGCGGTTTTGGGTTTCTCCTTGCTCCTGTGGCCCTACCTTAAAGGGGGTATGGGCGCGGGAGACGTCAAGGGCCTGGCCGCTTTGGGAGCCTGGCTGGGGCTCGAGCGCACCTTCTATCTGTTTTTTTACATGGGCCTTTCCGGCGGCCTGATCATTATCGCGGTCCTGATTTGGCAAGGGCGCTTCTGGACCGAGATCAGACGAGGCTCAATCCAGCTCCAAAACTGGGTCCTGTGCCAATCCCGGTTAAGAGTTCCGGCCCGGGTTGAGGCCGGGGGTTTGGAGATTCCCTACGGGGCGGCCCTGGCCCTGGGAATGGCGTTGCTCTGCGGGCGGCAGCTATGGTTCTCTTGACTGACCGAATGACACTTTCCCTGCGAGGGAGTCGGGGAAGGCCTAAGGGGGATAATATCCGTTGCCGCCTTGTAAAAAGGAGGCGGAGCGAGTCGGGAGGTTGAACATGTCTGCAAACCAGAAGGGATCGGTGGCGATTATCGCCGCGGCGGGCATCCTGTTGATTTTGGGGGTGGTCGGGCTGGCGGTGGATTTGGGACACCTGTACGTGGTCAAGAGCGAACTGCGCCGGGCGGCGGACGCCGGCGCCATGGCGGGGGTAAGGGCCCTGTTTCCTTATGACTTGAAAAGCGCCACCCTGCCCCTGACGCCCAATTGTAGTGCGGCCTTGACCCAGGGCCGGGTCATCTGCCAGGCCAACCTGGTGGAAAGAGAAGCGGCGGCGGTTGCCAACCTGCAAACCGGCTCTTGGAATTGGTCCGCCCAACCTGATGAAAACCACTTCAATTCCGGATGTTCCACCAATCCGTTTACCAACGCGGTGACCATCACCGTCCGGCGAGACCAAATCCCGCTAACGGTCATGGGCGTTTTTGGCTTCGGCCCGGTCAGTCTGCAGGCCAGCGCCACGGCGGTGATGGATTGGGTGGGGAAAATGGAGCCGGGCTATGCCTTCGTTCTGATGATCGGCAAAAAATATGTCAAGACAGGTGACATGTATATCTACCTGAATCCCGCTCCCATTGATGGCGGCGGCTGGTACGCCAAATCGCCCCAGAGCCCCGATAACAGTACGATCAAGGGCTACCTGAACGATCCCAGCACCGTGCCGGGCCTCAAACAGGGGGATATGGTGAATCTGAACAACGGGGACTGGGGTGATGTCCTGCAAATTATCAAATCCTCTTGGATCGGCAAGACCGTGTGGGTGCCGGTGGTGGACACCGAGCAATTCAATCAATCGGGGCCGGTGTTCGGCTTCACCTCTTTAACCATTAGTGAGGTGGGAACCAAAGCGGGAACCAAATATATCCGGGGCACGGCCAACAAGGTGCAGCCGAAGATGCCTGAGTCCGGGGCGACTGGTCCGGGTGGTGACCCCACTTGCGGCCTCCTGGGGGCTCCACGGCTGGCGCAGTAATTGGGCGGATAATTTTATTTACCGTTTTGGAAAAATGAAGCGAGGGGAAGAATTGCTGGGTCTAGGGAAAAGATCTCTTTCCGGATATCGGTCGGAGGGCGCGGCGACTGTCGAATTCGCCCTCTGCCTCATTCCTCTCCTGTTGGTTACGAAAAATAAACGATGGATCTAGATTGCCAATGCCGCCAGCAGTGGGCCTCCCACCCCCGGCACCCGCAGCACCCCCAATCCTCCCTGTCTGGTCAACTGATTGCCGGGCAATCCTCTCGACAGATGCGGCTCGGATAGCCGCGGCTCTCATTGACTGCCCGGCCATCGGTTGATTTTGTCGCCGATCCCTGATAGTCTGACTCAACAGTTAGACGCTCCGGATTTAGCAAAGATAATTTAAGAAACACGGCACTATTTTCCCGAGGGGCTCAGCTATCCGGGGGAGATTCAGCCCCCCTTAGCTCAGCTGATGGAGAAGGGACATGCTCATTGTGATGGACAAGGATGCCACCGCGGCGCAAATCGACGCGGTGGTGCAGAAAATTCAATCCCTGGGATATACGGCCCAACCCATGCCCGGGGGCGAGCGGGTGGCCGTGGCCATCCTGCGCAATCTGGGACCCGTGGATGCGGCCCACTTCGTGGATATGGCCGGGGTGATTCAAGCCATTCCGGTGTCTCGCCCGTACAAGCTGGTCAGCCGGGAGATGAAGCGGGATGACACCATCGTCAGCTGGCCCGGCCTGGAAGTGGGCCGGGGTCGCTTTGTGGTCATGGCCGGGCCCTGCGCGGTGGAAAGCGAATCCCAGGCGCTGACCATCGCCGAAAGGGTCAAGGCCGCCGGAGCCCAAATCTTCCGGGGGGGGGCCTTCAAGCCCCGCACCTCGCCTTACAGCCACCAGGGGCTGGGCAAGGCCGGGCTGAAGATTTTGAAAAAGGTGCGGGAAGAGACCGGCCTGCTTACCGTCACCGAGGCCGTGGACCAGGAATCTTTGCGGCTGGTGGTGGACTATGCCGATATCGTGCAGATCGGCGCCCGCAACATGCAGAACTTTTCCCTGCTGCGCTGCGCCGGCCGGGTCAGCAAACCGGTGCTGCTCAAGCGGGGCATGTACGCCACCGTGGAAGAGTGGCTCATGGCCGCGGAATACCTCATGGCCGAAGGCAATTCCCGGGTCATCCTCTGCGAACGGGGGGTCAGGGCCATTGGCGATCATGTCCGCAATCTCCTGGACCTGGCCACCATCCCGGTGATCCGCCGGGAATCCCATCTCCCCATCATCGTGGACCCCAGCCACGCGGCCGGGCGGCGGGATCTGGTGGCCCCCCTGGCCCGGGCCGCGGTGGCGGCGGGCTGTGACGGTCTCATTGTCGAAGTGCACCATGAACCGGAAAAGGCCTTGTCCGACGGGGCCCAGTCCCTCTACCCGGACCAGTTCGACATCTTGATGCAGGAAATCCAAACCCTGCGCCCCGGGGGCTGGAAGTGAGTGAGGTTCTCCTCCCTCTACCGGGGCGGGACCAGAGCTACCGGATCCTCATCGACTCAGGCCTGCGTTTCCGTTTGGGCTCCTTGCTGACCTCCCTGAATCTGGCCAAGCGGGTCTTCCTGATCTCTGACCGCCGGGTGGCCCGCCTGCACGGGGCCGCGGTGAGGCAAGCCCTGGAAGCGGCCGGCTTTGAGCCGGTGCTGCTCACCACGCCCCCCGGGGAACGGGCCAAGAGCTGGCCGGTGGTGCAGCGCCTGGCCCGGGAACTCCTGGAGCTGGGGGCCCACCGGGGCTCGCCCCTCATCGCCCTGGGAGGCGGGGTGGTGGGGGACCTCACCGGCTTCCTGGCCTCCATCTTTATGCGGGGTCTGCCCTTCATCCAGGTGCCCACCACCCTGCTGGCCATGGTGGATGCGGCCATCGGCGGCAAGACCGCCATCAATCTCAAAGAGGGCAAAAACCTCCTGGGGACCTTCCACCAGCCCCGGCTGGTGGCCAGCGATCCGGAATTCCTGCAAACCCTGCCCCGGCCCGAATTCCTCAACGGCCTGGCCGAGGTTCTCAAGGCCGCCTTTGTCCGGGACGCCGATTTGCTGGATCGTCTGACGGCCGGGCCGGCCCGGCTGCTCGGGGATCAGGAGGCTCTCGCGGCAATAATTTACCGGGCCGCGGCCATTAAGGCCGAAGTGGTGGCCCAAGATGAGCGGGAGGGCGGCCTGCGCCGCATCCTCAACTTCGGCCACACCCTGGGCCACGGCCTGGAACAGGCCTCCTCCTTCAAGATGCCCCACGGCCGGGCGGTGGCCTGGGGCATGCTGGCGGCCCTCAGCCTCTCGGAAAAGCTGGCGGGTTTGCCCGCGGCAGAAGCCCGGCGCGGCAGCCAACTCATCCGCGACCTCGGGTTGACTCGCCGTTCCCTGCCGCCTCTGGACCCCCAAGCCGTCATGGCCGCCTTAAGCCGGGATAAAAAACGCCTGGAAAGCGGGGTGGTCTTCGTGTTGCTGCGCCGCCTGGGGGAGGCGGTGGTTCGGGAGGACGTGCCTATGCCGATGGTGGGCGAGGCGTTGGCAGAGATTATGTCGCCATGATCTATCGAAATATGGCACTGGCGGTATTGCTGGTAGTCTGGCTAGTGGGGCCGGGTTATGGCGAAGGCCCCGGTGCGGGGCCAAAAGGTGCAACCATGACGGAATCAGCCTCTTTCCAAGTGCAGGCCGTCGGCTGGGTAAAAAGTCAGGGCGACCGGACCTATGTGGAAATCGAGCCGCAATATGCCCCGGCCCTCAAGGGCCTGGAAGGCTTCTCGCACCTCTGGGTCGTGTACTGGTTCCACGAAAACGACACTCCGGAGAGGCGGGCCACCCTCCAGGTGCACCCCCGCCGGGACCCGGCCAATCCCCTGACCGGGGTCTTCGCCTGCCGGGCCCCGGAGCGCCCCAACCTCATCGGCCTCACCGCGGTCCGCATTGTGAAGATTACCGGGAATGTCGTGGAGGTGTCCGGCCTGGACGCCCGGGACGGCACCCCCATCGTGGACCTGAAGCCTTACATTCCCAAGGGCGACGCCATTCCGGAGGCGATTACCCCGGAGTGGGTGAAGCGGCCCCGGCCCGGTGTCGAGAAATAGCCTATAAGCTCATGAAAAAAATCATCCACCCCCGAGAATGAAAATCCCCCCTGCCCCCCTTTTTCAAAGGGGGGTTTTAAAGTCCCCCTTTGAAAAAGGGGGATTTAGGGGGATTTTATTTTTCACGATAAAATCTTTAGCGGCGCAGGCTGAAGCCTGCGGCTACCAAAAACAACTAAATGAAGGTGAATCGGTATTACTTGTAGGGGCGGCTCGCGAGCCGCCCCTAAATTTTTCTAACCAGGGACAGGGGCGACCCAGCGGGTCGCCCCTACATGTCAGGGGGTTGGGAG
>Ga0315282_10007827_pt1 | contig 17447 bp, 13 predicted proteins | sample YL17G07_20_MG_FD_203693 | JGI IMG/M metagenome (GOLD analysis project Ga0315282, IMG submission 203693) | Sediment microbial communities from Yellowstone Lake, YNP, Wyoming, USA - YL17G07_20 | ecosystem: Environmental > Aquatic > Freshwater > Lake > Sediment | place: USA: Wyoming | collected... | reverse complement strand
GCCGGCCGCGCCCACCGGGAATGTTCTTCCCCTCTGCCGGAGATTGCTGATAATGTTAATCGCGTATGCGCTTTGAGTTATTTGTAGCCTTGCGGTACTTGAAGGCGAAGCGGCGGCAGGCGGCGATCTCGGTGATTACCGTGATTTCGGTCGTCGGCGTGATGGCGGGGGTGTGCGCGCTGGTGGTGGCGCTGGCCATCAACAACGGCTTCCGGCGGGAGATGGAGCAACGGCTGCTGGGGGCCACGGCCGACGTCACCTTGCTGCGTGTCTCGAATGACGGCATCGCCCGCTACGAGGAACTGGCCGAGCGCCTTTCGCGCCTGCCGCATGTGGTGGCGAGCGCCCCGGCCCTTTACGAGCAGGTCTTGGTTTCCAGCCACGCGCGCGCGCAGGGCGTGGTGCTGAAAGGCGTCGATCCCGGGCGCGAGACCCGCGTGGGCGACTTGCTGAGACGCTTGAAGGAAGGTTCGCTCGATGGGCTGTCGCAGGATTTTCCTAACGCCGATCCCATCATCATCGGCAAGGAGCTGGCCAAGTCGCTGGGCGTTTTTGTGGGCGACACGGTGCTGGTGACGAGCCCGCAGGGCTACTTGACGCCGCTCGAGGTGGTCCCGAAGTTTCGCCACTTCCGCGTGGTAGGCGTCTTTGACTCGGGCTTTTATGATTTTGACGCTTCCTGGGCTTTCACGAACCTGAATGCCGCGCAGCGCCTGTTTGACCTGGCGAATGTGGTGTCGGTGATTCAGTTCAAGGTGGAGGAGATTTACCAGGCGGAGGCTGTGGCCGAAACCATCCGCCAAGCCGCCGGGCAGGGTTTTGAGACCACGACCTGGATGGAGCAGAACCGCGCGCTCTTCAGCGCGCTGCGCCTGGAGCGCCTGGTGACCATCCTTACCATCGGTCTGATCGAGCTGGTGGCGGCGCTCAATATCTTCATTACCCTGGCCATGATGGTGATGGAGAAGAACCGGGACATCGCGGTGCTGATGTCCATGGGCGCGCGGAAGCGGCAGGTCTGGACGATCTTTACCTTGCACGGGCTGCTGATTGGAACGGTGGGTACGGCGCTGGGCCTGGCGCTGGGCTATGGCGCCTCCTGGATCGGCGGCCGCTACAAGCTGATCCCTCTGGATGCGCAGGTCTATGCGCTCGCCTCCGTGCCGTTCCATGCCCAGGCAGTGGACGGCGTCTGGATTGCTCTGGCGGCGCTAACCATCAGCTTCCTGGCAACGCTCTATCCGTCCCTGGCCGCGGCGCGGCTGAATCCAGTCGAGATACTCCGGTATGAGTGAGAAAGAGCGAAACTCGAAACTCGAAACTCGAAACTCGGTCCAGGGCCGCGGGGCGAGCGCGCTCAAAGGCCGAATCCATCGCCAAGATCGGCACGGTGGTTGAAGAGGCCGACGAAACAGTCTTCTGGTTGGAATTGCTCGTGGATACGAGCATCGTAGCGCGGGATGGGATGCAAAACCTAATCGCAGAAGCGAACGAACTGTTGGTCATCTTTTCTGCGTCGCATTCGACAGCCCGGAATCGGGTGCGAGAAAGGAGATCAGTTCAATGGCCCGATGGGCCGAGCACCGGGTGGCCCGATACACCGGGGGCTCAATAGTCAAATGATGTTGCGCGCTGAAAACCTGACCAAGATCTTTCGCTCGGGCGACGAAGAAGTCGTCGTCTTCGAAGACCTCAACTTCGAAATCCGCCGGGGGGAGTTCGTGGCGCTGGTGGGCGAGTCGGGAGCGGGCAAGACCACCCTGCTCCATCTGCTGGCGGGTCTGGACACTCCCACGCGCGGTGGGGTATACTTTTGGGGGCAACGGTTGAGCGAATTCGGCGCGGAGGGAAGAGCCGCATATCGCAACCAGCAGGTTGGCTATGTCTGGCAGATGCACTACCTCCTCCCTGAATTCAGCGCGCTGGAAAATGTGATGCTCCCGCAGCTCGTGGGGGGCCACGGTTTTGCGGACGCTCAGGCGCGCGCCGGGGAGTTGCTGGCGGAAGTAGGGCTGGCCCGGGCGGCGCGTCGCCGCGTGGGCGAACTTTCCGGCGGTGAGCAGCAGCGCGTGGCGCTGGCGCGGGCCCTGGCCAACCGGCCGGCCGTCTTGCTGGCCGATGAGCCGACGGGGAACCTGGACCATCGCACCGCCGGGCGCGTGATGGAAGTGCTCGAGAACTTGCACCGGGCTCACGGCCTGACCTCGGTGCTGGCCACGCACAACCTGGAGCTGGCCCAACGGGCCAAGCGCACGTTGCGGCTGAGCGACGGGAAGCTGACGGAGACGGCAGTTCCAGAAGTTCATTAACCTCCCGGTCCCCAGAGGGCTGGAGCAGCGGGGAAGGGGAGGTTCAAACCGGGAACTGAGGAGCTATGTTCGAGAGATACACGGAGAAGGCCCGCCGCGTCATTTTCTTTGCCCGGTACGAGGCCAGCCAGTTTGGGAGCCCGTACATTGAGAGCGAGCACTTGCTGCTCGGTCTGCTGCGCGAGGACAAAGCCCTCACCAACCGCTTCCTGCGCTCTCACGCCTCCATTGAATCCATCCGCAAGCAGGTCGAGGGCCGGACGACCATCCGGGAGAGAGTCTCCACCTCGGTGGACCTGCCGCTGAGCCAGGAGTGCAAGAGAGTTCTAGCCTACGCTACCGAAGAGGCGGAGCGCCTTTCCCACAAGCATATCGGGACGGAGCACCTGCTGCTGGGCCTGCTGCGCGAGGACAAGTGCTTCGCGGCGGAGATCCTGCACGAGCGAGGTCTGCGCCTCTCCGCGCTGCGCGAGGAGCTCGGCCGGGTCCAGAACGATAAAGTGCCCTCCAACCGCTCCAAGGAGACATCGTTACTCGCCGAGTTCAGCCGGGACCTGACCCAGGCGGCGATGGAGAATCAGCTCGATCCCCTGATCGGGCGCGAGGCGGAGTTGGAGCGGGTGGTGCAGATTCTTTGCCGCCGCACCAAGAACAATCCGGTGTTGATCGGTGAGCCGGGAGTAGGGAAGACGGCCATCGTCGAGGGCCTGGCGCAGCGCATTGCCGACGGCGACGTCCCGTCCTTCCTGGCGGACAAGCGCATCCTGGCGCTGGATCTCTCCCTCATCGTCGCGGGGACGAAGTATCGCGGGCAGTTCGAAGAGCGCCTGAAGACCATCATGAAAGAACTGATGGAGGCGCAAAACGCGGTGATCTTCATCGATGAGCTGCACACGCTGGTGGGAGCGGGCTCGGCCGAGGGTTCGCTGGATGCGGCCAACATATTGAAGCCCGCGCTCTCGCGGGGTGAGATCCAGTGTATCGGCGCCACCACGCCGGCGGAATACCGGAAGTCGGTGGAGAAGGACCGGTCGCTCGAGCGGCGCTTCCAGGCCATCAAGGTTCCGCCGCCCACGGAAGCGGAAGCCATCCGGATTCTGTTTGGCATCAAAGACCGCTACGAGAAGTTTCATGCCGTCACCTACACCGACGAGGCGCTGAAGGGGGCGGTCTACCATTCCAATCGCTACATTCCGGACCGTTTCCTGCCCGACAAGGCCGTGGACCTGATCGACGAAGCCGGGGCGCGAGTGAAGCTGCGCCAGAGTTCCTTGCCGGAAGAGATGATCGACGTGCAGAAACGCATCAAGTTCGTGGTGCACCGGATGGAGAACGCCATCGCCAACCACGAATTTGAAAAGGCGCGCTTTTATTCCGACGAGGAGCGCAAAGAGCGCGAGAACCTTCGCCTGCTGCGGGAGAAATACAACATCGATGAGACGGCGATGGGCGTGGTCAGCCGCGAGGACGTCGAGGACGTGGTGGCGCGCTGGACGGGCGTCCCGGTCAACGCCATCAAGGAAGAGGAGATGTCCAAGCTCCTGCGGATCGAAGAGGAGCTGCACAAACGCATAATCAGCCAGGATAAGGCAATGTCGGCGCTGGCGCGGGCCATCCGCCGCTCGCGGGCGGGGGTGAAGGCCCCCGGACGGCCGGTCGGTTCATTCTTCTTCCTGGGGCCCACGGGCGTGGGCAAGACGGAAATGGCGCGGGCGCTGGCAGCCTTCCTGTTTGGGAGCGAGCGCGCGCTCGTTCGCTTCGACATGTCGGAGTTCATGGAGAAGCACTCGGTTTCCAAGCTCATCGGTTCGCCGCCCGGCTACGTGGGATACGAGGAGGGGGGCCAGCTCACCGAGCGCGTCCGCCGCTCGCCGTACTCCGTGATCTTGCTGGACGAGATTGAAAAGGCCCATCCGGATGTCTTCAACATCCTGCTCCAGGTGTTTGAAGACGGCCAGCTCACCGATGGCCTCGGCAACACCGTGGATTTCAAGAATACCATCGTCATCATGACCTCCAACATTGGGGCCCGCTATCTGAAGCGGGGCGCGATGGGATTCCAGTCGGCGGGCGAGAAGGCCAAGGAGGAAGAGGCCGAGCAGTTGGTGATGAGCGAGGTCAAGCGCCTCTTTAATCCGGAGTTCTTGAACCGCCTGGACGAGGTCATTGTTTTCAACGCTCTGACCGACAGCGACCTGCTCCAGATCATCGATTTGCTGGTGGGCCTGATCAACCAGAACCTGGCGGCCAAGAACATTTCGATCGCTTTGGCGCCGGAAGCCGCGCAATGGATTTTGGAGAAGACCTGCGCCGATCGCTCCTACGGCGCGCGGCCGCTGCGGCGGGCGCTGCAGAAATACGTAGAAGACCCACTTTCGGAGGCCTTGATCCAGGGAGAAATCCAGCCTCCACTTGTCCTGGAGGTCATCGTAGAGAACGAATCGCTCTACTACCGGTCCGTAAACGACAAGCTGGTAGCGGCCACACCCCTTTTTCACTAGGGGCCCCGGCGCTCTGGGGAGCGCGGCGCACCCCTTCCAGGCGGTTCCTTAACAATCCGGTTCGCGGGGACAAAGGATTTATTGAAAGCTGCTCAATACCGCCCCTCAGTCGGGCGTCCTGGATCGCTTCAGGGAAAAGAGGGTGAGGCTCTCCATTCGGTCGCAGTGCGAACCGGTCATTATCAAGCGGGCGCAAGTGGTGCTGGAGCAGCTTCTGGCGGAAGGCGGCCGGTCGTTTGCCTCTACGACCCGAGGCAGGGCGCGCAGTCCCGCCGCGTGGCCAGAAAGAAGGTGGCGAAGCCGCAGGTGTCTGGCATGCGGTTCTTGGCCTCGCCGGTCACGCGTTTCTACGGGGACAGAGAAGACGGCATCCGGGGCTTACCGCGGGAGGATCGCCAGTCGCGCCCAGGCTTCGCGGCGGAGGGTACTTTCTAGCCGGGGAGAGTTTAGTGTAGAATACTCAGGTTTGACGCGCACTTCATCTTTCCGAGGAGATAGAATGAGAAACCGACTTCTCACCCTAACCGTGCTACTGAGCCTGTTGATCTTCCCCTTGCTCGCATTGGCGCAGGCCCCGGCGACAGCCGTAGGCAAGATCGGGGTGATCAGCGTCCAGGCGGCAATTGGCAATACTGCTGAGGGGAAGAAGGCCGCCACCGACCTTCAGAAGAAGTTCGACCCCCGGCAGCGCGACTTGCAGCAACAGCAGCAGGAGATCCAGAGCCTGCAAGACCAGTTGCAGAAGCAGGCTGCCACGCTCAGCGACGAGGAGCAGCGCCGGCTGAGCCGCGAGCTTGAGGAAAAGCAAAAGCGCTTAAAGCGGAATCAGGAAGACTTCCAGGCCGACGCCCAGGCAGAGCAGCAGGAGGTTGTTCAGCGGCTGGTGCAGAAGATGTACCGGCTGATCAATGAGTATGGCCAGCAGAATGGGTTTGCGCTCATCATGGAGTCCTACCCGCAACTGCCGGTTTACTTTGCGCCGATCGATCTGACGGAAGAGATGATTCGGCGCTATGACGCTGCGTACCCGGTGGAGACTGCGGCTTCAGCGGCCAAGCCTGCCGCCACAGCTGCCAAGCCTGCTGCGACCACCGTGCCGGCGGACAAGCCCAAGCAGTAAGTCCGCGTCGGGGCACCCAGCCTTCCGAGCCTCTTCGACCCCCCCGGCATCAGCGGTGTGGTTTCTTATTTTTCGGCTGCGTCGTTCGACAGGCCGGCTCTGCGCGGACCAGCGTGGATGCGCCTGGTGCGCAGCGTCGGCTTGTCTCGCTAGATCCCCTCTTTGGGCTCGGCGTGGATGCTGACCTTGGAGATTTGCGGGAAGGCCTGGCGAAACTTGAATTCCAGTTCCTCCGTGAGGTCGTGGACGCGGCCGACGGAGAGGTTAGGCTCCACCGTGCACGTCATTCTGACCACCACATTGCCCGCCACATGGTGCGCCTGAAGCAAGGGGCAAGCGACCACGCCTGGCGTCTTCCGGGCGATGGCCATCAGTTTCCGTTCCATTTGCGCATCCACCCAGCGCTGGTCGCCGGCCTCGACACCCTTGGGTTGGGGCTCGATGTGGACGCTGACCTCGTTGACGCCAGGCAGCTCGCTCTTGATCTCGCCTTCCAGGCGCGTGGCCTGGACGTGGGCGGCTTCTAAGCTGAGGTTAGGGTCCACCTCCAGGTCCAGATTGACGTTCACCACCCCCTCGACTTTGTAAGCCGTCACATTGTGCACCTGGAAGTTTCCCCGGCGAGCGATGAAGCGGACTTTCTCCACCATGTCGCTCGTGGCAGGCTCGTGCGGGCTGGCGTGGACTACTACGTCGGCGTTCGGAAACAGCGCGTGGATTTGAGATTCGACCATGTCCATCATGGACTGGGCATGCTCGAAAGGAATGTTGCTTTCGAGCGTGAGCCCCAGGTCCACGAACAGTCGGCTGCCGCTCTGCCGCACGCGGAGGCGTTCTTGGCTCAGCACTCCCGGGACTCGCGAAACGACCTCGGCGATCCGGGTAGAAGTCCCGGCCGGGGCTGCGTCCACCAGCGCATCCACAGTTCGCTTCCCCAGGCGCACAGAGATGTAAATCACAATCCCTGCCACCCCGAGGGCTGCCATCGGGTCGGCGTCTCGAAGCCAGGGGATATTCTTCTGCTCGGCCACATACACCAGGATCAGTCCCAGCAACACAACGCTCGAGCTATAAACGTCGGTGGAGAAATGCAGCGCGTCGGCTTCCAGCGCTTGGCTGTTGTATTTCCTCGCCACGCGGAACAGCGCCCGCGAACGGAAAGTGTCGATGGTGATAGATATCAGCATCACGCCGAAAGCCCACAGGGAAGGATCCACATGGACGTGGCGGAAGAAAAGCCTGCGGACCGCTTCGGAAATGATCCAGGCGCAGGTGATCAACAGCAGGGCGGTTTCGATGAAGGCGGAAAGGTGTTCGATCTTCCCGTGGCCAAAGGGGTGCTGGCTATCGGCGGGCTTGTCCGACACGCGCACCGAAAGATAAGTCACTGCGGCCGCCACCAAGTCAAGCCCCGAGTGCGCCGCCTCCGACAGGATTCCCAGGCTGCCCGTCCCCAGACCCACCACAATCTTCAGAGCCGTCAGCACGGTGGCGGCGAGCACCGACGACAACGCTACCGCCTGCTTCTCCCGTGCGGGAAAATCTGCTACCGCCGCTCCTTGCAGAATCGGCTTCACGCTCATTTGATTATAGCTGAATTGAGTTTTGAGACCAGTCGGTTGCACAAGCGAGGCGGTGAGGCGGACCGCCTCTGCCCTGGCCGCCCACCGAATCGTATTGCAATGGGCTGGTGAGTGAAATAGTATAGACAGCCGGATTAGGCAACGAGAATCTCCAGCGGAGGCAGGCCGAACAGAGCCGCCGGCAACTCCAAACCGTTCTCAGGCGCGCAGGAAACGGTCCGGCAGGGCCGCTGGGGCTGGGTAGCTCCCGCCAGGGGCAGGAAGGAGAGGAGCATGAAGACCAAACGCAGCAAAATCTTCTCCGGCACACCTTGGGAGCCCAAGGTAGGCTACGCCCGTGCCGTTCTGGTGGGTGAGACCGTCCACGTTTCCGGCACCACCGCCACGGACCCCGCGGGGAAGGTCTTGGCGCCCGGGGACGCTTACGCGCAGACCGTGCAGACCATCCGCAACATCGAAAACGCCCTGAAGCGGCTCGGCTTGGGCCTGGAGCACGTCGTGCGGACCCGCATCTACGTCACCCAAATCGATCGCTGGGAAGAGGTGGCGAAGGCCCACTCTGAGTTTTTCGGTGAAATCCATCCCGCCACCAGTTTGATCGGCGTCGTCCGCTTGGTGGACCCGGAGATGCTGGTGGAAATCGAAGCTGAGGCTGTAGCTTAGGGGCTGCCTCGATCTTGTACGATTCCCTCGCACCTGCCTTCGTAACCCGAAATGCCCTTTTGTAGAGGACCTGCCGCGCTGAAGCGTCGAAGTCTGCGCTACGTGTCGCTTAGTGCCTTCTGGTTTGCGCGTGCAGGCGGGGCGGGCTTGATGCGCGGCTGGCGAGGCGGGGTCGCGCGCGGGTTGAGGAGCCCGGGAATCTTGGGGAAAAGCCCGGCGGCCTTTTGCACCTGCGGGTCACCTCGGGTTTCAATCTCTTCTCCGGCGGCAAGTCCAAACGCCAGGCTGAAGACTTCGGCCTTGATCTTGATCTTCAGGTAACCTTGATCTTCGGTCCAGTTTTCCTTGGGCACCCGGATGCGCTGCTCGCCCAGGAACTTCCGGAACTCATCCAGAACTTTCGCCTCGGGCTCGAAGGTTCGTTCCACCTTTCCGTGCAGGGTCAGATACTCGGAGGCGAAGCTGGTAAAGATGCCGCGCTGGTCCAGGAAGCTGATCCAGGGATCTCGCACGGGGGCAGGGATGAGGACATCAGGCGTGATGCCGCCGCCCGCCGAGACGACTCGGCCGTGGTCGGTGCGGAAAACCGGGTTCGCCGCGCCCGCCAAACTCGCCTCGGGCGTGGCCAGGGCGGTGCCGGGCAGGGGGCGCTGGATGGAGCGGCCGCTGGGCGTGAAATACTGGGCCGTAGTCAGCGCCAGGCCGGTTTTCTCGCCCAGCGCGGCCACCGATTCCACGACACCTTTGCCGAAGGTTGGCTCACCGGCGATGAGCGCCCGGTCGTGCTCTTGCAGCGCGGCGGCGAGGACTTCGGCGGCGCTGGCGGTGTTGCCGTTCACCAGGACAATCAGCGGCAGGTTGGAGTGAGCAGACCTCGCGGACGTCCGGAAGCTCTTCTCCGGCATGGCCCGCCCGCGTTGCGTGAGCACCACGAGGTCGGGCTTGAGAAACAGACTGGCCAGCGCCATGGCTGTATCCAGCACGCCGCCGCGGTTGCCGCGCAGGTCGAGCAGCAATCCCCGGAGGCGGGCACCCCCCAGCCGCTTGAGGGCCTCCGTGACCTCCTGGGCCGTTTTCTGGTCGAAGGCGGAAATGTGGACGTAGGCGATGGCTGGCTGAAGAACAAACGTCCTGTCAACTGTCGTGGTCTCGAGCTCCGCCGGATTCAGCTCGAAATCCTGCGCCACCACTTGGCCGGGGCGGATCACGCCTAGGCGCACCGGCTGCGACCGCGCGCGCCGCAACAGTTCGAGGAGCGAGGGGAAGTCAAGGCGGTTGATGCGCGTTCCGTTGACTTCCACGATTTCGTCTCCTGGCCCCAGTCCGGCGCGCCAGGAAGGTGACCCTTGCGCCGTCTGCAAGACCAGGACCTTGCCCGGTGAGACGTAGAGAATGGACCCGAAACCGCGTGCCTTGCCGCGCGCAAATTGCTGGAGTTGCTCAAACTGCTCGGGGTCGAAAAAGGAGGAGAAAGGATCGAGAGCCGAAAGCATCCCGCGAATGCCGCCATCGAAGATGCTCCGGTCCGGGTCGAGCGGTTCCACGTAGTTTTCTTCCAGGAGGCCGTAAACCTGGGTGAACTTGAGGCTCTGCTGAGTTACTTCGTCGGCAGGTACTTCGCTTTGCGAGCGGAGAAGCGAGGTGAGAAATAGAGCGGAGCCGGCGAGGGCTATGGCGCGGATGACTGGGACGCGGGGATTCAACCTGGCCGTGGCACCCTCCTGATTCAGTATAACCTAGCTTCTTTCAGGGCGGCTAGGTGCGGGCGACACCAGGGGCGTAGTGTTTCGTTCAAGCAGCGCGCACGATCTCCACACAGAGGCGAGGCTGTGGTAGATTTAACTCTGACCCCGAAGGGCGACTTTTAGATTTTACAGGAGTCTTGGAGTATGGAGAATGAGCCCGATGTCACGCGGCGCGACTTCCTGAAGGCTGCCGCAACTGTAGCGGCCGCCTCCGCCTTGCCCACGGTCGGCGCGCCCGCGATCCTGGCCAATTCCAGCCCCAATAATGTTGTCAACTACGGCGTCATCGGCACGGGCACCCAGGGGTGCACGCTGCTGAAGTTCTTGACGACCATTCCGGCGGGCCGATGCCTCGCCACTTGCGATATCTATCCTCCCAACCTCAAGAAGGGTGTCGAGACCATCGGCAACAATCCGGCCACCTACGAAGACTATCGGCGCCTGCTCGAGCGAAAGGATATTGACGCGGTCCTGATTGCCGTTCCGCTCAACCTGCACGCGCGGATCGTCATCGACGCCCTGGATGCCGGCAAGCACGTCTACGTCGAAAAGAGCATGTTTTTCAAAGAGGAGGAGGCTGACCAGATCCGCCAGGCAGCCGCCGCGCATCCCCAGCAGGTCCTGCAAGTGGGCTTGCAGCGCCGCTCGAGCGTGCTCTACCAGGTGGCCATGGAGATGATTCGCAAGGGCGCCCTGGGCAAGATAACCTTCGTCCGCGCGCACTGGCATCGGAACAGCGACTGGCGCAGGCCGGTGCCGGACCCGAAATACGAGCGCCTGATCAACTGGCGGATGTACCGCGAATACTCCGGCGGCCTGATGGCGGAACTCGCTTCCCACCAGATCGACGTGGCCAACTGGGCCATCGGCGCCGAGCCGGTCTCCGTCGTGGGCACGGGCGGCATTGATTACTGGAAAGACGGGCGCGAAACCTGCGACAACGTGCAGGCCATCTTCGAGTATCCCGGCGGCCAGAAGCTGCTCTTCAGCTCTATCCTCTCCAACGCGCACTACGGGTTCGAAGAACAGGTCATGGGCGACCAAGGCACGCTGGAGATCACCATCGGCAGGGGAATGTACTACCGCGAGAGTGTCGCCAAGGCTTCGAGGGGGGCGGCGAAAGAGAACTGGTGGGCCGGCGCTACCGTCACCGAACAGGCCGCGCAGAAGGGCATTCCCATCTTTCCCGAAAAGGGCAATGGTCCGGAAGGATTCCTCGACCGCGAGGTGCGCTACGCCAAGCACTGGTTGGCGTCGATGGGAATTTACGAATATGAGGAATCCCACGATCCCTGGTGGAGTGAGCTGGTGAACTACTTCGCGAGCATCCGCGAAGGGAAGCCCGTGGTGGTGCCCTTGGAGCTGGGCGCAGCCGACGCCCTGGCAGTCATCTACGGCAACCGGGCAATCGACACCGGGCAGAAGGTGTTCTGGCCGAAGAAGCAAGCATAGGGCCACCACAATTTCCTGACAGGTCGTTCTTCTTGAAAAGTGGTCCGGCCACTACTAGTCCCGCCTCCGGAGCGACATATGGCCCGCCTGGGGTGCGGCGCTCCCAACCAGTTCTGTCGGCTATATTGATTGCCTCATTCCTCATTCCTGCCTGGGCCACCGCGCCCGTCTGGGCGGCCGACCTGCCGGTCCGCTATGAAGCCTCGCACCACGCCATGGGCACGGTCTTCACCGTGGTGGCCTATGGCCGGGACGCCCGCTCCCTCGCCCAGGTCGCGAACCAGGCCTTCGAGGAAATCGACCGGCTCGACGCGCAAATGAGCGACTACCGGCCCCAGAGCGAGCTCGCGGGTATCAACCGCGCGGCCGCTCGCCAGGCCGTGGTCGTCGAGCCGAGGCTCTTCCAGTTGATTCGCGACTCGCTCGGCTACAGCGACGAGACGGGCGGGGCGTTTGACATCACCGTGGGGCCGCTGATGAAGGCCTGGGGGTTCTTTCGCGGGCAGGGGTGCCTGCCGAGCCGTGGGGAACTCCGCCAGGTGCTGAGGCGCGTAGGCTACACGCACGTCAAGCTTGACCAGGGCCAGCGCACCATCAGGTTCGATGTCGAGGGCGTGGAACTCGACCTCGGCGGCATTGCCAAGGGCTATGCCGTGGATGAGGCCGTGGAGATTCTCCGCTCGAACGGCGTCACCCGCGCGCTGGTTTCCAGCGGCACAAGCAGCCTCTATGCCCTGGGAGCGCCGCCAGAGGAGCGTGGCTGGAAGGTCACCCTCCGCGACCCTTACCAGGCCGAAAAGGTCGGCGACATCGTTTACCTCAAAGACTATTCCCTTTCGGCCTCGGGCAGCTACGAGAAGTTCTTCAAGCTCGACGGCAGAACTTACTGCCACCTCCTCGACCCGCGCGAGGGCCAGCCCGTCGAGAACATGCTTGCCACGGCGGTGCTCGCTCCGCGCGCCGTCCAGAGCGACGCCGTCTCGACCGCCTTCTTTGTGCTGGGCGTCGAAGGCAGCCGCAAGTACCTCGCCACGCATCCGAACCTTGCGGCTTTCTTCTATCAACCGTCAGGCGCACAGCGCGGCTTCAAGCGAGTCGTGCTGCGGTCCGTTTCGTTCCGCCTGGCTCCACAAACCCTGGCGGAGTTCGCGCCGTAGGGGCGGTTTACGAACCGCGTCTCTTGGAGTGCGGAAGCTCTGCTTCCGCTTTAGGTGGCGCGAGCTTGCTCTCGTTGTCATGGGCGGGGTAGAACCCCCCCTGAGAAGGCGCGGGCAGGGCCAGCGCACTCCATAGGGGCAGCAGAGACCGCCGCACTCCAAAGTACGGGCACGGCGCGCCGCGCACACACGTAACGCCAGATCAGCCCTTCGATCTTGCGGCCCTTGCATGGAAAGGCCGCACCCTTGAAGGGAAGCAGTGCTTCCCCTTGCGAGTACTGCGCTGCCATTTGCGCGCGTACTCCCCCCAGCCTCGTTTTGGGACGTTGCAGAGAAAAGCCCACGGCACAAGAAGTCGGGTGGTGGCTACGCACCAGCCGGCTCGCTCCTCGCACGGCATCTCCCCGCGGAACTCGTTTGCTGCGCTACCGTGCCATAGCTTTGGCGTCTGTAAGCACAAATTGGTAGCGTGCGGTGCCGATTGCGTACAGTCCGTTCATAAACTCGGGCACGTTTTTCTCTTCGCCGGGTTCAATACTGTCTTTGATCGTACCTCGATTCACGGCCAAAGACTTGCCGTCGGCGCCGATGTAACTGACCTCGTATTGCATGTCGCTGTAAGCGTACACGGTGGATCTGTTTCGCAACATCAGCGCGCACATCACCCTCGTCCCCGTCGTGTCCCTCCCCATTGAAGCACGGATAATCTGCAAGTCATGGACCGGGTCAGGCGGAGGTGCGTTGGGTGCCGGGGTGGGCGACTGAACACGCGCGGGGGCTTTGGGGCCCGGCCGTGACATCATGTACAGCAGCGTTACCACGACCACGAGGGCGGCGATAATAGAGACACCGATCCAAACCTTTACACTACGCGACTGACTCTTGTCTTGCGGCGGCTCAAACATACTGCCCTCCCTGAGGTTAAATCTCGCTCTTACACCCAAAGGAGTAGAGGCAAGTCCCACGCTGCGTCCCGCAACTCAGCCCCCGCCTCGCGTGGAACTGTCGCTGGGAAAAACGGCCACCTGTTCGTCTTCAGCACCTTTGAGCGTAAGAGAGACCATTTGATCCGGGATTTCTACTTTGGAACCCCGGGTGGTTGTCAGTGTACACCGAAAAGGCAGGGGGCGGGAGTGAGAAGTCAGAAGAGAGGATTCAGGGGCCGGGTGTCAGATGCCAGGGGCTGGCTGAAAGAAGAAGCTCTTTGCCCCGGTGAACGGGCCGTCCCGCTGGCCCCACAGTCAGGAGGACATGCTCGAGAAGGTGCCTGCCGACAACTTGATATACGCGGAAGAAGGGAAGGGCGTCGTCAAGAAGTCTGCATTTTGCGCCCAAGTAGTACAATGTGGAGCCAGCGAGCGCGGCTATGAAACTAGGCGTGCGACTCATCCTGTCGTTGGTCTTCTTGCTCCTCCTGCCCGGCAGATGGTCGGCGAGTCAGAGGGCGCCCGGCGCGACGCCTCCCCTGCTTGCCGAACAGCACTACGAACAGGGGATGCTTGCCCTACGGAAAGGTGACCTGCGCACCGCGATTCGGAAGTTACGCCTGGCGGTGAAATACGCCCCTAAGTCGCCGCCGCCCCACAACTCTCTCGGCTGCGCTTTCCTCGAGAACGGCCAGGTGGATGCCGCGGTGACGGAATTTCGCAAAGCCATTGCGTTGGGGCCGACGTTCGCGGAAGCTTACATGAACATGGGGCGGGCGCTCGAGCGGCGCAAGGACCTGGACGCGGCAATCCAGTTTTACCAGTACGCGGTTCGCCAGCGGCCCGACTGGGCTGACGCGCACTTGGCGCTGGGCATGGCGCTCCGAGCCAAGGGAGAGCACGTGCAGGCGGCCGCCGAGTTCGAGAAGGCCCGTGAACTCGACCCGCGCTTAAGACCCCCGCGCGATTAACCCCCAAGAGCGGTGGCTGGCCGGGCCGCGCCACAGCCGGCAGGAAAATCCTGCAAAAATCATGTAAACCCCTTGCCCTGGAGTCTGCTGACCGTTTCATGCTATTGTTTCCTCCGCAGTTAGCTTGCCTAAGCGCTTTCACAAAGCGAAGCAGACTGCGGAGCGGTTCCTGCCATGAAACTCGAAGACGTGGCGAAGCGGGTGGGGGTTTCCATTGCTACCGTGTCCCGGGTGGTGAACGATGTCGGCCCCGTCAAGAACGCCACGCGCGCCCGCGTGCTCAAAGCCATCCAGGAACTGAAATACCATCCCAACATTCACGCCCGGACGCTGGCGGGCGGGAAGAGCCGCACACTAGGGATGATTGTTTCCAATCTCGAAAACCCGTTCTTCCTCGACATCTTCCGCGTGCTGGAGTCGGATGCTCACCGCCGCGGCTACGAGGTTCTGGTGGCGAACACCGACTATCAGCCGCGACGGTTGGTGTCGAGCGTGCACCTGATGATGGGGCGTCGCCTGGCGGGGCTGGCCGTGATTGTCTCCGAGATGGAGCCTTCGCTCATGCAAGAACTCACCGAAAGCAACGTCCCCATCGTCTTCTACGACGTGGGGATACCGGCCCGGAACATCAGTAACATCAAAGTGAAATACGAAAAAGGTATTCAGAGAGTGGTGGAATACCTGTACTCCGTGGGGCACCGGCGGATGGCTTTTGTGGGCCACCATACGAGCCTCGAGCCCCTGCTCGACCGCAAGAAATCCTTCCTGGACACGGTTAAGCGCTACGCCGAAGAAGTGGAATTCGCCACCGTGGCGGACCGCGACGGGCCGGTGGGCGGGCAACAGGCCACGCGCCAGCTCCTCGCGTCGGGTTTCAAGCCTACCGCGATTATCTCGGTGAACGACTTCATGGCGCTGGGCGTTGTAAGAGAGCTGCGCGAACACGGGCTGGAAGTGCCGCGCGATGTCTCCGTGACGGGCTACGACAACATCGGTCTCTCGGAGTTTGCCTTCCCGCCGCTCACTACCGTGAATATTCCTCGGGAGACGATCGGCCACCTGGCGTTCTCGGCCCTGGTCCCCGAGCAGGACGACGCCCCGGTGCGCGGCCGGGAATTCCTCATCGATCCCGAACTGGTCATTCGGGAATCCACCGGGCCGCCGCCGAAGAACTGATCGTCGCCGTGCCGAGCAGGGGGCTGGCGAACTCGCGAGTCTGCGGGAAGACTTGGCCCCGTCGCCTGTAGCGGCGCTCTATGAGCGCCAAATTGGGCTGTAGCGGCGATGTCCCCATCGGTGCCACAACAAACGAGTGTCGCTGCCCTGAAAATTGATCACGGAACGGCGGGGCTAAAGCCCCGGCCTTCCGACTACTTCCCGGGTTCACCGAAGATTCCGCTGCCCACATGCTACAATAAATTGGGTTGAGGTGTCGTTGCTGTGGTTTCTATTGCCCGCAAGAACCTTTTTCACGACAAGATCCGCTTCGTAGTGGCCCAGGCTGGGATCACGCTGGCGGTGGTGCTGATCACCATCCAGGTGGGGGTGTATCTGGCCTTTCTGGCCAACACCAGCGTCTTGATTGACCACACCGAAGCCGACATCTGGGTTACGGCGCACGGGCTGGAGAATTTTGACTTTGGAAGGCCCTTCAGCGAGAAGAAGCTCTATAAGGTGCGGGAGGTGCCGGGGGTTTTGTGGGCGGAGAAGTACCTGCTGGCCTTCGGCTACTGGAAGACCCCGACGGGCAGCCAGGAGACGGTGCAGATGGTCGGCTTCAACCCGGAAACGCTGGTGGGAGCGCCCTGGGATATCGTCCGTGGCAACCCGCAGGACGTGAAGTACTTCAATTCCGTTTTCTACGACCAGGCCGAGACAAATCGCCTGGGCGATCTGCCCATCGGCGGGGAGACCGAGATCAATAATCGCCGGGTGCGCGTGCTGGGCATCGTGCGCGGGGCCAGGTCGTTTATCCAGAGCCCGTATATCTTCACCTCGTTCAAGAACGCCCTGCAGCTCTCCTTCGTCAATAAGGGCAACACGGTCTATATCCTGGTGAAGGTGGCTCCAGGGTATTCGGTCCAGGACGTTAGGCAACGACTCTCGGAAACCCTGCGCGACGTCGATGTGCACACCTCGAAGGAATTCAGCGACCAGACAAGGAGGTATTGGACAGTCAACACGGGAATGGGTGCCGCCTTGCTGGCTGTGGCCCTGCTGGGCCTGGTGATTGGCACGATCATCGTGGGCAACACGATCTACACCTCCACCACCGAACACCTGAAGGAGTTCGGCACGCTCAAGGCCATCGGGGCGTCCAACTGGGACCTCTACAAGATCATTATCGAGCAGGCGCTGGTGAATTCGGTGGTCGGCTACGCCAGCGGGATGTTCGTGAGCTACTGGGTTATCCAGGCGATGCGGAGGGGGAATCTGGCGGTTCTGCTCCCTTGGCCGGTGATCGTGGGGGTGTACGTGGTGACGGCCCTGATGTGTTTGGGATCTTCAATCCTCTCGATCTACAAGGTGACGAAGATTGACCCGGCGTTGGTTTTCAAGAGTTAGCTGTCAGTGGTGAGTCGCGTGATTTCGAAACTCGAAATTGGAAGATCGAAACTCGGAGCAAGAGCTACCGCTGGGTGGCACGCAATGACCGAAAAAAGCTCCTAGCTTCTGACTCCTGACTTCTTTTCGACGATGGACATAGCAACACAAACTGTAGTCCGACTCGACCGCGTGAGCAAGACTTACGGCCACGGCGAGTCGGCCGTCCACGCTGTCCAGGGGGTATCCCTGGAACTTGAGCCGGGGAAGTTCTACATCCTCATGGGCCCCTCGGGCAGCGGGAAAACGACCTTGCTGATGCTGATGGGATGTCTGCTGAGGCCGACCTCGGGGGCAGTGTACCTGTTCGACGAGAAAGTCAGCGCGCTGGACGAGGCGAAGCTGCCGCGGGTGCGCCGGGAGAAGATCGGGTTTATCTTCCAGGGTTTCAATTTGTTCCCGGCGCTGACGGCGCT
>Ga0315282_10007826_pt1 | contig 17448 bp, 16 predicted proteins | sample YL17G07_20_MG_FD_203693 | JGI IMG/M metagenome (GOLD analysis project Ga0315282, IMG submission 203693) | Sediment microbial communities from Yellowstone Lake, YNP, Wyoming, USA - YL17G07_20 | ecosystem: Environmental > Aquatic > Freshwater > Lake > Sediment | place: USA: Wyoming | collected... | reverse complement strand
CCCAAGATTCAACAACGTTGATCGATTCAGAAAATACTACAACGACAAGCCACATCGAAGCCTTAATTACAGAACACCCGCACAGATCTACTTCAACTAGCTGTCCGACATGTCATTGACTCCCGCAGTTTTTCCTTCACTTATCTGAATGATGTTCTCTCAAACATGCTAGGCGAAAAAGAGACAAACTACGTGTGTTTCTTTGTTTTACTTCCTTAGAGTCTAGATCAAATGATCAGGCTGAAAGAAGTTGATAGATGACTCGCGAGTAGTATGTAAATGTAAACGTATGCACTTTTATGCCACTTGAACTATCGTATTATTTGGTGATACTGATGGCCGGACGAGAAACTGTACAAAGGGAAGCTACCTCAATCAAAATAGAGCCGAACCTGTGGAAAGAAGCCAAAATCGAGGCAATTAGACATGGCAAAACGGTATCAGAACTCGTGGAGGAAGCACTACGAGAATTGATGAAATCTAAGAAGCAGTGGATCGAGAGAGACGGATTGGCTCATGAATAACTATAACGAAAATCTGGATCGACACGCTTCCAACGAGTACGACGCAGTACCCGGTATATCTGTTATTGAAGAATGACTTGGGGGAAATTTGAGTGGAGAAAGGTCCCTATAAGATAAAGGCTAAGGGTCTAGAGGGTCTTGGTCTGACGGTTAAGAGTGTAGACGTAGCTATCGGCAGACTTTCCATGGAAGATGCGTTTGAGAAGCTCGGACCCACCCCCATGCCCAGCATCACGAGCTTAAGAGACTGGGATATGAAACTGCTGAATCGTTACAAGCCTTTCTATGCACCTTTCTGCGATCAGTGCTGCCTCTGTACATACGGTAAATGCGATTTGACCCGGGGAAAGAAAGGGGCCTGCGGGATCGAGATGCACACCCAACAGGCGAGAACAGTCCTGATCGCCTGTATTATAGGTGCTTCGACGCATGCCGCTCATGCAAGGCATCTCGTCAACCACCTGATGAACAAGTACGGTAGAGATTACCCGATCGATCTTGGACATGAAGTTAATGTAGAGATGCCTCACGCGAGAACGGTTCTTGGGATAAGACCACGAACACTCGCTGATCTTGAATTCATCTGCAAATACGTTGAGGAACAGTTGACTCATTCATTGGCGGCCACCCACACTGGACAAGAAGGCAACTATCTGGACTTTGAATCCAAAGTACTTCATGTAGGGATGCTTGATCATGTGGCGATGGAGGCCGCGGACGTGGCACAGATAGTAACCTACAACTTTCCCAAAGGCGATCCGAACGCGCCACTTGCTCAAATCGGCACAGGCGTTCTCGACCTAACAAAGCCTGCAATCCTCAGCATCGGCCACAACGTAGCTGACGGCATAGAGATTCTTGACTATATGGAGAAACATAACCTAGGACATCCTGGTGAGAAGATAGAGGTTGCCGGCTTATGCTGTACAGCACAGGACATTACACGATACCATGAAGGCGCCAAGATCATAGGCCCAATGTCTCATGAGCTAAGATTCATACGGTCGGGTTTAGCCGACGTGCTCGTTCTTGATGAACAGTGCATAAACACAGGTGCGCTGAGTGAGGCGCAGGCTGTTAAGACCCCCGTCATCGCAGCATCTGAGAAAGCATGCTACGGTCTACCGAACATGACGGAGAAGACTGTAGAAGAGATCGTTGGCGCACTTACAACGTTCAGTCTGCCCGGCGTTCTGATTCTTGACCCCGAGAAAGCTGGAGCAGTCGCCCCTCTCGTCGCCTTGAGAACGGCTCCTATACGGAACAAATACGGTGTCTTACCCGACGCTGCTACGCTGAAGAAACTCGCTCAATCCTGCTCCAATTGCGGAATGTGCCGAAGAAATTGTCCAGTAAACTTGCCGGTGAACGAAGCTATATTCGCAGCTAGGTCAGGAACCATTGACAGGTTGGTGCAGATCAACGAGCGATGCATTGGATGCGCCAGATGTGAGAATGATTGTCCCTACCACATTCCGGTCCACAGCCTTATCGTAGGAGCCGCGGAGAACAAGTTCAGAACATCGAAGTATATGCTAAGAGTTGGTAGAGGCCCGATACTCGACACCGAAATACGCAATGTTGGACAACCAATAGTATTCGGTGAGATCCCCGGCGTCGTCGCTCACGTGGGCTGTTCAAACTACCCGAATAGCGGAGTTGAGGTGGCGAAGATGGCTGAGGCATTCCTCAAGAGAAGGTACATAGTGCTGACGTCAGGATGCTCCGCCATGAGCATAGCCGAGTACACAACTGAAAATGGCACAAGCCTCTACGAAGAATACCCTGGGGGATTCGAGGCAGGCGGCCTGGTCAACGTGGGTTCATGTGTGGCAAACTCCCACATAACCGGGGCCTGCATGAAGATAGCAAGCATATTCGGCCGTCGAATTTTGAGGGGCAACTACGAGGAGATAGCTGATTACACACTCATGAGGATAGGAGCCTGCGGCGTTGCATGGGGAGCCATGAGTCAGAAAGCAGCAGCAATCGCGACGGGGTGTAACAGACTCGGCATACCCGTAATCTTAGGTCCGCAAGGTTCCAAGTACAGGAGGTTGTATCTCGGCCGGCGAGAAGATGGGAAGAGCTATGAAGTTATAGATGCACGGTCCGGAGAGAGAACTCAAGCTGTGGCGCAGCCGGAACATCTGATATACGCGGCGGAGAGCATGGAAGAAGCGATGGTCCTAACCGCTAAGCTCTGCATCAGGGCAGCCGATACAACTAAAGGGCGAATGATCAAACTCTTACACTACACAGATCTAAGCAAGAAAATATACGGCCGCATCCCTGAAGATCTGCCGCTCTACATAAGAACGGAAGCGGATATTCCAATTACCTTCAAGGATGAGGTTACAGAATTCCTGCGTAACAAAGGTTGGAGTCCCACTGAGAAACCATCAATCGACCCGACGCTATTGGGACGTTTAGTCTACGGAAAGGAGATGAATCGCTAGGATTTGGCGACCGTCATTCCATGGGAGAAAGGAAACATCTTCGGCCCAAAGACAGCCATGGTGTCGAAAGGAGATGTTGTAGGTCGACTCATCAAGTCGGCGAAGCGCCCGCTCCTTATCGTCGGGGCTAAGATTCTAGAGGATGATGTTGGCGGCAAGCCTCTACTGAACTACGTTATAGAACTCTCCAAGGCCGCTAACATTCCGGTAGTTGCTACAGCTCACACCCTCAAGCCGCTCGTTGAGAATGGTCTAAGATCTCCAGCAGCTATGGGGATGGTTGAAATAACGGACAGACTCAGAGATCCAAGCTGGAGTCTTGATGGAAAAGGCCCACATGACATAGTCGTCTTGGCGGGAATAACCTATCAGCTGCAGTCTCAAATGCTCTCAACCCTCAAGAACTTCGCAGCACACCTGAAGACCATATCTCTTGATAGATACTACACTCCAAATGCCGACTGGTCTTTCCCAAACCTTGATGAAAAGAGTTGGGCACAAGACTTGGATAAACTCATAAAAGCTATCAAATTGAAACAGTGAAACCGAAAATGTCCATGTTTGAAGGTTTCCCCGTTGAAGTCAGCCCGGCGTTCGAAGGCGAACGGATCAGAAAAGAAAGCATGTATCTTGAGTTCGGAGGACCGAGCGTCCCTCACAAATTCGAGCTGGTCCGAGTCAGGCCACTTGAGAACGTTGAAGACGGCAAAGTTGAGGTCGTTGGCCCAGATCTTTCAGAGTTGAAAGAAGGAGGCTCGTACGCACTCGGCATCGTAATTCTGGTTGCAGGGCCGAAACTGGACGTTGACTTGGAATCAGTGATAGAACGCCGCGTCTATCTTTACTCAAACTACATCGAAGGTGTGATGCGCCTAAACCAGAGATACGATATCTGGATGAGAGTCAGCAAGAGCGCATTCAAGAAGGGTCTCACTAGCTTCAAATGGGTAGGCTTAGCTCTGCAGAAACTCTTCAAAGCCGAGATGCCGTACATCGAGAGGATGCAGACAACCTTCATCACCGACGCGGACAAAGTTGCAGATATGTATGGTGAAGCCCTACGTCTTTACAAGATGAGAGATGAAAAGGTCAGGGGCATGAAGGATGATGATGTGAACACTTTCTACGGCTGTACACTCTGCCAGTCCTTTGCTCCAAACCATGTCTGCACGATAACGCCTCAAAGGATCTCTTTCTGCGGAGCGTTGACCTGGCTTGATGCTAGAGCATCCGCTAACATCGATCCTAAGGGTCCAAACTTTCCTATAGACAAAGGGAAGTGCTTGGATTCTGTAAACGGCGAGTACGAAGGAATCAACGAGATCACGGAGAAGAAGTCTATGGGAAGCGTGAAGAGAGTCTACTTATACAGCATGTTCGGTTACCCCATGACTGCCTGTGGATGCTTTGAAGCCATCGCTTTCTACATCCCCGAAGTGGATGGGATAGGCGTTGTTCACCGTCCCTACAAGCAACCGGCTGTGAACGGTCTCACATTCGCAACGATGGCGGGACAGACCGGAGGTGGAATCCAGGCAGAGGGGTTCCTGGGCATAGCAGTTGAATTCATGAGATCCTCAAAGTTCTTCTCAGCGGACGGCGGATGGAAACGAATCGCTTGGCTTCCTTCGGACCTTAGACAGACAATCAAAGACGCGATACCACCAGAGCTGATGGACAAGATTCCCACAGAGAAGGACGCAAGCAACATTCAAGATCTTAAGAGATTCTTGATTGAGAAAGGACACCCTCTAGGCGAGAAACTCAAGGAAGCTGAGACCTCGGAATTGGTTGAAGAAATCCAACCCACAGTTACCACTCAACCTCTGCCAATCCAAACTTCAACATTGGCACCAGTCTTTCCTACGGCCAGTATACCCTCGGGAGAATTAGTATCGTCGGTTGGTGGACTGGAGGGTTTCGAGGTCATATTCGAGGGCACGATCAAGATAAAGAAGATAACATTGAAAAGATGAAAGATGATGAGTGAGAAATCAAGGTCCAGCTCTGAACCTTCAAAGAAGAAAACGATCGACTTACTGTCACTTCTGACCGAATTTGGATCGGTATCGCTAGAAGGCGTTTACATTGAAAAGATAACGATAAAGAAAAACGAGCGGAAGTGATCGAGAACGCCTAAACCTAGGAAGACCAACGAAGACAAACCTGACGAACTATCGATAGATCTGTCAAAAGTCCTATCGGAATCCAAAGACATAGAAATTAACGATATTTCCCTAGACATCAAGGAGCTACGCTTCAAGATAGCTCTGCCACCCTCCGCAGGCGCACATCAATACATGAAGGTTTCACTTGAGCCAATGGTACAGGGCGCGCAGAGAACAGAGTTCCTTATCCCCATAATCCCTACCGCGATCACTCAGCCTGTAACCGCGCCGCCAGCGGCTCCGGTTGAAACTCCCAAGATTATAGAACTGATTAAGACTGATTTCAAATACCCAGTCTTTCAGTACCCAGGGTCCATAGCCGAAGTTCAGTTGGGAGCAACTAAGTCAGAGGGAGGCTCAAGAGGAAGAGTATACAAAATCGGAGGCTCCACGGCGCTTCCTTTCTGGCGTTTCGACGGCGTGTCGCCACATCTTCCTGTAGTGGCTCTTGACACTTTCGACTTGGCACCACCACTCGCAAGGCCCGTTAAGGACGCCTACAAAGATGTTCTCGAGGACCCAGTCGCATGGGCCAAACTGTGCATTGACAAATATGGTGCCGACCTTCCATCGATCCACCTAGTCAGTACCGACCCAGGGGTCAAGAATACATCTGCGACTGATGCCGCCAAACTAGTCGAGAATGTTCTTCAAGCGGTGGATACACCCGTCATTGTGGGAGGGTCAGGTAACCCGCAGAAGGACATGGAAGTCTTCAACAAGATCGCAGAGGTCACGAAAGGAGAACATCTCGTTTTCAGTTCCGTCACCACCGATATGGACATAGAGAAGACCGTAAAACCGATGATTCAATACAATCACGACCTAGTCGCGTTAGCCTTCATGGACATAAATCAAGCCCGAGAACTCTGCCGAAAGTCCCAGGAGGCGGGACTACCCAGAACCCAACTCATCCTAGATAACACCACGGGCGGTCTAGGCTACGGCATCGAATATTCTTTCAGCATATTCCAACGAACAAGATTTGCAGCGCTAATGGGAGAGGAGGTCTTTCAGGTTCCACTCTCCTCGGCCTCAACGAACGCTTGGGCAGCAAGGGAGGCCTGGCAGAAACCAGAGGTTTTGGCTCCAAGTGAAAGTGCAGCGCCGGTCGAGTCGTGGGGGCCTAGAGAACTTCGAGGACCAATATGGGAAGCCACTACGGCACTGGTACTCAGTCTCTGCGGTGCAGAGCTTTTCATGATGATGCATCCGCTAGCCGTCAAACTATTCCGAGATTTCGGGACACTAGTCGCCAAAAGCCAACTTCAAAAAACTTTGAAAGAGATTCATCCCGAGAATTGGGTGACAATGAAAACCTAGAAATAAAGTGAAACAACGTGAAAATTCTCAGACCGCTAGACGTCTATAAGTACCTGCCTCAAACGAACTGCGGCGAATGTGGAGAACCCAACTGCATGTCCTTCGCAGCAAAACTCGTCGAAGACAGAACTCTGGCAGAAAAGTGTACTCCTCTCTTCACCGAACCCAAATACAAGGAGAAGCTCAAGAAATACGTAGAAGTTATCAGGCCACCAGTAAAAACAATCCAAGTTGGAGTTGGCGACAATTCGGTAAACGTTGGCGGCAAAGTTGTGATGTTCCGACACGACCTAACATGGCACAACCCGACTCCATTGGCCTTGGACATTCACGACGAGATGGAGGATGCGGTAATGATGGAGAAGGTTAAATTCGTTAACGATTTCAAATTCGCCCGCATCGGAGCCGATCTGAAACTGGATATGATCGCAGTCCGATCCGTTTCGGGATCGCCTGAGAAATTCTGTAGGACCGTATCAAGAGTTTCACAACTAACTGAAAAACCCTTGATCTTGTGTTCATATAATTCTGAAGCCTTAGAAGAAGCCTTGCTGGCCGTAGGCGCGAAGAGACCTTTAATTTACGCAGTCACCAGAGAAAACTGGAGAGAAGTCGGTCAACTCGCTCTCAAGTATAAATGCCCGATTGTTGTCTCGGCTCCAGGTGACCTCTCAACGCTCAAATCACTGGCCAAGACTTTGAGGGAAGGCTATGGCATTGATGATATAGTTCTAGATCCTGGAACGTATGTTGAAGGAGACTCTTTAGCGGAGACCCTGAGCAACTTCGCCGCGCTCAGACGAGCAGCGGTTGAGAACGGGGACTTCGATGTTGGATACCCATTGATGGGAATACCGGCCACGGTCTGGCTGTCACCGGACAAAGATGAAATCTCAACAAAGCTGAGAGAATCCATAGTATCATCGCTCCTAATGTCGATGTATGCCGACCTTCTCGTTCTACACAGCCTAGATGTCTGGGTTATGCTTTCAAGTATCGTGTGGCGTCAATCAGTCTACACAGATCCAAGAACACCGCCCTCGGTAAAGCCCGGCATCTATGAGATAGGAAAACCGGATGAGAACGCGCCGCTCTTGGTCACTGGGAACTTCGCCCTAACTTACTTCTTGGTCAAAGAGGACATAAACAAACTGAAGGATCCAGCATGGCTTCTCGTCGCCGACAGCGAAGCAACAAGCATCGAATCCGCGGTGGCCGGTCGAAAATTCACGACAGAGAAGATGCTTGATGGGATTAAGACATCAGGCATCATGAACAAGATCAAGCATAAGTCAATAATTATTCCTGGATACGCCGCGCGGCTTAGCGGAGAACTCGAGGATGGACTCAAAGACTGGAAGGTTCTCGTTGGACCCAGAGACTCTTCAGCCATAAAAGACTTCGTCGAGAAAGTCTGGAAGAAGGAGATCTACGGGGAAGAACTGGTCAAGGCCACCCTTCCAACAGAAAGCAAGAAGCCCTCATAGACAGAGTTCGTGTCAAACCTAGAGACCGACGCCATCAACGTATGAAGAAAGTTGTTTAAGCACAAGCGTCCAAGACCACGTTCACGTTCATTGCTCTCTCAATGTGGAATTGGCCCATCCAATACCTGAAAATGCTTAATGGTTCAAATCTAGGTGATGTTTTCTCATGACGATTCTTGTATTCTCTGGAAAAGGTGGAACTGGAAAGACTACCTTATCGGCTTTGAGCATCAGGTGCTTCGCTGAAAGAGGCGAGATAACTCTGGCTTTGGATTTCGATCCCGACTCACATTTATACAAACTTCTCGGTCTGCATGCAACGGCAACTCTGGGCCAGATGGTTGACCGTATTCACAAAGAGAAGAAAGCTGAGATGGAGCCCAAAAAGCCGATTGACATATCCGACCAAGAATACCTGCTGTCACTCATAGCACAGGAGGTCATCGTAGAGCAGCAGGGATTTGATCTCCTAACATTGGGAAAGCCTTCTCTCGACATAGATTGCTATTGCCCCGTTTACCTCTGGTCAGAATATGCAATTTCTCAAATCATGAGAAGCTATGGGTTAACCTACAAGAATGTGGTTGTTGACTGCGATCCTGGAACCGAAATCTTCCCCAGAAAGATACTCGACCAGATCGCTAACAATCCGGGAATAGATTATCTTTTAACAGTCTTGGACGGTTCGAGGATGAGCCTCGACACAGCGAAAGAAATCAAAGATGAAGTCAACAGAAGAAAACTAAAAGTTAAGAATATATCTGCAGTGTGCACCAGAGTTGACGATGCGGAAGTCCAGAACGAAATAAGAGAGACTGCGAGAAACAACTATGGAATCGAAGTGATAGCATTCATTCCAATCGATACTGAAATTGTCAAAGCAAGCTTGACGAACCAGAGCATTCTCAACATGCCTGACTCTCCCGCGTACAAAGCCACAAGAACCCTTTTGAATGCCCTGCAATTCCTGTAACTACACCATCGGTACAAATTCTGTGCTGAAAGTTTTCTAAAGCAAAAGCTCGTTTAGGGTTTTTCATCTTCACTCGTTTCCACGGAATTGTCACAGCCCACTGTATTTGGGCGGGGATCTTAAAAATTCCTGTTCTCCATCAATTTCAAGGAGCATTGTTATGAGTCTCGTATACGCTCTGATCAGTCCGCTATTCTTATAGAACTGTATTCAATTTACTTTGATTGAGGGAGTTTCTTGCATCAAGATGAGGAATACGCGGCATACATTTTGATCAACGTACATTCTGGTAAGGATCTCGAAGTCTTCACAAAGATCAGGGAACTTCAGCACAAGTATCCTATACGTGAGGTATCGACATTATACGGTGACTATGATCTGATTTTGAAGTTCCAGATGAATAAACCCGGCGATCTCGAAGACTTCATTTACAACGCTCTTCGGCCACTCTCAGGAATAGCTCAGACGAAGACATTGATATCAGCAAGGGCACTTCACTTCAAGTAGGCTGGACAAGAACTTGCCTCTTTTTTTGACATCAACTTGATTCTTCGTTACATCTGTTGCTATTGGTGCTTCATCCGCAAGTAGGCAGTGATTAGATTCAAGTTATTGAAGAGGTCATCACGAAATACTATTCAAATCTTCAACCGTCGACATTACTAATCGGGTTTCCATTTTTGACGCGGTTCCTTCATCAGCCACTGGTGTATGTCCTTTGCAGCTCTCTTTCCAGCTCCCATTGCACTGATCACGGTTGCTTCGCCAGTCACTATGTCGCCACCGGCCCAGACTCCTTCTCGACTCGTTCTTCCAGTGACTGGGTCCGCGATGATATGTCCTTCTTCGGTTAAGTCCACTCCTCTAGCGGTTCTTCTAATAATGGGGTTGGCACCTGAACCGATCGCGATTATCACGGTGTCTACATCCATGAGAAAGTTAGAGTTGGATATTGGGATAGGTCTTCTTCTTCCAGAGGCGTCAGGTTCTCCTAGCTCCATTCTTATGCATTCGAGCTGTTTTACCTGTCCCTTTTCGTTCCCAATCATTCTTACAGGGTTTGTAAGAAATTGAAACCTTACGCCTTCCTCTCGTGCGTTGTCAACCTCTTGAGGTCGAGCTGGCATCTCTGCTTCAGACCTTCGATAAACAACAATGACTTGCTTTGCGCCGAGTCTGAGCGCTGTTCTTGCAGCATCCATTGTGACGTTTCCGCCACCGATTACAGCCACAACGTTGCCGACGTTTATTGGGGTATCAGCCTCTGGAAATTTGTAAGCTTTCATCAGGTTTGATCTTGTCAAGAATTCGTTCGCGGAGTATACTCCACCCAGGTTTTCGCCTGGTATGTGCAGAAAGTCCGGTGTCCCCGCTCCGACTCCCATGAATATTGCATCATAACCCATCTCAAAGAGTTCATCAATCGTCATCGTTCGTCCAACTATGAAATTTGTCTCCACCTTCACTCCCAAATGTTTCAGATAGTCCACTTCAAACTGAACTATTCTCTTTGGCAATCTGAATTCTGGGATTCCATAAACGAGAACGCCGCCAGCCCTATGAAGCCCCTCGAAGAGTATGACGTCGTGACCCAGCTTGGCCAAGTCGCCGGCGGCCGTAACACCTGCAGGGCCTGATCCAACTACCGCTATCTTCTTTCCAGTCGGAGGCGGCAATTCAAGGTTGACGGGGCCTTTCTCAACTTCCTTATCCGCGGCGAACCTTTCTAGGTATCCAACGTTTACAGGCGCACCTATCTTTGACAGTACACATTTGAATTCGCATTGATCTTCGGCGGGGCAGACCCTGCCGCAGACTCCTGCCAGGTTAGTGTACTTCTTGAGCACCCTTATTGATTCATCATACCTCCGCTCGACGATGTGCTTGATGAATGCTGGGATATCAATCTCAACAGGGCACCCTTCCCTGCACGGAGGCTTTGGACATTGAAGGCACCGCTTTGCCGCCTTCAATGCACTTTCTTCATCGTATCCCAGTGCGACCTCGTAGAAGTTGCGCGCTCTATCCTCTGGTCCCTGTTTAGGCATTGGAACTCTTTTCGATCGTTCGGGAGCTCCAGCTTTCTTTTTTACTTCTTTCTGTGTCACTTTATTCTGCATTCCTTCTCCCATTTCTCCAGAATCGCCTTCTCTTTCTCCAAGTACATCCGCTGTCTTGCCATTAGAAGATCAAAATCCACGAGGTGAGCGTCAAACTCTGGGCCGTCGACGCATGCAAACTTGGTCTTTCCACCTATGGAAACTCGACAAACGCCACACATCCCTGTTGCATCTACCATTATCGGGTTCAAGCTCGCGATCGTTTTGATTTTGTATGGGCGGGTGACCTCTGCCACAACCTTCATCATTATCGCTGGTCCGATGGCAACAACCAAATCAATCTTGACGCCTTTTTCTATGAGTTGCTTGAGTACGTCCGTCACAAGGCCATGGTGGCCTTTCGAGCCGTCGTCAGTCGTTATGTACAACTCGTCGCTGAAAGCCTTCATCTGGTCTTCCAAGATTATGAGGTCCTTGTTTCTCGCGCCAATTATGGTGATAACCTTGTTGCCCGCCTTTTTCAACTCTCGTGCTTCTGGATAGGCAACGGCTGTGGCGGCTCCTCCACCGACAACCACAACTGTTCCAAAGTACTTTATGTCGGCAGGTGTGCCGAGGGGGCCGACCAAGTCGACTATGTTATCTCCAACATTTATCTGTCCTAGTTGTTTTGTGGTCTTCCCGACCTCTTGGAATATTAGTGTTATAGTGCCTTTCTCAATATTCGATTCAGTAATCGTTAGAGGAATCCTCTCACCATCCTCATGAACTCTGAGGACGACGAATTGACCAGGCTTCTCCTTCTTCGCTACAAGCGGAGCCTCAATCTCCATCAGTTTGACGTTGGGCCCCAATTCTCTTTTCTGAATAATCTTGTTCAAATACACCCCTCAAAACAAGTTTGCTTCGCATTGAAAGAATATTGTCTCATGACTGCAGAACTGCACCTGCACAGAATTATGCTTCCCAGATTTGAGCACAGCTTTTTCGCCGTTCCTTTGAACGAAGGCCATGTTCCATTCCTATTTGCCGCGCATAAATTCCTAAAGGTACTTTGTGTTTCTATTTAACTTCTTAGAGTACAATTCTGTACCTTGCCCTTTTCCAGATTAGAATGCGCAATCGTAATATAGTAAGTCGGGAGCATCTTGTAGGCAAATTATCTCACAGTCCATGTACGAGAGATGAGACTATGTTTAGTTGCATTCTACCGGCAGAACAGATGGATCGTTTCATAGAGCATCTATCAGCTTCCCATAGAGTTTTTGGCCCTGTTCGAAAGGGTGTAGAATGCTCCTTTGATCGTGTGACGACAGCTAGTGATCTCTGGTTTGACTATCACACGACAATCTTGCCCCCCAAGAAATTTTTCACTCCGCCTAGAGAAACAATCTTCACGTTTCAGAGTGAGGAGATCTCGAAGATCGAGGACACGATCCCGGTAGAGAAACAGGTTCTGCTAGGGGTTCATGCATGTGACATGAGTTCATTTGGATTCTTGGACAGGGTCTTCCTGGGCTTTAGAAGCGACCCTAGATACTTGAGGCGAAGAAACAACTTCTTGGTGTTTGCTCTCACATGCAAAGAAGTTGCGGAGACCTGTTTCTGCCTCTCTATGGGAACTGGTCCTGCGTCCCCTCCCGGATATGACGTGCTCATGACAGACATTGGTGGTAGATACCTGTTAGAGGCGGGGACGAACGAAGGAAGAGATGTACTCAAGCCTCTGAACCTGTCTCAGGCTACGCCTGAAGACATCGAGGCAAAACGAGCATGCCTCGAACGTCTCAAAGGGGAGTTCAAAAGAACCGTTGACCGGGCTAGAATGGTCCAGCTAGCCTACTACAATCAGGAACATTCTGTATGGAAGAAAAATGGTGATATCTGTCTGGCCTGTGGACAGTGTGCGATGGTCTGCCCAACGTGCTTCTGTTTTGACGTTCGCGACAAAGTAGATGTTTCATTGGCGAATGGAGAAAGATATCGGGAATGGGATGTCTGCCTTCTGAAGGAGTTTGCGGAAGTGGCTTTGGGAGGAAACTTCAGGAAGTCGAGAACCGCCAGGCTAAGACAGTTCATGTGTCACAACCTCAGCTACGGTGCAATGCAATACAATTTGACAAAATGCGTCGGCTGTGGACGGTGCATAAAGGCCTGTCCCGTTCACATAGATATTACTGAGATCGCGAGAGAGTTGAAGGAGGGTTCCTCTTGAAAGATCCGTATGCAAGAGATCCAGCAGAGATACTGAACGTAGAGACTGAGACAGCTGACACGAAGACGTTTACACTGAAGTTCGTTGATGTAGAGAGACAGATGAACTTCGGCTTCATCCCGGGTCAGTTTATAGTCATATCGATTCCAGGGGTTGGCGAAGCCATGTTCTCAATCTCCTCAAGCACATCGAATCGCAAGACCTTCTCCACAACGATACGCAGAGTTGGAAGAGTCACCGGCATACTCCATAGCAAGAAAGCTGGAGACAAGATTCTCGTAGGAGGACCCTACGGAAGTGGATGGCCTATGGCTGAGCTTGAGGGAAAAGATGTTTTGATAGTTACCGGTGGAGTAGGTTTGCCCTCTCCAAGACCGGTCATAACGTATATCGATGAGCATCGAAACGACTACGGCTTCCTAGAGGTCCTATACGGCACTAAGACACCGGCTGAAAGCATCTTCGTCAGAGAGTACGAGGCTTGGAGAAAGATGAAGGATACACGACTTGCACTGACCGTTGATGCAATATCCGAAGGAATGACTTGGACTCACAATGTGGGGGTCGTCACAACATTGTTCAACGAGATGATGACCAAACCAAGAAATGCTGGCGTACTCATATGCGGGCCTGAAGTCATGATGCACTTTGTGGTCTTGGATTTGATGAACAGAGGTTTCCACGAAGACCAATTGTATCTAAGCTTAGAGCGACGAATGCACTGTGGCATAGCGCAGTGCGGCCACTGTCAACTTGGACCTAAGTTTGTGTGCAAAGACGGGCCCGTATTCAAGTATTCAGAGATCAAAACTCTTCCCGACAGTGGAATATGAAGGAGCTGACTAGAATGTTCGCAAAGCCAAAACCGAAAGTTGCAGTCTACAAGTTTACTGGATGCGCAGGATGCCAGATGGAACTTCTACGACTTGAAGATGAACTCCTAGACATAACTGAAAAAGTTGACATAGTATACTTCATGATGGCTCAGAGCAATGTTGAACGGCAGGACTATGATCTCTGTTTTGTGGAAGGATCCGTTTCGACACCTAGAGAGCTCGAGGAGATCAAATACATAAGAGCCCATGCAAAGACTTTGATTGCGCTCGGAGACTGCGCAGTAACAGGTTGCATTCCTTCAATCAAGAACTGGCTTCCGCAATCAGAACTGGAACATGCGGTTTACAAGGATACGACTCCGATAAAGTCCTTCAAAGTTGGAGGAATAGGAGAATACGTACCCGTTGACCTTGTGCTACCGGGATGCCCTCCTCATAAGAACCTGATTTTCGACGCGATAACTTCGGCTCTACTCGGAATTAGACCAAAGCTCCGCATGCACGCGGTTTGTATGGAGTGCAAGTTACGGGAAAACGTTTGCATTCTAACGAGCCTTGGAAAACTGTGCATGGGGCCAGTAACACGCGCGGGATGTGGAGCCATCTGCCCCACGTATGGAAGAGAATGTGAGGGATGTTATGGTCCGATGAGTGATGCGAACCCTTCAGCCCTCGCGGAAGAGTATCGCAAACTAGGACTGAGTTCGGACGATATAGTTAGAAAGTTCAGAAAATACGCTGGAACAACGAATGAGTTCAAGGAGGTAGCTGGACTATGAGTGCAGAAAGAACCGCAAACACTCAGGTGAGTGCTAAGAAGATTGAAGTCTGCTATGTAGCTAGGGTGGAAGGCCAAGCAGATGTTAGAGTTGAAGTTGCAGGTACGGGAGAGACAAAAGCTGAGTTCGCGGTTTTTGAACCGATCAGGTTCTTCGAGGCTTTTCTCGCAGGAAGAAGATATAACGAGGTTCACGAGATAACCTCAAGGCTCTGCGGCATCTGCCCTATAGCTCATCAGATGACAGCACTCCGAGCCGTTGAAAACGCACTCAAACTCAAGGTTACGCCTCAAACAAAAGCCCTCCGAAGGCTTCTGGCCCTAAGCGCGTGGATTCAAAGTCACACCCTCAGCCTCTACTTCCTCACAGCCCCAGACTATCTGGGGTTCGATGGAGCCGTCAGCATGGCCAGCAAATACGAAGACGCGGTTGAACGAGCCCTACGCCTCAAGAAACTCGGGAATGATCTGGGTGAAATAATCGGCGGGCGTGCCGTTCATCCTATCTCAGCAGTCGTAGGCGGATTCACAAAGATACCCAATAAGGAAGATATGGCTCAAATAAGACAACGCCTGAAGCAGGAGAAGGACGATATCTGGAGCACAGTCGACTTGTTCAAGAGTCTCAAATATCCCAAGGTCAGTCGTGACTCGGACCTAGTAGCTATCTCAAGTGAAGAGGAATACGCGGTCAACGAAGGTAGACTCAAATCTGTCAAGGGATTAGACGCGACAGAAGAGGAATATAGGAAACACATACAGGAATCAGAAGTGACTCACTCAAATACAAAAGCATCACTTTTCAACGGTAAGGACTTCATAGTGGGCCCCCTAGCAAGGGTCAGCCTCAACCATAAGAAACTTACACCAGACGCGAAGAAGGCCATGGAGCAGCTCGATCTCAAACTACCAGACTCCAACCCATTCAGCCACATCAAAGCAAGAGTGGTAGAACTAGTATACTCTCTGGACGAATGCATACGAATAATCGACACGCTCAAACTCGACGTGGCCGAGCAGCCAATTCAACCGACCATAGGGACGCCCAGTGAAGGCTTTGCATTAACAGAGGCGCCTAGAGGCCTCCTTTACCACGCCTATAAACTGGATGCGAAAGGGATTGTGCAGAAAGCTGATCTAGTGCCACCTACGGCTCACAACTCTGCAAGTATCGAGTCTTCATTGCGCGCCTTCGCCCCAGAACTCGTTAAGAGGAACGAAGACCTCCAGCTGGGATGCGAGAAGCTTGTTAGATCTTATGACCCGTGCATCTCGTGCTCCGTTCACGTCACAAGACTGAAGAAAGGGAGATAGCAGATGTCTTCTCTCAAGTATGCTCTGAGAGAACTTATCGAAATAGCCGTTCAGATAGAGAACGGTGGAGAAAGATTCTACAGGTACGCCGCTGGAAAGAATGAGAAAGTCCGAGATATTTTTCAAATTCTGGCAGACGATGAGAAGAAGCATGCGGTATTGTTCCAGAGCCTACTTGTCCCAAGTCCAGACTACGAATATTCCGGCATCGACAACATCGAATCCATTCCATACATTCGTGCGATCGTAGACTCGACAGTACTGCGATATCTTCTTGACAGAAAAGAATACCCAGAGAAGGTGGGCAGCGTCACAGACGTTCTGGATTTCGCCCTGGGTTTGGAGAAAGAATCGCTGCTATTTTACTATCAACTAGTCGAGAGAATTCAGGGAAAAGGAAGACCAGCAGTCGACAGAATTATCGGTGAGGAGAAGAAGCACATAGAAAAGATACTTCAGTTGTACGGTTCCTCATTCCCAGGCTCTTAGCAGATTGAGAGCTCTTAACAAACTAGATTTACGTCATGTAGAGAGCGTTCGAATAGAACCTTGAGTTTCTGGTCGCGGCTTGAAAGTTCCAGCGAGCTTCATCGTTTGAAAGTTTCGAAAGGTTCAAGCAGCTTTCTCAAGTTTCTCCAGTAATTTCTTTATTCCGTCTATCAAGGCTTCAGGTCTTGGAGGGCACCCTGGAATATAGACACTCACAGGGAGTATCTCGTCTAAAGGTCCAGCGTATCCATATCCATCGTGAAAGATGTCTCCGTCCAAGGCACAGGATCCCATTGCGACAACAAATTTGGGATCAGGTGTCATTTCATAGATTCTTTTCAATCTGTCTTTCACTTGTTGTGTGACTATTCCCGTGACGATGAGTATATCGGCGTGTCTTGGAGTTCCTTTTTGGAGCACGCCGAATCGTTCAAGGTCATATTTTGGTGTTAGTGCAGCAATAATTTCTATGTCGCATCCATTGCATCCTCCGCAAGGAAGATGCATGATCCATGGGGACTTTCTTCTTGCTAGAGACTGAACACCTTCGAGCATTTACGCTACCTCACAAGTCTTCTCATGAACATTCTTCTTCTGGGAATGTTGGTGGCGGAGAACGCGCATGTAGGGCACACTGACATTAAGCGGTATAATTCCTCTCTTCCAATTCCATACTTCCCCAGAGTTTTGCGAACCTTCTCAAGCGAAGCCTTCATTTGTGGGGCAGGAAAGAATGGTTTTCCACACTCGACGCACTCGAAAAATGGAACGTCGACCCCTGTCTCAGCTTCCTTTCGGTTGTAAACTGCCATTTCAAATTTT
>Ga0315282_10007825_pt1 | contig 17449 bp, 15 predicted proteins | sample YL17G07_20_MG_FD_203693 | JGI IMG/M metagenome (GOLD analysis project Ga0315282, IMG submission 203693) | Sediment microbial communities from Yellowstone Lake, YNP, Wyoming, USA - YL17G07_20 | ecosystem: Environmental > Aquatic > Freshwater > Lake > Sediment | place: USA: Wyoming | collected... | reverse complement strand
ATATCCCATTCAGTGTATACAACTGAGATGGACGATTATTACTATGGTTACAAGATGTTATGACTCTAAGTAAATTCAGCGTAATAAAGTCACGCTAGGTTGAGTGTTGACCGCTGTGATTCTGTAGACCAAATAAATGTAAGCTGGGCTTCTTTCAAACCGATTGCAATTTCACCGGGTCTTATTTTAACAACCTTCTGGGAAATGAATCCTGGTGAAAAAGACAGGGCATACTTTGGAGGCGGTAAAATGCATGCGCAGCTCGTAGTTTTTCATGGAGCATTTCCACTGGAATTTCTGACCCCGACGATTGTCAGGATGTTGACCATTGTCGCTGTATCCAATAGTGCGGATCCTGTTTTCGTCTTTACGAGTATTGTGAAATGGTTGGGTGGCGGCTATCAGCGAGAATTTCGCACGGAAATATTTAAACATAAACGCGAAGGTAGTGACCCTATAATATATTGATAATTTATTTTCCACAGACCATTCGGATTTTGAGGAGTAGAGGATGGTTCAGATGAGGAGCTTTCAGGGTTCTCCAGTATTGTGTTTCTTTAACAAAAGGTTGTTTGAAGCCACAGGAAGGGCAAACGACATGGTTGGGGATTCGGGGTTCTAATATTTGAACCGAACGAAGTTCTGCCATGAGAGCTCCTCCTCTTTTTGAGAAGAAACTCTACCATTTTGAACCTCCTGTCATTATTCAGCGAGTAATTTGGGACAGATGCAAATCTTTAGACTCATCAAGGGATAGAAAGGAAATTTAGCGAGTAAATCGGGACAGACCCGAAAATTTTTCTTGACAAGTTTTTAACTTTATGTATTATATAAGACAAAATATAATATTTTATATTTTCATTTTACCAGTTAATGAAAAACTTAATGAAAATAAATAAATTAAGTGAAAGGTTAAACTTTCAACCGATTAGAGGAAAATTAATAGCAAGATATTTGTAACTTTTTAGACAGTCTGGAAGCATCATTTTGACGCTTTTTTCAAGTAGAAATTTCTGATAGTTCGGTAGTGGTCGCGATTAATTATTGCCATATATTTTAACCGTTTTTTTCCCCTTGGGAGAAGAAAGGAGATTGAAAATGAAAAAGAGTTTAAGGTATTTAGCAAGTTTTGGAGTTTACCTATTAGTGTCTGGGTTTTTTCTACTTCCTCTGTTCCTTGGCGAACCAATCTGTATTGCTGCCGAACAGGGCAGTATCCTCAGAGTGGGGATGCCAGGCGAACCAGAGAACCTTGCTCCGAACGATTGTGTCGATTTGAACGGTTTATTGGGAATTTTTCATACACACGAAAGGTTAGTTACTGTAGATCCTAAGATGAATATCTTACCCCAACTTGCAACGTCCTGGGAATTGACGGCGGACAACGCCATCATCTTTCATCTCAGGAAGGGTGTAAAATTCCATGATGGGGCTCCCTTCAATGCAAAAGCGGTGAAGGTATCTTTTGATCGAATAATGACTGAAAAGCTTAAGGCTATATCAAAGATTCAAGGGTATTTTAAATCTGCGGAGATTATTGATGACAATACTGTAAAAATTCATGTGCTAGGTCCACCTTCTGTGGCCCTTATTGCGTTTTCCATCTTTGGGTATATTGAAAGTCCTATGGCCATAGAAAAGTATGATAGAAAAGATCTTAGTCGCCGTCCTATTGGAACAGGTCCATTCAAATTCGTCGAGTGGATTTCAGACCAAAGGGTTGTTTTAGAAGTGAATAAAGATTACTGGGGGGGAGAGCCGAAGATTTCTCAGATAGTTTTCAAACCAGTGATTGACCCACAGACAAGGTTGTCCATGCTTGAGGCAGGGGATTTGGATATAATAGTAAATCCTGATGTCACTGAGATTAACAGGTTAAAATCTAATCCCAGACTTAAAGTTTTGTCGCAGGTGTGTGGTCTCACAGTCTATTTGGTCTTCAATATAGCAAAGAAGCCTTTTGATGATAAGAGGATAAGAGAGGCTTTCTCTTATGCCATTGACCGTGAGGGCATTGTGGGGACCCTTCTCCGCGGCCATATCAAAGCTGTAAAGTATTATGTTGCGCCAGAGGTGAAGTATGCTGTTGAATACAACACTTACTCTTACAACCCTGAGAAAGCTAAAAGCATCTTTAGAGAATTAGGGTGGAAAGTTGGGAAAAGCGGTTACTTGGAGAAGGATGGAGAGGTCTTTAAGGCAGCTATTCTTTCACCGACTGGTAGGTACCCTATGGATATTCAGATCGCTGAAGCCATACAAGCCCAGCTTAAAAAAGTAGGAATCGATTTAAAAGTTGTATCTGCGGAGTCCGCCGTCTTAGTGAAGGCAATTTTATCTGATTTTGAGGCTAAAAAAAAGGCTGAATTTGGAATATCCATAGTTCAGATATACAGCGGCCCGGACGTGGGTGTTGCTTTGAGGGCTAGTTTGCACAGTAACTCCATGGCCCCAAGAGGAATGAATACAGGCATGTTTTCAAATAGGGAATTTGAAGAGACATTGGATGAGGCAAATAGAGCATCTAATGAAACTGAAAGGGGGAAAATATTGAAAAAGGCCCAGGATATTGTGGACAGGGAACTTCCATTTCTGCCGATATATTCGTGGACGTATTTCATAGCCCTAAGGAAAGACGTGACAGGCGTTGTAATACCAAATGGTTATAATTGTCTTTACATCACTAAAGATGCAAAAATAGAACGTTAGATACTATTAGATACTAAATGTCACATGAAGTATTCGATTGCTATGTGTTAGGGGTGTTGAATTTTTATACTGCAAGTAAAGTATTTGAGGTTGATTTGTTTTTCCATGAAAACATTATAGCAAACCCTATTCTCTAAATCAATATATTTGGCGGAGTAGTATTAAGAATCATAAAAAATTTTTTTGACAAGTTTAAAATTTAGCGTATAAAGTCATAAATTTTATATGATCTCTAAAAAGAAAAGGAAAACCAATATGTTAAACAATAAACTTAATTTATATCCAATGGGGCAAAAGGTATATGAAATTATCAAAGGTAAAATAATCGATTTTTCATATAAACCTGACCAACAATTAATCGAGCAGAACTTGTGTGCCGAATTTGGAGTTAGCAAATCTCCAGTCCGTGAGGCATTGCAGCGATTGGAAGGAGACGGATTAGTTATTCTAATTCCATACAGGGGAGCGTATGTTGCTAGCGTATTAATAGAGGAATTTAAGGAAATTTGCCAACTAAGAGAGGCATTGGAAGTATTTTGCCTTGAGAAAGGTATGGTTTCATACTCCAAAAAAGATATAAAAGAGTTCAAGAGCATAATGGAGTTATCTAAGAATAAACTGGAGAGAAATGAAGGAAGTGAAGCAATCGAGGACCATCTGTCCTTTCACTATTTGATCGTGAAGAAATTAAACAATAAATTAATCGTGAATGCATATAGCAGAATTAATAACAAGATGAAAAGGTATTTACTCTTTGCTATTAAGGTTAAACCGGAAAGGATAGGGCTATATAATAATGAACATTATAAGATTTTAGAAGCCATGGAAAACGGAAACGTATCTGTTGCAGTCGATGAGTTGAGAAAACATCTTTCTCATGTAGTAGAAACTTTTCTATCTGACGATATATTGCAGATTTTCGGCTAAATTCTAGTTTTCAGTCCTCACATTAATGCCCAAATTGAGCGAGAACGTTTAGAAAGGAGCCAATTAATAATAAGCGTGCTGGATATTGCAGATAGAGTACAAAAGGGGCCTAAGATGGATGAATATGCAAAAAAGTATGGCATAAAATATCCTGATGATGGTTCTTACTTTAACTTCGATGATAATATAGCGGAAGGTGCTTTTCAGGCGGCTATCGATTTTCTTGTCGAAATGGGGATATATTGCGTCACGACAAGGAGGGTGGTGAGGTTTGATGAAAAAGAAATAAGATCTGCGATTGAAGAAGCTCCTTGTGAAACAATTGTGGGTGAAGGGAGAGATGCGCGGGTTATTAAACAAAAAAAGTGTGAGGGGAATGAGCGGCTTAACCAAATCCCTGGTCATCATGCCCCTTTTTCAGAGGAAATGGCTCCCTTAATCGTTAAGAATTATGCACAAATTGCACACGGAGATATTTTGGAAGGTTTTAATTTTGCAGTGGTTGATGGGAGAGAAATATTCGGAATGGCAACTGAGGCCTATGATGCCAGACGAGAAGTTTCCTGGATGCGTGAAGGGATCCGCAAGGCGGGACGCCCCGGCATGGCAATCGCCTATTATCCGATTAATACAACGCCCTCTACCCTCATCGCTCCAATCGATCCAGATTATGGATTGCGAAGAACCGACGGTGTTTTATTGAGTATTTTAAAGGTAGTGAAGAAAGTGCTCGATGACACAGTCAGTTTGCCGGGGAAGTATGGCAAGCTGATCGAAGAGGTTATGCCGGGATCCAGGGAAGAACCCCTGACTTTGGTCGGGGCTGAGGTGTAAAATCAACTCTGAGGGTGAACAAAAGTAGCCGAAAGGAGGTAGTAGTCTTCAACGAATAATGGTTAAGGTGCCGGAGACAATCGATGGTCGGTGATTAGCCTCCGGCAGGGAAGGTTTTTAGACAACATGGAGGACAACTATAAATTTATTGATTTCATTGGTCCGTCATAAGATGAATATTGGAAATTGAAAGATTTTAGTAATTAATAAATCAAATAGTTAAAAAGGAGGAACACGACCATGAGGGAAAGAGAGAAGATTATGTTGATCGGTGTTGGAGAACTGGGTGGAATCGTTTTGGAATATATGTGCAGAATTCCAAACATTTGTGAAATTGTCACTGCAGATATTAACGCTGATTGGGGTTTCAGAAAAACTAATAGTGCTATATTAGGAGCGTCTTACGCAGGATTGTATCCAGATATCAAGTTTCACCATATCGATTTACTCAATATAGAAAAAACCGCAGAATTACTTAAAAAAATAAATCCAACAATCATTTATAACGGAACCACCATGCAGTCATGGTGGGTCGTAAATGAACTTCCTTCGGAAATCAATGCGAAACTCTATAAGGACAAATGTGGACTTGGGCCGTGGGTAGCCATGCATTTAGCGCTAAACGTCAAGCTGATGAAGGCTGTAAAACAATCCGGAATTGATGCCTATGTGCTCAACTCTTCTTTCCCTGATGCGACCAATCCAAGCCTCGCCAGAGTTGGTTTAGCTCCTACTGTCGGTATTGGAAACGTGGATATGGTAATTCCGTACTTCAAAAAAGCCGCTTCAGAAATATTGAATGTTCCCATGAGTAGTATCAGCGTAGAATTTATTGGTCATCATTACCATGCTTATAATTGGGTTCGTTATGGGATAGGAAACGCTCCCTATTACTTGAGGATTTACGTAGGTCAAGAAAATGTGACGGAGAAATTGGGTGACATAGAGAAATTTGTCTCAGAACTCCCAAAACGGGCGATGAGACCGGCCGGGCGGCATGGTCAATTTGTGGTTGCAGCTGCAGCTTTGAAAAATATTATGGCGATTTATAATGACACTAAAGAGATTACGCACGCGCCAGGTCCGCAGGGATTAGAAGGAGGGTATCCTGTAAGATTGAGCCGAAAAGGTGCCGAAGTCCTTTTGCCAAAAGGCATAACGATTGAGCAAGCGAGAGAGATTAATCTGAAAGCACAAAAATATGACGGCGTCGAGGAAATTAAAGATAATGGAGATATTGTTTTAACAGATGAGGCCTATACAAATTTTAAAGAAGTGCTTAATATAGATTGCAAAGCTGTAACCATTAATGATTCATATAAACAAGCAATGGAATTAAGGAAGAAGTTCTATGAATTTGCACGAAAACATGGGGTGAATATTTAAAGATCAATAGAGGGGATATGATTTTATCATAGATAAAAAGCGGGATTTTTTAAAATAGTTTGGGTATAAGTAATGGTAATTATAAACATTTTGCATTGTGTTGCTCAAAGTATTTCTTGCGAAAGTCGTATTTAAGGAATACAAATCCTTTACGGAAGGAGATATGGTTTAATGGAAAATTTTTTCCGAAACTTTCCGAGAAGGCGTATATTGGTCATTTAGAGATTTAAAATCGCTTCATTATGGCACCTGCGACTAGTCTCATCGCATGGGCACTTACTCAGGTCTGACATCATCTGCTACCTGCTCGGTGTGTAGATTGTCAGTGGGAGAATTTAAAAGGGCTCCATTATCAGGAGTGAGGCGGGAGGATTTAAATATTTTTTTGAAAAATTTGAGAATGAGAAAATGTGCCAGGTTGTCTGCCTGATATATCTTTCAGAAGGAATTACACATGAGAATAAATTTCACGTTTTTTTATGACACTCCCTATACTTGAGTAGCGCTATTGATTTAGAAAGAGTGAGGGAAATATGGCAGAAAAAATGTTGTTGCTTGATCCGGAGAAATGCAATGGATGTCGAACGTGCGAGATGGTCTGCTCTCTGAAGCACAGCCATGGGTGTTCAACTATCCGATCTCGAGTAAGGGTGATAACGTTAGAGACTCAGGACCTGAGCCTACCCATCATGTGCCAGCACTGTGAGATACCTTTCTGTCAAAAGGTATGTCCGACAAGGGCTATCTACAGGGATATGACAACCAATGCAGTGATAATCAACCCAAAGAAATGCCTGGGGTGCAAAATGTGTGTTTATGTGTGTCCCTTTGGGGCCACGTTCATAGATCCTATCGATCGAGTCATTATTAAGTGTGACCTTTGTGAAGGGGACCCTGAGTGTGCCAAATTTTGCCCAAATCAGGCAATTCAGTTTATTAGAAATGATAAAATGGGCGCCACTAAACGGAGGGCTGGAGCTCAAAAAATGCTAAATGCTATCACTCAAATGGTAGTTGAAAGTTAAGATAGACCTCAGAAAGCAGGGGTATGAGGAGGTTTCTGCCTCTACGGTTGTTAAGGCTTTTTATTAGTAATAAGGAGGTTGCTATGTCATTTGGATGGGCTGGTAAGATACTCAGGATTGATCTTACAGAAGGAAAAGTCAGTATTGAGTCTACTTTACCTTATATTAAAGAGTATATCGGCGGCAGGGGGATAGCTGCAAAGATCCTTTATGATGAATGCGGGCCGGAAGTTAAACCTTTTGACCCTGGAAATCTTCTTATATTTAGTACAGCTCCCTTATCTGGAACACCCATTCCGGGAGCAGGAAGGGTCGCTGTCACCTGCAAGTCTCCATTATCAGTCCCGGAGGGGCTGAAGGTTGAGACTGGATTCGGCGGTTATTGGGGACCTGAACTAAAGTTTGCTGGCTATGATCATTTAGTAATATCCGGTCGGGCCCCCCACCCTGTTTATATCACCATAGACAATGAAGAAGTAAAAATAAAAGATGCCGAGAAATTGTGGGGGAGGGATTCGTTTGAGACAGCCCGGCTTATTAAAGAGGATTTTGATATCGATGCGAGGGTTCTCACCATTGGACAAGCTGGAGAAAACTTGGTGCGCTTTGCTAGCATATTGGGAGGAGAACGGTACAGTGCCACCGGCCGAGGAGGGAGTGGTGCAGTGATGGGGTCCAAGAACTTAAAGGGTATTGCCGTGAGAGGCACAGGGGAAGTTAAGGTTGCTGATCCCAAAAGGTTGCTCGAAATTACAGGCAAGTGGCATGAGCTTATCAAGAACCAGCCCACTTACCCGCAGGATAAGAAGGATGGGCATTTCCGAGGGCATTTCACCTCAACCCAAGATTTTTGTACTAAAGGCAATTATGAAACTGGTGAATATCTACCTCTTAAAGAAATGAAGCCGGATCCGGATAAGTTTGTCGAAGACTATCAGATAAAGATGGTTGGATGCATGGGATGTCCTAAACCTTGTTTCATTTACATGAATGTTCCCAATGTTCCAAATGGAGGGCTGGCTTGTGTATCCCTTGTTTTTTTTACAGGTGTGGTCTGGAACAATGACATTCATACCATTTGGGAAGCTGGCACCCTTTGTAATACTTATTGCATGGACGCGAGCGAAACCGCAGGCATCATCGCATTCATGATGGAGCTTTATAGACAGGGGGTGATAACGGAGAAAGATACTGATGGGATCCCTTTTGAGAGGGGAAGCACGAAGGCCATCATCGACGCAGTGCATAAAATCGCTAAGAGGGAATCCTATGGGGATATATTGGCAGATGGAATTCCTATGGCCGCTGAGAGGATTGGCATTAATGCTAAGGAGTACGCTGTACATACCAAGGGGCTATTTCCTCACGGCTACTTGTTTAGAGCACTAAAAGGGCATTCCCTGCTTCAGGCGGTTGGACATATGGGGGGAGATCCATTTCCAGCACCGCCACCCCTTCGTTTGGAGCTTGCCTGGGCTTTTGCCTCTGATGGAGAAGCGAAGGCACGGAAGATCGGTATGGAGCAATATGGAACAGAAGAAGCCCTAATTCCTAATAGCTATGACGAATTCAAGGTGGATGCGGTGATTGACACAGAACATGCCGAGCGTGGTTCTGACCTTCTAGGAACTTGCCTTTGGCAAATGCCTGCTATGATTCCTGAAAGCTTGGCCCTGGACGCTTTCAATGCTGTCACAGGCATAAAGCTTAAGCACGAGGACCTGGTTACTGTTGAAGAGAAGTTAGTTCACTTGGAAAGAGCCTTTGATGTCCGGGAAGGGGTTCGTAGGGAAAACGATGTGGTACCAAGGAAATGGCTCACTGAAAAAGTTGATAATGGGCCGTATAAAGGTGCAATTATTGATGAGAAGGAACATGAAAAGATGAAAGATACTTATTATCAAAAGAGAGGATGGGATTTGGAGACGGGGATACCGAAACGGAAGACACTTGAGAGGTTTGGATTGGGCGGAGTAGCAGACGATCTGGAGAATTTAGGAGTGTCTTGAAATGACAGCATATATAATTCGAAGGATCATTCTTATGATCCCACTGGTACTGGGTATAACGCTCGTGAGTTTTATTATCCTCCATTCCATGCCAGGGGACCCTGCCGAAATGATCGCAGGTGTGGATACCTCGCCGGAAGTCATTGAAAGGATAAGGAAAGATTTGGGAACGGATCAACCGTTATACATCCAATACTTTATCTTCCTCAAGAATCTACTGCGTGGAGATTTGGGGTATTCATACAGGACTCAGCAACCAGTTTCCAAAGAGCTTAAGCAACGACTTCCCTATACTGCTATGCTTGGGATTGCAGCTTTAACCCTTAGCACACTCGTGGGAGTCTTATTTGGGGTTCTTGCTGCAGTAAGAAAAGACTCCATGTTTGATCGAATTACTACTGGTTTTTTCTTGATCGGCCTCTCGACTCCAATATTTTGGGCAGGCCTCCTGTTCATAATTTTATTTTCTGTTTATCTTGGATGGCTTCCAGCAGGGGGATACGCTGGGCTAAGATCGGTTCTTTTGCCTGCCATCACTTTGGCGATTCATGCATCTGCTGTCACTTCAAGGATGGTGAGGACAAGCCTTTTGGAAGTTCTTCATGAAAATTACATCAGGACAGCCAAATCTAAGGGTCTTTCACCCGTTCGTGTCATTTTCAAGCATGCTTTGAGAAACGCGTTAATCCCCACAGTAACTGTGATAGGTCTGCAGGCTGGGTATCTCATCGGGGGGACGGTGGTTATAGAGACGGTATTTAGCTGGCCTGGGATGGGTCAGCTGATTATTACAGGCATCGTAGGAAGAGACTATTTGATGGTACAAGGTGCTGTCGTTGTTTTGGCCTTTGCCTTCATATTTATAAATCTTTTCGTTGATATCCTTTACACGTATTTGGATCCGAGAATTAAATATGACTAGAAAACGGAAAAAATATAGGAGCCTAGAAATTCTTAGGGAAGTGCTTGCGAACAGGACGGCAAAGATAGGTCTCGTTATCGTAATAGTTTTCTTAATCACCGCGGTATTTGCACCTTTACTGGCACCCTACAATCCCTATGAGCAAGACTTTTCGATTGGTTTGAAGAGACCAAGTTTTGAACATCCTTTGGGGACCGATGAATACGGAAGGGATGTCCTGAGCCGTATTCTTTATGGTTCCCGTCAAACACTTATCATTCTTCTGGCAACGTCACTGCTGGGGCTGGTAACGGGAGGTGGGTTAGGTATGATCACGGGATTCTATGGAGGTACGCTTGACATGGTCTTTATGAGGCTCCTTGACGTCCTGCTGGCATTTCCTTCAATTATTCTTGCCTTGGCTATCATAAGCGCTACGGGACCGGGCCTGCATGGGGTCATCATTGCTATAACCGTTTCTTCTATTCCCCAATTCGGCCGCGTCGCACGGGGGGCGGTGCTGAGCGCAAAGGAGAATGATTACGTTATGGCTGCTAAGGCAACGGGGGAAAGAACTGCGAGCATTATTTTTCGATACATATTGCCGAATACTATAATGCCCATTATTGCCCTTGGTGCCCTTCAGGTAGCCACCATCATTATTGTCGCGGCATCTCTTAGTTTCTTAGGCGTTGGAATTCAACCCCCGGCAGCGGATTGGGGAGTTATGCTTAATCAGGGGCGAATGTATGCCCGACTTGCTCCGTATCTGAGCATCTTCCCAGGCCTGGCTATCATGTTTGTTGTTCTTGGATTCAATCTCTTGGGAGATGGCCTTAGAGATGCCCTGGACCCTAAAACCAAGAAATATAGTGAGTAGAAAAGTATTACATAGAATATAGTAAAAATAGAGAGGAGTGGTAAAAATCGGTAAAAGCAAATGATTGAGGAGCGAAGTGGGAGTAAAATGAAAAATGAAAATCTATTACTCGAGATTAAGGATCTGAGGGTAACGTTTCGGCAAAAGGACAAGTTTATAAAGGCGGTTGACGGGCTGGATATAACCATTAGAGAAGGGGAGATCTTTGGACTTGTTGGAGAATCTGGCTCTGGGAAATCCGTCACCTCCTTATCCATTATGAGACTCCTTGATGAAACCGCTAAAATTGAAGCAAAATGGATTAAGTTGAAAGGTCATGACCTATTGTCTTTGAGTGAGAAGGAAATGCGAGAGATACGTGGAAACAGAATCTCCATGATATTCCAAGACCCGATGACTTCCTTGAATCCAAGCATCACAGTAGGGAAGCAAATCGAAGAAAGCTTGATGGTTCATCGAGGGATGGCGGGAACTAATGCAAAGAAAAAGGCTTGTGAATTGATGGAAATGCTCGCAATTCCGGATTCACAAGACGCGGCAAATCGATTTCCTCACGAATTTAGCGGAGGGATGAGGCAGCGGGTGATGATTGCCATGGCTTTATCTTGTGATCCTTCCCTTCTCATTGCGGATGAACCAACCACTGCCTTGGACGTAACGATTCAAGCTCAGATTTTGGATTTGTTAAAAAGATTGATATCAAAACTTGATGTTTCAGTTCTTCTCATCACTCACGATTTCGGCGTGATTGCGGAACTATGCACCCATGTTTCTATAATATATGGCGGTTCAATAGTAGAGTATGCACCCATTGATGTCATTTTATCGGGACCAAAACACCCGTATACAATGGGCTTGTTGGCATGCATTATTCCGTTTGATAAGGAAATTGAAAAACTGGAAGTGATTGTGGGGGGGCCTCCTGATCCAGCAAAGTTTCCCTCAGGGTGCAAATTTCACCCCAGATGCAAATTCTCGAAAAAGTCCTGCTCAGAGGAGACCCCGGAATTGAGGGAAATCAAACCCGGTCACTTTGTTAGGTGCGATCATAGTTAAAATCAGAGGGAGTAATAAACAGGTGGATTCTTTACTCGAAGTCAGGAATATAAAAAAATACTTTCCAATTAAGTCAGGAATACTAAAAAGAACAAGTGGTAATGTGAAGGCTGTGGATGACGTTTCATTTTTTATTAGAAGGGGGGAGATTTTTGGGTTAGTTGGGGAATCAGGATGCGGTAAATCTACTCTGGGTAAAGTTATTCTAAGACTTTTAGAACCCACGGCTGGAGAGATCTTCTTTCAGGGATTACGAATGAGTGATCTGGAAAGCAAAGAAATGAGAGAACTTAGAAAAAGCATGCAGATGATCTTTCAGGATCCTCAAGCATCACTCAATCCTCGCATGACAGTTTATGATATAGTTTCGCGGCCTTTGAAGACTTTTGGGTTGCTCAATTCAAAAAGTTCGGAAGAACAAATCTTCGTACTCTTGGAGAAGGTTGGATTGCAGGAAGATGATATGGATCGTTTTCCTTATGAATTAAGTGGCGGGCAACAGCAAAGGGTTGGAATTGCAAGAGCTCTCTGTCTTAACCCCCAATTTCTTGTACTCGATGAGCCAACTTCCTCACTTGACGTATCTATCCAATCCCAAATTGTCAACCTTCTGATGCAATTACACAGTGATTTCGGGTTATCCTATCTCTTTATTTCCCATAATCTATCCCTGATAAAATTTGTTAGTCAACGAATTGCTGTAATGTACCTGGGGAAGATCGTCGAACTGGCAGACAAAAGGGAGCTTTTTCAGAATATCGCTCATCCCTATACACGTGCCTTAATTTCAGCCATTCCCACGGTGACTCGCAACGTACAGAGAGAAAGGACAATTTTACAAGGTACAACTTCCAGCGCAATGAGCTTCACCGAGGGTTGCCGATTCCGCTCGAGGTGTTGCCATGTCCAAAAGATTTGTAACTCAGAACCACAGCTGGTAGAGATTGCTACTCGGCATTATGTAGCTTGCCACTTACATGATTAAAGATCCGGCCAAGTTCTATATCTATTGGCATCCAGAAGGGAAGAAGTTGAGTCTATATACCGAAATATTACGAGACGGAGAAAAACCATTGGGTATTTATCGGGGTGAAGAATGTGGAAGTTGTTTGGTTCGTGCGAAGTGTACGAAGGGAACCGTCCGGACCGTAAGTCGTGATGGACGGGAAGATTTAATGGAAGCGATGAGAAAAAAAGCTGAAGACACCGGAGGGTAAGAAAACCTACCAGAAACGAATGTATACGGTGGAACCAGTTTTTGTAAATATGCAAGGGAATTAGGGGAAGATTGCTCTAAGTCTACGAGGCTTGATTAAGGTGAAAGGGGGAATTTTTATTGAGGTGTTTGGTCAATAATATCCGAAAGATTGTCCGGAAGGTTCTGGCGTCTGCAATAACTCTGGAAGAGTTGAGATTAGCAAGAACCGCCGGGGTGGTGTTGGAAAGGGCAGGGTAAGACGAAGGGTGGAAGGTAACTCTGCGCGAAAGGAGGTGGTTTGCTATGAGCGTAACCGAAGGGTAACAAAGTGTTCTCAATCAGATATCATGACTATTTTGGGGCTGTCATAGCAAGATATTTGTAACTTTTTAGACAGTCTGGAAGCATCATTTTGACGCTTTTTTCAAGTAGAAATTTCTGATAGTTCGGTAGTGGTCGCGATTAATTATTGCCATATATTTTAACCGTTTTTTTCCCCTTGGGAGAAGAAAGGAGATTGAAAATGAAAAAGAGTTTAAGGTATTTAGCAAGTTTTGGAGTTTACCTATTAGTGTCTGGGTTTTTTCTACTTCCTCTGTTCCTTGGCGAACCAATCTGTATTGCTGCCGAACAGGGCAGTATCCTCAGAGTGGGGATGCCAGGCGAACCAGAGAACCTTGCTCCGAACGATTGTGTCGATTTGAACGGTTTATTGGGAATTTTTCATACACACGAAAGGTTAGTTACTGTAGATCCTAAGATGAATATCTTACCCCAACTTGCAACGTCCTGGGAATTGACGGCGGACAACGCCATCATCTTTCATCTCAGGAAGGGTGTAAAATTCCATGATGGGGCTCCCTTCAATGCAAAAGCGGTGAAGGTATCTTTTGATCGAATAATGACTGAAAAGCTTAAGGCTATATCAAAGATTCAAGGGTATTTTAAATCTGCGGAGATTATTGATGACAATACTGTAAAAATTCATGTGCTAGGTCCACCTTCTGTGGCCCTTATTGCGTTTTCCATCTTTGGGTATATTGAAAGTCCTATGGCCATAGAAAAGTATGATAGAAAAGATCTTAGTCGCCGTCCTATTGGAACAGGTCCATTCAAATTCGTCGAGTGGATTTCAGACCAAAGGGTTGTTTTAGAAGTGAATAAAGATTACTGGGGGGGAGAGCCGAAGATTTCTCAGATAGTTTTCAAACCAGTGATTGACCCACAGACAAGGTTGTCCATGCTTGAGGCAGGGGATTTGGATATAATAGTAAATCCTGATGTCACTGAGATTAACAGGTTAAAATCTAATCCCAGACTTAAAGTTTTGTCGCAGGTGTGTGGTCTCACAGTCTATTTGGTCTTCAATATAGCAAAGAAGCCTTTTGATGATAAGAGGATAAGAGAGGCTTTCTCTTATGCCATTGACCGTGAGGGCATTGTGGGGACCCTTCTCCGCGGCCATATCAAAGCTGTAAAGTATTATGTTGCGCCAGAGGTGAAGTATGCTGTTGAATACAACACTTACTCTTACAACCCTGAGAAAGCTAAAAGCATCTTTAGAGAATTAGGGTGGAAAGTTGGGAAAAGCGGTTACTTGGAGAAGGATGGAGAGGTCTTTAAGGCAGCTATTCTTTCACCGACTGGTAGGTACCCTATGGATATTCAGATCGCTGAAGCCATACAAGCCCAGCTTAAAAAAGTAGGAATCGATTTAAAAGTTGTATCTGCGGAGTCCGCCGTCTTAGTGAAGGCAATTTTATCTGATTTTGAGGCTAAAAAAAAGGCTGAATTTGGAATATCCATAGTTCAGATATACAGCGGCCCGGACGTGGGTGTTGCTTTGAGGGCTAGTTTGCACAGTAACTCCATGGCCCCAAGAGGAATGAATACAGGCATGTTTTCAAATAGGGAATTTGAAGAGACATTGGATGAGGCAAATAGAGCATCTAATGAAACTGAAAGGGGGAAAATATTGAAAAAGGCCCAGGATATTGTGGACAGGGAACTTCCATTTCTGCCGATATATTCGTGGACGTATTTCATAGCCCTAAGGAAAGACGTGACAGGCGTTGTAATACCAAATGGTTATAATTGTCTTTACATCACTAAAGATGCAAAAATAGAACGTTAGATACTGAATCCACTCCGACGAATCAGTTTCTTCGATATCGAAAGACATCGTCGACTTGTGTTTTTGACCAACAACTTTTTTCTGCCGGCCCTGACGATTGCTCAGTTGTTCAAATGTCGATGGCAGATCGAGTTGTTCTTCAAATGGAACGAGGGGCGGATGAGTTGCCCCGAAGGGGCCAACTCCATCCGCCCCTCGTTCGGCGGGCGAGAGCCCGCCGAACAAACAAAATCTTCGGATCAAGGCCTTTTATGGCATCTCCGAAAATGCGGTGAAAACTCAAACCTGGATTGCTATCTCTGTTTATGTTTTGGTAGCCATCATAAAAAAACGACTTGAACTCAAACAATCGCTCAACGAAATTCTCTAAGTTTTAAGCATTACCATTTTTAGAAATGCTGAATTATTACAATTAGTTACAAATTTTCATATTCAAGAAAAACAGGGGCCTGTCTCTAACCAATTGAATTTATTTAGTTTTTAATCGGACAGTACTAAGTCATTATAACGGTTAATTTTCTAATAGGAACGGTTACACCGCTGGCTGGAGTTCCCATGGAGTTGGTTTATTTAACTGATTATTTGGCTGCTCCCATGGTTAATTGCTGTTCGTGCAAATTGATAATGAAACGGAGGGCTGCATATGCCACGTGTACTACGAATCCATCCTGATGACAACGTGGTAAACGTACTCTCGGATTTAAATCCAGATGAAGTTGTTGATGTCGAGGGAGAAAAAATTGTTGTGCGATCTTCTATCCCAATGGGCCACAAAATGGCAGTTAAGAATATCCATGAGGGAAAGCCGGTGATCAAGTACGGGCAAGCTATAGGTTACGCACAGAAGGATATCCAAATAGGCGAACACGTTCATGTCCATAACGTGGAAGATCCGATATCAAATTGGAAAGCCCAGTATGAAATTCTAGCCAGAGGAGGGAATATCAATTGAAGTTCGAAGGATATCGGCGGAAAGATGGAAAAGTAGGGGTTCGTAATCACGTCTTGTTTTTGTCAAGTGTTGTTTGCGCCAATGGGATTATTCATCGAATAGGATGCGAGTTTCCCGAAGTTATGACGATAGAACATACCAAAGGATGCGTTGATTTGGCTGACGACCGGGAAATAGTCCGCAATATGCTCATAGGTCTCGCCCGTAACCCGAATGTTGGGGCCGTAGTTTTTGTTGGGTTAGGATGTGAAGATACAACAGCAGAGTACCTATACGAAAGGCTTGAGGGAGCGAAACCTGTGGCGGCGGTAAGCATCCAGAATGAAGGTGGTACGAGCAAAACTCTGGAGAAATGTCGTCCTTTAGCAAAGAAGTTTCTTAAAGAAACCAAGAAACAGACTCGTGAAACATTTGGCCCGGATGAACTGGTTATTTCGACTAAATGTGGAGGGACCGATTGGACGTCAGCAATTGCTCCTAATCCTTCTGTAGGTATTGTTTCCGATCGCGTAGTTCAAGCGGGGGGCACCTCACTTTTGGGAGAAACTGGAGGTTGGTTCGGGGGGGAAGAAGTATTGCTGAGCCGATCTCGAAACGAGCAGACCAAAATGAGAATTCTCCGCCTTCTTCATAAGAGATATGATGAAGCTGAAAGGAGGGGAACTAAAGTAGAAAAGTCCAATCCTTCCCCTGGAAATATTGCCGGGGGTATCACTACCCTTAAAGAAAAAGCCTTAGGCAATATTCTTAAAAGTGGGGAAAGCCCTATCGAAGGAGTATTGGGCGTAGGGCAATACCCCCCAGGACATGGACTTTGGGTAATGGACAATTATGGCATTGATCCGGCATCAGTCGCAGGAATGGCGGCAGCAGGGGCTCAAATAGTCCTTTTTACGACTGGGCGAGGGACACCCACTGGATCACCAATCTGTCCGGTGATTAAGATCTGTTCTTCGCCAATGGGTATGGAAGCGTTACGCGAGAACATTGATATTGACCTTTCTGATATCGTTACGGAAGCCGCGTCACTTGGTAGCGGAGCAGATCGGATCGAGACTTTTATGTACCAGGTCGCCAGTGGGAAATTAACCAAAGCCGAGATCCTCGGCCATCGAGAGTTTGTTATGCCAGGGGTTGGAATTTTGTGAAGCACAAATAAGTGATCTCATTCGAGGAGAAACACCAATGGGAGACGAAGAAAAGGTAGGAAGCGAGTTTAAACGTTGGGAGGAGGCCACTCTTAAAAAAACAATCAGCCGCTTTCCAGAAAGGAAGCAAAAGTTCGAAACTACATCCCATATCGAAATTAAGAGACTCTATACACCTTTGGATGTGGCTGAAGGAGACTATCTGGAGAAATTGGGATTTCCTGGCGAATATCCATTTACCCGTGGAGTCCAACCCACAATGCATCGAGGCCGATTTTGGACTATGAGGA
>Ga0315282_10007824_pt1 | contig 17451 bp, 15 predicted proteins | sample YL17G07_20_MG_FD_203693 | JGI IMG/M metagenome (GOLD analysis project Ga0315282, IMG submission 203693) | Sediment microbial communities from Yellowstone Lake, YNP, Wyoming, USA - YL17G07_20 | ecosystem: Environmental > Aquatic > Freshwater > Lake > Sediment | place: USA: Wyoming | collected... | reverse complement strand
TGAGAAGGTTCGGTTCTCTGTCACCCTGAGCGCAGCGAAGGGGCTCAGGGTGACAGAGAACCGAACCTTCTCACACACGCTCTGAGAGCCTGAAGGAAGCCGCCTCGTGAACTTGCGACAATCGTACGACATGACCTGCGACAGACTCGCGACGCAAATTGGCGACGTTCCTGCTGTGATACGCTGTAACAGGCTGCTGTGACAAGCCGCAACAACGCTGAATGTCACCGCCCGAAATTCGCTCCGGCGGCACACTGCTGAAGCTCGGCAGGACGCACGAACCGGATGGCCGACTTCACCGCCTCGGGTAGCCGATCGCGCGGCACGCCGCGCACCGGAGAAAGCCGGAAGGTCACCCGCGTGGCGGGCGCGAGCCGTGCACCAAGCCCTCCGGGGCTACCACTTTCATCCGATCCACACGTCGCGGCCTTCCGGCAGCGCCAGCCGCTGTCCTCGCGTAGCGTGCCGGGCATCCGGCTTCCTTGACATCGTTCTCCGCGCCGTGGTATTCTCGGGTTTAGAGTCATCGCGCATGCCGCCAAGCAGATGAGGGTACAAGCGGGCCGCCGCACGTTTCGGCGGCTCGCACTGGTCATATGGCACCCGCCGCAACCAAGCTCACAGTGATCATGCCTGTGTACAACGAGCGCGACACGGTGGAGAGCATTATCAAGCGCGTACGACAGGTACCCATCGACAAGGAGCTTATTGTCGTTGATGACGGCTCGACGGACGGCACCTCCCAGCTCCTCGACACCCTGGCGGGCAATGACGTGCGCGTCATCCACCAGCCGCAGAATATGGGCAAAGGTATGGCGATCCGGCGGGCGCTGTCTGAGGCGAGGGGCGACGTCGTCATCATCCAGGATGCCGACGGCGAATACGATCCTGCGGAGTACCCGAAACTGATCGCCCCGATCGCGGCGGGCGAGACGGCCGTGGTGTATGGCTCGCGCTTCCGCGGGACGATTGAGAACATGCGCTGGCCGAACCGGCTCATCAACCGCGTGCTGGCGTGGATGGTGCGGGTCCTGTACCGGGCACCGATCACCGACGAGGCGACGTGCTACAAGGTATTTCGTACGGACGTGGTGAAATCGATTCCCCTCGAGTGCACGGGATTTGAGTTCTGCCCCGAGGTGACCGCAAAGCTGCTGAAGCGCGGATACCGGATTCACGAGGTGCCGATCACCTACCGCGGCCGAAGCAAGCGCGAGGGCAAGAAGATAAACTGGAAAGACGGAGTCAAGGCGATCTGGTCGCTGATCAAGTATCGCTTTGTGGGTTGATAGCCCGGATTATCCATGGCGAGTCCGGATCGTCCGCCCGCTGCAGCCTCGGCGCCGACGTGTCGGCGCTCCGGCGTGCGCCGCAGGCGTATTACCAGAGTGAACGTCATGAGTAATCCGCGCGCGGTTATGCCTGGCTGATGCCGCGGCTATCCCGCCGACGCGCGCTGGCGTATGCATAATCCAGGATCGTTGACGAGGAGGAGAGAGATTGCCTAGGATCAAATCGGCGAAGAAGCGGCTGCGCACGTCGCGGAACGAGAAGTTGCGGAATCAGTCGACCCAATCGCGCGTGAAAACGGTCATCCGAGCGGCGCGAGCCGCCGTCGCTGCCAAGGCTCCGACTGCGGAGGCGTCCGTGCGGCACGCATGCAGGACAGTGGATAAAGCCGCGAGCAAGGGCGTGCTTCACAAGAACGCGGCGGCGCGCCGGAAATCGCGCCTGATGCGGAAGGCCCAGCGCGCCGCGTAGCCAAGGCTGGCCGCGGACCCAAGGTGGCGTGCGACGACCCGGAGCGGCCGCGGCCATCAACGTGGTGGCGGAACACCCGGCTCCGGGCGCGGCTCCTCAGCCGCGTGAGCGCGCTAGTCCCCAAACCGCCGCACGAACGACAAGAGCCCCAGGATGATCGCGCCCGCGGCGGAGACCCAGAATAACACTTTCCACATCGTGTCTTGACCGGCCCGGAAGACACCGGCGGACGGGATCGGCATCTCGCTCAGGAACTTGCGCAGCCTCTCCGTACCTTCCGAAGCGATCTCGCCGCCCGCTGCCGCTACGATATCGTCGGTTTCTCGCTGGAGCTCGCGCAGCTGCTTGTGGCTTTCCTCGACGCGCGACCAGTCGGGATTGCGGGCGATGAACTTGAAACGCTTCACCCATTCCTTCTGTGAATCGAGACGCCCCTCCGCCTTGACCAGGTCGTCGCGGATGGTTGCAGCGTCGGCCTCGCGCGCTGCTGCACGGATGTCGAAGCCAAGCGCCCTCTCGGCAGCATAGCCGGACATGACTGCCCAGTATGTGCCTGTGAAGGCCGCGACTATCAAAAACAGCACGAACAGCTTACCCACTTCCGACCTCCTTAACGCCCCGAGTGTCACCCCAGTAGGTTCTGATGCTCCCGGAAGGCGCTGGGTCCTCCAGGTGCTAGCCAGAACCCCGTTCCGAAAGGGCCTCGCGGCCGCGAAACTCTACAGCACCGGCAGCTCAGGCGGTTTGGCGGCGTGCGTCAAGATGCGGCATCCGTCGGGGGTCACGAGGATCAGATCCTCGAGCCGGACGCCGCCCACCTCCGGTTTATATATTCCAGGCTCGACGGTCGCTGTCATATTCGCGCTCAAGGGGACATCCTCTCCTCGCGTCAAGCGGGGCAATTCGTGCGTATCGAGCCCAACGCCATGCCCCAGCCCGTGCCCGAAGCTTTCCCCATAGCCGGCTTCATCGATGAGCGAGCGTGCGGTATGATCGAGCGCGGCGCAGCTCATCCCGGCCTTCACGTCGTTCAACGCGGCATTCTGCGCGCGCCAGCAGATGCTGTAGATCTCGCGCTGCTGCGCGCTGGCGGCGCCGACCGCGATGGTTCGCGTGATGTCGGCTCCGTAGCCTTCCCACTTCGCGCCGACGTCCACGACGACCATGTCCCCTGCGGACAACTCACGGGCTCCGGGTTCGGCGTGGCATTGCGCAGCCCTCGGACCCGAGGCAACGATGGGATCGAATGCGATGTCGGCGCCTGCCTCCTTGCGGATGTAGTCCTCGGCCGCCAGCGCCAACTCGCGCTCGCTCACGCCCGGGCGGGTCAGTGCCAGCACGCGTTCGACGGCGGCGGAGGATATGGCAGCCGCATGCTCGATGCGAGCGATCTCTTCCCGATCCTTGATCATGCGCAGTTTCTCGACCATGCCCTCGGAGGGCACCAGCCGCACGCCTGCCAGTTCGGCGGCCACCTGGGCGTGAATCTGATAGGTCAGCTGCGCCGCCTCGAATGCCACGGTCGCGCAGCCGAGATCCCGGATCGCTCTGGCCACGCCGGGCACCCAACGCTGAATCTCGACGAAGTCAAGGTCTGGCGCCTGATCGGCGGCCTGGAACCGATATCGGAAGTCACTGATCAGGACAGCCGCGTCCTGGTTCACGAGGAGCGCGCCGTACGACCCGGTGAACCCGCTGAGGTAGCGCACGTTGCTCGGAGTGGACACCAACAGGCACTGCGCTTCCATCGTTCGAAGCGCCGCTCTCAGGCACGCCAGACGCTGCTGGTACGCATTCATACGAGGCTGTCTTGTACGAGTCCCTTGGCGGCGCGTAGGGCGAGCAAGTACCCCTCGACGCCAAGACCGACAATCTGACCGACGGTGACCGGCGCGATGACCGACACGCGTCGGAACTCCTCGCGCGCGTGGATGTTGCTCAGATGCACCTCGATGGCGGGAACGCGCACCGCCTGGAGCGCGTCGCGCACGGCAATGCTGTAATGAGTCAACGCCGCGGGGTTGATGATGATCGCGTGCGCCCAGCCCATGCAGTCGTGAATGGCACGTACGATATCCCCTTCGTGATCGGACTGGGTGATCCGCAGCTCGATGCCCAGTTCCTGCGCCGCCTGGGTCAGCCGCCGGTTGAGCTCATCCAGGCTGATCGCGCCGTAGATGTCGGGTTCGCGCTTCCCAAGCATCCCCAGATTGGGTCCATGGATGACTCCGATCTTGATCATGACGCACCTCGGGCATTTGATTGCGCGCTGTCGTACTCCCGCAGCACGCGGGCGATGAACTCGTCCATCACCGCGCCACAGATCTGATGTGGGTTGACCGCGACCGCCTGCTGCGAGTTCTCCGCGTTCCTGCGCGCAGCGGTCGATGGGTTCAGCAGCAGACGCAGGCAGGCCGCCCCGGCCTCGCCGTAGGCCATCAGCTTATCGAGGTATGGCGCTATCTCCTCAAGCAACCATGGGTTCCCCAGGGAGGCCGAGAACTCGCGCTTGAGGCCGCGCATGCGAGCGAACTGCCGCCGCAGCTCGCGAGCAGCGTCGACGGCGGCGCCGCCGGAACGCTCCTTCCACAACCGGGCAATCGCCGCGCTAAGGTCTGGCGATTCCTTCGCGCTCAGGAACGAGCTCAGGCAGTGTTCGGCGAAGCATCGCAGCGCCGCGTATCCCCGCACGCCGCCCTGCTGCATCAGCGCCGCCGCCCACGATGGTTCCGGACGATAGGCATCCGCGTTCCATAAGTAGTCCGCGACGGTCACGAGCGGGATCTTCGACGCCTCGCCTTCGTTCATTGGGTTTGCGATGAGCCCGGTGGTGTGCTCGTGCAGATCGCTTGATCGGGCGCGGATCGGCCCCAGGAAGAGGCGGTTCCGGTTGTAGTCGTTCACGGGATAGTTGTCCCATATCAGCGGCGGCCTGCCGATTGCGCCGCCGTACGCGTCGGCGTCCTCGCTGCTGATGACAGGGGTGCATACTTGCTCGCCGGTCCAGAAGATCAGCACATCCTTTCGCATCCGGTCGGCGATGGCTTTGAGGTAGGGCGTGCTCTTGGTCCCGGTGTAATCCGTCGGACAGAAGATGAGCAGTGACTGGGGCGCGACTCGGTCAAGATGGTCGCCGAGACGGTTCGTGATGTACGCATGCGCCTCTCCCAGTGATGCGAAGGCCCGTTTATCTTGCGCATGGTGGAGCTCCGATGGGATGTCGTCGAGGCACAGCGCAAAGGCATCCACTCCCATCGCGTGTATCGCCTCAATCTTGCGGCACAGCGCCGCAAAGTCGGCGCGCGACGAATATCGCATGCTCAGCCCGGGGCTGATAGCGAAGCAGAAGCGAACACCGTGGCGTGCAGCGGCATCCACCAACTGCCGGAAGTCTCTCAGCGCGTTTCCTGTGTACGGCTCGCGCCAGCGGTCGCGATGGAACGGGTCGTCTTTCGGCGCATAGACGTAGGTGTTGAACTTATAGAGTTCGGCGAACTCGAGGAGGCGCAAACGCTGCTGGTGGCTCCACGGCGGGCCGTAGAAGCCCTCGATAATTCCGCGCAGGCCGAACGACGGCCGGTCAATGATAGACACCTCGCGCAGAGCGGGCTTGTCGCCCCGCTGCACGACGAGCTGGCGCAATGTGGCGAATCCGTGCCGCAAACCCTCCCGCGCCTGCGCCGCGAGCACGATGACCAACTTGGCGTCGCGCCGGGCCATGACCAGGCCGTAGCCCTGCGCGCCGAGGCCGGCGCGATCCATGCGCAGCCCGTCGCACAGGTCCCAGCAGTGAGCGACCCTGGGGTCGGTGCGCGGATCGCCGGCAGCGATCAGCATCGCGTACCTGCGCGCGGCGGCAAGGGTCGCCACCATGGGCACGCGCGGCACGCCCAACTCTCGCAGGAGCGCTCTCAGCCCCTCGGCCGCGCTGCGCGCACCCTCGTCTGACGGCAGCAGTACCGCTACCTCGGAAATGGTGGTCGTGCGGCCGACCTTGACTATTTTGCGCGGCGTAGGTAGGACGCCCAGTTGCCGTTCCTTGCCGCCTAACGTGGCCCGCAGCCGCGCAAGCGTCGCAGGAGTTATTCCCGTGCCTGGCAGCACGATTGATCGTCCCCTTTCATGGACAGGTCGGAATCCTTGGGTTTCACGTAGCGGCACAGGCGGCGCGGTCATGACGTCGCGTCCCAGGCTCATCAGCCTCGATGGTGCCGCCGTGCATCCGCATTGGGTGCGACCCGGGCGCATGGTGCGGATCGCTCACGGCCGCATTGCCCGCTAGCGCCAATACTTCCACCACAGACGACGTTCGTCCTTCCACCCAGGGGCGAATCGGCAGGTTTCGGTACCATTTTTGCCGAACGGAATCACCTGCCGGAATCGTGCGACGTGCGGCGATCATGTGCGCGAACAGGATACGCGCCCACGCCGGTTCCACATCGCGCGCCCGCGAAAGGATGGCTCGTTCCAACATGTTCACTCGACGTGTGTTTGCGTTGCTGCTTGCGGCCTCTCTCGGCGGTCCCGTGTCGGCGAAGAGCTACCACTTCGGGCAGGTCGAGATGACCGCGACCGTGCAGCAGGACGGCTCGATGCATGTCACGGAATCCTGGGAGTATGTCTTCAGCGGCGACTTCCACTACGCCTACCGTACCATGACCTTGCCGCGCGGCACGGATATCTGGAACTTCGTCGTTTCCGAGCCGAACCAGCGCTATGTCGAGCAGCCGGGCGAATCGCCGGGCAGCTACAACGTCTCCACCGGCAGCGATTTCCGCGCAACATGGTACTATCAGGCGAGCGACGAGCACCGCGCCTTCACGCTCGATTATGACGTCCGCGGCGCCGTCATCAAGCACGCCGACTGCGCCGAACTCTACTGGAAATTCATCGGCGCAGACTGCGACGTGCCTGCCGACAGTGCGCACGTGAGCATAACGCTGCCGGACCGCGTCCCCGCCGGCGAGATCCGCGTCTGGTCGCACGGCGCGCTGTGGGGCTTCAACTCCAAAGCGGACGGCCGCGCTGACATCACATGCCGGAGCCTGCCGGCGCACACGATGCTCGAGGGCCGCGTCCTGTTCCGCACGAGCTACATCGCAGCCAGCGCACGGCAAGATAACCGCACCGTGCTGTCCTCCATCTTATCCGAAGAGAGCCAGTGGGCTCAAGATGCCAACCGCCGGCGCGTCGCCGCGCGCATCATGCTCGGCCTGCCTGCGGGGATAACCCTTTTCGGCATTGCCATCTTCATCGTCCTCTATGTCGGTTTCGGCCGCGAGTACCGGCTCGATAACCCTCCTCAGTACATGCGCGAGCCGCTCGACGGCTGGACGCCGAACCAGGTCGGCTATCTCTGGAAGTGGGGCAGCCTCAATGCGCAGGACCTGACCGCGACAGTAATGGACCTCGTCCGTCGCGGTGCGCTCAAGCTCGAGGTGCGTAAGGAACCGCATCCGATCCTGGGCGGCTTGCTTGGGGAGAGCATGAAAGACACCCATTACCTCGAGTGGGTGGCCGACTACAAAGGCGAGCTGAAGTCGTCGGAGCGCTACCTCATCGAGGACATGATCTTCCGATTGCACAGACCGGGGGAGACGCTCTCCATCGAGGACTTCGCCAGGGATGCGAAGGCCCAGCCGAGCGCGTCGTACGCCCGCTTCAAGGAATGGAAGGCGCAAGCCGAGGTCGAAGCCGAGCGAACGCCCGTGGTTGACACCGACAGCAAGTTCGCGATGGCCGGGGCCATCGCCGTCGGGGTGCTCATGTTCCTCTCCACGTTCCTGCTCGCCCACGCGACGCAGGCGCCGGTGGCGATATTGCCCGCGTTCGTTGGATTCGCGCTCCTCCCGGCAAGCGTGTTCGCCATCCGCCGCCGCAATCCGGTCGCCGCCATCGCGCTACACCAGTGGCAGGCATTCCGGCGCTATCTCACCGATTTCTCGCAACTCAAGAGCTATCCTCCGCCTGCCGTCGTGCTGTGGGAGCAGTATCTCGTTTTCGCCGTGACCCTCGGCGTGGCGGACGAAGTGATCCGGCAATTCCGCGAGTTGTACCCCCATATGCCAGCTGACCAGCAGACCGGGGTATTCTCGAACTGGATGGTGGACGGCGGCAGTCCGCTGTCGAGCATTGGCTCGATGGAGAGCGCGTTCTCCTCATTCGGCGAGGCGATCTCCACGGCGGCAAGTTCGTTCAGCTCGGCGAGCGGCGGCGGCGGCGGGTCATCCGGTGGCGGTGGTGGTGGGGGAGGAGGCGGCGGCGCCGGGGCGGGGTAGGCCTGCATCATGTGCAGGGCCGGACGATCCTATTCCGGGCCGTTGGCTTCGGCCACAGCAGGTTCTTCGTTCGTCATCCCGGGCACAGCGAGGAATCCCGGCAGCGCACGCGTCAGCCTCCTGGCCTTGCGCGCGGCAGCCGGCGCGGCGTTGCCGATGGGCGGGAGCGGCCGACGGCGTACCTTCCAGGAGGCGGCTCGAGTCGGTCACTGGCCGGCATCCTGCAGATCGAACATGAGCGCAATCTCGCCGCAGTCAGGAAAGTGCACGCAGCGCACGCACTCCGACCAGATCTTCTGCGGCAGGTCGCTCTTCTCTATCCGCCGGAACCCGCGGCGTTCGAAGAACTCAGGGACGTAGGTCAGCACGAACGCGCGGTTGACGCCGATGCTCGCGGCGTCCTCGATGCACGCCTCCAGCAGCTTGCGCCCCCAGCCTTGTCCGTGGCGATCGGCGCGCACCGCCATGCACTTGACCTCGGCGAGGTCCTCCCACGTCACATGGCACGCCGCGCAGCCGAGCAGGCCCGCCGCATCCTCGACGACGAAGAAGTCGCGCAGGTTATCGTAGATCTCGCTCAACGAACGCGCCAGCATCTGCCCGCGATCGGCATAGGCCTTGATCAGGCGCTGGATCTCGACGGCATCGCTGGTGCGCGCGCGGCGCAGTGTCGGTTCCATCGCCGACCATTCTAGCACAGCCGCGAGCGCCCCGGCAATCTCGAGCTGGGCACCGACACGCGGTCGCACTCGCAAGCGCCGTGCTTCGCGCTGATCGGCTTCCAAAGCTGCGCGAAGAGGCGCGTTAACGCATATTGAGGAACTGCATGAAATCCTCGGGCACCTGCGCCACGGCGGCGGCGATCTCGGCGCGCACTTGCTTCGACGTCACCAGGGCCTTGAGCGACTGATCGAGCGTCTGCATGCCGAACTGCATGCCCGATTGCAGGATGGACGCCATCTGGTGCGTCTTGCCCTCGCGGATCAGGTTGCGGATCGCCGGCGTGGCGATGAGGATTTCCTGGGCGCAGGCGCGCCCGATGCCGTCGGTTCGCGGCAGCAGGGTCTGGCAGATGATGCCCTCGAGAACCGTCGAGAGCTGAAGGCGAATCTGCTCCTGCTGATGGGGTGGGAAGACGTCGATGATGCGGTCAATCGTCTGCGAGGCGCTGGTGGTGTGGAGCGTCGCCAGCACGAGGTGACCGGTTTCCGCGGCCGTGACCGCCGCGGCGATGGTTTCGAGATCGCGCATCTCGCCAATGAGGATGACGTCCGGGTCCTGACGCAACACGTGACGCAGCGCGGAGGTGAACGAGTTCGTGTCCGTGCCGACCTCGCGCTGGATGATGATGCTGCGCTTGTTGCGGTGGAGGAACTCGATCGGGTCCTCGATGGTCACGATATGACAGCGGCGCGAGTTGTTGATCTCGTCGATCATCGCGGCGAGGGTGGTGGACTTGCCGCTGCCGGTCGGGCCGGTGACGAGGATGAGGCCACGGGGACGCGTGGTCAGGGTCCGCAACACCGGGGGCATCTTCAACTGCTCGAGTGTCGGCGGCCGCATCGGGATGGCGCGCAGCACGGTGCCGAGCGACCCGCGCTGCTTGTGAACGTTGACCCGGAAGCGCGATAGGCCCGCGACACTGTATGCGAAGTCGAGTTCGTGCGTTGACTCAAATTCGATGATGCGCTCATCCGACAGGATGGCGTAGATGAGCTCCTGCACTTTGGCCGGAGTCAGCTCCACATAGTTGAGAGGTTCGAGATCCCCGTCGACGCGAATCACCGGCGGGCTGCCGACGCACATGTGGAGGTCGGACCCGCGGCGCTCCATGAGGATCTCGAGCAGTTCGTCGACGTGCAGCGGCTCCGGTATCTCGTCCGTCTGCGTGTTCGCTGCCGCCGCGCTCTGCGCGCGTTCGCGACCGCCCTTAGCATAGACGCGCTCGATGGTCTCAAGCAGCTCGCGCTCGCTGGCGATCATGATCTCCAGACGCAGCCCGGTCGTCTCGCGGATGCGCGCCACGGCGGCGGTGTCGAGCGGATTGGCCATTGCCATATAGAGAACGTTGTCGGTGCGCGAGAGGGGCATGGCCAGCAGATCGCGGCATACCTCCTCGCGTAGGATCTCGGTCACCGCGAGATCCACCGGGTAGCTTGCGAGGTCTACTGGCGGCACCCCCAACGCCCGCGCGATGCAGGTCACCAGTTGCGGCCCGGTGAGGGTACCCATTTCCACCAGCGCTCGCCCGAGCCACTTGCCGCTGGATCGGTGGCGCTCGATGGCAGTATCCACGGTAGCGGGGTCGGCGAGGCCGGCGGCCACCACGATTTCGGCCAGTCGCAGATAAGCGGGCTGCTGCTCGGTTTCGATCTCGGGCATGACGGCAGTCTCCTGTTGGTTCAGTTACCGCGATGACAGCGGCTGAGAGCGATGCGTCGGTTTCTGCTACGCGTCCTCCACCTCGGCGTCGCTCTGCAAGCCCAGGCGGAAGGCCTCCTGTGGGCTGGTCACCCCAGCGCGCACCTTGGCCGCGAGGTTGTCGCGCATCGGCACCATGCCCGTTTCGATGGCGGAGGTTTTGATCGCATTCGAGGCTTGTCGTGCCACTACGAGGCGGCGAATCGGTTCGTCAACGACGAGCAGCTCGTAGACTGCGACCCGCCCAACGTAACCGGTGTTGGCGCAGCGCCGGCAGCCCTTGGGCCGGTGAAGAAGCTCGGGGATCTCGCCGTTGTTTGCGAACAGCCGGCCAACGTCTTCGGGCGGCTTGAACTGCTCCTTGCAGTGCGGGCAGAGCGTCCGCACCAGCCGCTGAGCGAGAATCCCCAGCACTGACGATGCGACCAGATAAGGCTCAACCTCCATGTCGATCAGGCGTGTCAGCGCTCCGGCGGCATCGTTGGTGTGGAATGAGCTCAGCACGCGGTGCCCGGTGAGGGCGGCCTGCACCGCGAGCTTGGCGGTCTCGGAGTCGCGAATCTCGCCGACCATGATGATATCCGGGTCGTGGCGCACGATGTACCGCAGCGCGTTAGCGAAGGTGAAACCGATCTTCGGCTTGACCTGGATCTGGTTGATTTGCGCTACCTCGTACTCAACAGGATCCTCAACGGTGATGATGTGCTGCCGCGGCACCTCGGCCTTCAGCTCCAGCAGCGTGGCATAGAGCGTCGTCGTCTTGCCGCTGCCGGTCGGGCCCGTGCTGAGCACCATGCCGTGCGGCTTCGTGGTCAACGCGCGGTAGGCCGTGAGGTCCGACTCGGTGAAGCCCAACGCGTCGAGCTTCTGCAGCGACATCGTCTTGTCCAGGACGCGAATCGCAACGCTCTCTCCGGTCACGGTGGGGATGGTCGAGATGCGCAGATCGCAGAGCCGCTTGCCCGCCTTGAGGCGCGCGCGCCCGTCCTGCGGCAGCCGGTGTTCGGTGATATCCATATCGCCGAGAATCTTGATGCGTGAGACGACTGCGGACAGCGCTTCGCGCGATATGTCGACCTGATGCTGGAGCACGCCGTCAATGCGGTAGTAGACCTCGACGCGCTCCTGCTGGGGCACGATGTGGATGTCGCTCGCCTTGCGCTCGATCGCCTGCGACAGGAACCGGTTGACGAACGCGACGACCGAGGTTTCCGAACTCAGCTGCTCCAGGTCATGGAATTCCTGCTCGACGCTGACGTAACCGGTCGCCTCGGCGGAGATGCGCTCGACGATATCGGTGAGTTGGTCTCCGCCGTAGTAGGTCTCGATGGCCTTCTGGATCGCCTCGGCCTGGGTGATCACCTCTTGGACGTTGAGGCCGGTGGTGGCGCGGATATGATCAACGGCTTCGATGTCAAATGGATCGGAGACGGCCAGGGTGAGGTTGTTGTGCTCCCGGCGCACCGGGAAGACGCTGTAACGCCGCGCGACGTCCTCGGGGATCGCGCGCAGCACCGCCGGGTCCACCGTGATATCGTCGAGCGTGATGTAGGGCAACCCGAGCTGGAGCGCGAGCGCGAAGCTGAGCGCCTCTGAGCTGACGGCGCCGCTCTCGATCAGGATCTGCCCGAGCTTCTTGCCGCGCTGGTGGCGCTGCGCCTCGAGCGCGGCGGCGAGCTGCTGCTCGTTGATGAGCTGAGCTGCGATCAAGATGTCGCCGAGTCGCCGATTGTACAGCTTCTTGCGGGCATCGGCCGAGAGGCCGTTCTCTTCATCGTCCGGCAACGGCTGAACGGTGACCTCGGGTGGGTTCGTGATTCCTTCGTTACGTCGCAAGGCCATCGCATGGACTCCTGTGATCTACGATTGGTGTTTGGGACAAGCCACAGTGCCGCCGGCGCACGCCCTCCTCATGCACAAGCGGCGGCCCCGCACCCGTCGTGATGCGCGCGGCGCAGGAGGCGAATCTCACTCCCCGCGCCGCGCACCCTGGCGCGGACCCGTGGTCCGCGGCGGCTCACGAGCGCCCGCGGCTCTCACATTACGCGCTGCCAGGACACCTGCTGGTACTGCGTCTTATCCTGCCCCGGCAGCCCCAAGCCACTCCACACGTCGCTGTATTCGACTGTGATGCTGCCGTTAGTGGTGACGACGTCGGCGCACACCGCGCCCTTAATGTACGGGTTGCCGCTCAGGGTCACCTCGGCGTCAACATTGTGGGCGTATACCAGCCCTTCGACCGTCGAGTTGCCGCTGATCGACACCGCGCGCGGGCTCATCACGACCAGCGCGTACTCGTCAGATCCCGATTCTCCGGTGATCGCGGTTACATTGCCGGTAATCCTGATCTTGCCCGCCGCCACGATAATCCCACGGCCGCGGTAGTTGCCGGCAAGCCTGACGTCGCCGGTGACGTACGTGATGCCGTCGAGGTCGAACTCGCCGCCGTTGACCGTCAGATTGCCATTGACCACCCGGGTTGCGTGGTTCTGATACCAGGTCAGGTCAATCACCGGCATCGGAATCGGCGCGATGTTCTGGAAGACGTTGGTCCCCGGCACCTGCGGCGGTACCCAGTTGGTGGTGCCGGTGGTGTAGATGTGGCCCGTGTTTGACATGGTGAATGAGGTGCCGCTGAAGGTAATGTCGCCGTTGGAGTAGATGTCCCCGCCGTCGCCGCTTGCGTCCGGCAGCACCGTGCCAGACCCATGGAGAGTCATCGGGCTATCCGAGAATATCGCCCCGCGGAAGACCCGGCTGACGTCGGTCATCGCCTTGGCGATGACTCTGACCCGGGCATCCACGTTGTTGTAGGTCGTGCCGGTGCTGCGGATGAGCAGCGCGTCGGGAACACCGGCGTAGTTCGTGTAGACCTGGACGTCGCTGGTGCCGCGCGGCATGCTGAACGTCTGGTGGTACTGTCCGGAGCCTGCGAGCTGGCTGCTGATGCTGCCGTAGTCGTCGTAGAGCATGCAGACAACCATGTCCACCCCGGATTCGGCGAGCCCCAGCGCCGTCATATCGTCGCGCGCGTTCTTCGCGTGGTAAAGCGCGTTGATCGTCCTCCCGATGAAGGAGGTGCCCAGAATCAGCATTACCACCAGCCCAACGATCGCCAGTACGAAAGTTCCGCCGCGCTCATCGCGCAGTTTTCGAAATGCCCATAACATCGCCTTTCACCTCACAGTCGGCACCGGCCGGCCTGTGCCCGCCGCCTTCCGCCCCAGACATCGGCGCGGTGGCCGAGGTGCCCCGCGCGGCGGCATCGTCGCGTCACTTTGCTTTCTCGAGCTGCGCATGAACGGCGCAGTCGGCGAACAGACAGGAAACGATTCAGCCCGCTAATGATTGCGGAAACACACTTCACTGACCATTGTCGAGTTGGCGACCTGGGTGCCCGCTCGCTCCTGCACCGTGATCGTCATCTCCACCGAGCGCAGCCGCACGACGTCGGGCCAGTAGATGAACATCGGCTTCGGCACTCCCGACTTGAGGGGATTGTTGACGATGTGGTCGGCCACCACGTACTTCTTGCCTTGGCTTCCATCAGCGTGGACCACGGCGCGCCACAGCTTGCCCCCGCCAGGGTCCATGCTGCCCGCGTCATTGCCCCGGTAGAAGTACACCAGGTCCCCGTGCACCAACGCCAGATTGCCGCCACCGCTGTCGACGATGCGGTTGTAGTGTGTCTGGTCGGTGCCATCCCACGTCTTATCCGGAACGCGGATCGCGACCGCGGTCGCGTCGTTCGGGGCATCGGCGGGAATCACGGCGATGGCGCTCTGGAAATCCGGAACCATGCGAGTGACCGCCCACGAGGCTTTGCGCTCGGCAGAGTTCGCCGGTTCGCCCCGCCGGTAGGTGCGAAGCGCCGCCATGTAGATGGTCGAGACCGACACGATGATGACCGCGAGGACGATGATTGCGGTGAGCGCCTCGACCAACGTGAACCCGCCGCGGCGGAACCGCAGTCGGCGAGCATCGGCGGACCGGACATCAAATCCGCGGTGGCACTGCGCGCGTGGATGGTGGTTCATGCTCATGGTCGGTTCGCGATCAGGGTGCTGGCGTACACCGTGCCCTGAGTGCGCTTGCCTCCTCCCCACGCTAAGCTGACGGAGATCCGTTTGAGATTGGGATAAATGCCTGCTCCGGCGTCGTAGAAGCGGATCTCCAATGCTCCCGAGCTGGACGGCAGCCGCGAATCGGCGAATGAGACCCGCCCGGTGAGATCGGGGTGCTGTTCGACGATGGTGTAACCGTCGGCGGGCTTGAAGACGTCGGCGTCGATGAGGGTGCCACTGTAGCCGGCGCTACGCATGCGTTCGAGCTCCTGCCGCACGCGGTTGGTCGCGATCTGAATGCGCTCGGCTTTGAGATCTGAGATGATGCCGGCGACGAAGAGCGAGCTGAGAGCCACCAGTCCGACCACCAGGATGACGATGGTCACCAGCAGCTCGATGAGGGTGAATCCTGACCTGCGTCTGGTTCTCATTCGCCTCCCTCGCTGGGAGCGGCAGGTCCCGGCAGAGATAACCGCGGTTTGCCGGTTCGCCGTCCGGCGCGGCCACCGCGGGGGGTGCCGCAAATAGAAAAAGTGTGATGCACTGGATCGGGGGTGGGCGGCATTGCTCCGCCCGTTCCCCCGAACCGTGCGTATTGAGCTCTACCAGGCGCTGTAGTTGGTGCCGTCGAGAGCGGTCAGCGTTGACACGCTGTGCACGTCACCACTAGTGCCCACGTACGACCAGTCGGCCGCTGCCGTGAACGGGTCCTTGGGCAAGTTCCCATCCGGCGTGCGCATGTAGGGGCCCTTCCATGCGCCGGCGTCCAGAGCGATGCCGTTACCACCATTCGAGCCCGCTGCCGGCGCCGTCATCAACTGCGTGATCGCGGCCGGGAAGTCGCCGCAGTCAGCCTCAAACTGCTGAATCGCGTTGCGGAGCTGCTGCAAGTCCCCGCGCAAGGCCGATTCCTTGGCCTTTCTACCCGCACCCAGGAGCCGCGGGATCACGATCATCGCCAAGATGCTGATCACGACGATCACGATCAGCATTTCGATCAGGGTGAAACCTCGGCTCTTCTTGACCATCCTGCTCATCATTTCCGCACTCACCTCCTTTTGGGGAGCATCCTGACAAGCTTACCTAGGAACGTTCGTCAGTCCGCGCTGCTGCCTATGATTTCGTCTTGCCCCTCGGCATCAGGATGGGCTGACTTCCGGTTCCTCCGCTGATATTATTCCACAGTACGCAGGCGGTTTTGAGATGAAGCCTCAGGGTGTCTTGCGACGGGTTCGGAATCCAGGCGGTGGCTTGCGACGGGCGACGCCCGGAGCGTCTCGAAGGCGGCGAGCCCTGCCCGCGTGGCAGCCGCAGCGTCGGCCGTGGCCTGTGCAGCGGGGACGACATATGGCTGAACCGTTGATCGGGTCGCGAAAGGAGGGCGAGATGGGGGAGGGAGGGTCGAGGCAACGACCGGCGCGCTCCTCAGCTTCGTTCTACTTCGCGGCGCTCTTCCGACCGCGTTCGGCTCGTTCTACCACCGTGTCGCTGGACTGCATGGCCCGTTTCGCGGCGCCACGCGCACCTTCGATTAACTGCTCTGCGGTGCGTCCGTCGGCGGGATAGACGGCGAAGCCGGCGGCGAGGCGCATCTGGCCCGCGCCCAGCGTCTCCCATGACGCCGCCTTGGGAACGGATGTCACCAGGCGCTCGCCCAAAACCAGCGCCTCGCGCCCGGTGTGCGGCAGCATCAGGCCAAAGCAGGTCCGACCGTGCCGCGCAAGCACATCCACCTGGCGAACCGATCGCCGCAGGACGTTCGCGAGTTGGGCCGCGAGATCGGGCTGCCCCAGACTTTCCGCCGTCTGCAGCATGAGGACGGCGAACGTCTGCGGGTAGCGTTTGGCGCGCTCGATCTCCTGGCGCACGCGTTCCTCGAAATAGGGGGCGCATGCGAGGCCGGTTGCGGGGTCCGCCGCACCCAGGGCGGCATCCTGTGCGGGGCGCGGCGTGGCCTCGGCCTCCGGAAGCGGCTCCGGCATTCGTGACTGGCTCTCGAAAGCAGCGCGCAGCTTGTTGAGCGCCCCACGCAGCAGATACGAGGCGTAGTTGACCGAAATTCCCATGCGCCGAGCGATCTCGGTCTGGTTGAGGTCGTGGTAGAAGAAGTAGCGCACGACTTTCCGCTCCAGTTCCTTGAGCTTCTCGGTGGCCTCCTGGAGCAGGATCTTGTCCTCGATCGGGAGCTGCAGCGTCGCGTAGCGCGCGCTGCGAATCTTATCGACGTCCACCAAGGGCCCGGCGTACTCGTCGTCCGTCGTGCTCGGCGCGTCGAGAGACGCGACCTTCGCGCGGTCGCGGGCGGTCAATATCTCCTGCACGCCCTCCGGCGCCATGTTAAGGCGCGCGGCGATCTCCTCTACCGTGGGGTCGCGCTTCAACTCGTGACGTAAGGCATCGCCCGCCTTGGTGATCTTGCCGCTGAGCTCCTGCACCCAGGCGGGTTGGCGGATGATGCGCCCGCGGTCACGCAGGTAGTGGCGGATGTGGCCGGTGACGAGGTGGGTGGCGTAGGTGGAGAACTTGATGCCGCGGTTGACGTCGTACATGTCGACGGCATTGAGCAAGCCCATGGTGCCTTCCTGCACCAGGTCCTCGTAGGGTTCGCCCATGCCGACGAACTTCTTGGCGACCGCCTGCACCAAGTACATATGCTGCGCCACGATCTCGTCGCGTAGGCGCAGATCCTTGGTATCAACGTAGCGGCGGAAAAGCACGAGTACGGCGTCGGTCTCAGGATCTGGAACGCCGGTCATCTCTGGCATGCGTACCGTCTTGCTCGATGGCGTATGGGCTCTGGCTTTCCTGCGTGCGGTCTTCGCAGCCGTTGCCATTCCTTAGCCTCTTCTCTGCGTCGCGTCCATCTCCTGCCGCGCTGAGGCCGGGGAACCGCCGGGGCTCGGCCGGCGGTTCCGCCGGTCATTCAT
>Ga0315282_10007823_pt1 | contig 17452 bp, 18 predicted proteins | sample YL17G07_20_MG_FD_203693 | JGI IMG/M metagenome (GOLD analysis project Ga0315282, IMG submission 203693) | Sediment microbial communities from Yellowstone Lake, YNP, Wyoming, USA - YL17G07_20 | ecosystem: Environmental > Aquatic > Freshwater > Lake > Sediment | place: USA: Wyoming | collected... | reverse complement strand
TTTCTCCTTCAACGTCCCGGGCGGGCGCTGCGAGGCGTGCGAGGGCGAGGGCCAGGTCCGCGTCGAGATGCAATTCCTGGCCGACGTGTTCGTCCCCTGCGAGCAGTGCGACGGCAAGCGATTCAAGCCGAACGTGCTGGAGGTGAAGTACCGCGGCCGGAACGTGCACCAGGTGCTCGACATGACCGTCCGCGAGGCGCTCGCCTTCTTCAGCAGCTCCCCGAAGGTGGTGCGGCGCCTGCAGGTGCTCGACGAGATCGGCCTGGGATACCTGCGGCTGGGGCAGCCGGCGACAACCCTTTCCGGCGGAGAGGCGCAACGTATTAAAATCGCGGCGCACCTGGCGTCGCACGGCGGGGAACGGCTGCTCTACATCCTCGACGAGCCGACGACCGGGCTGCACTTCGACGACATCGCGAAGCTGCTCGCGGCGTTTCGCAAGCTGCTGCAGGCCGGCCACAGCCTGCTGGTCATCGAGCACAACCTCGACGTCGTCAAGACGGCCGACTACGTGATCGACCTCGGCCCGGAGGGTGGCGACGACGGCGGGACGGTGGTGGCGTGCGGCAGCCCCGAGGAGATTGCGCGCGTGGACGTCTCGCATACGGGCCGGTACCTGCGGGACGTCCTCGCGATAGGACGCGCGCACCAATACGCGACGGCAAAGCAATAGTCGTCAGTCATCAGTCACCAGTCGTTCGTCCGCAGGTCGACTGACTGTCGACTGTCGACTGTCGACTGGCTGACTGTGGGCGGCAGCCCCCTTTACTCCGGAGCTCTGCCATGAGAAGGCGCGCATCGGTGGCCGCCGTCGGTGTCGTCGCGATCGCCTGCCTCTGGCTTTCTCCTGCGGCCGCCCAGCAGGCCAACTTCGACGACGTCGTGAAGCGGTTGCGGCACCCGGACCCGAACGAGCGGGTGAGCGCGATGCGGCTGCTGGCCGAGGCGGGCTACCCCGAGGCCATCGCACCGGTCGCGATGCTGGTGACCAATCCCGACGAGGCCGTGCAGATGGAGGCGATCGACACCGAGGTCGGTCTCTATCTCGGCCGCCGGCTATCCACGCGCCGGCGGGTCGCCGGCGTGATTGAGATCAGGGACCGGCGCCTCGCCGAGGCAGCCTTCGCCGAGGGGCCCGGGGCCGTCGCGCTCTATACCGTTCCGCCGGAGCTGCTCACGGCACTCGTCGCGGCCATGCGTGACGATCATCCGCGCGTGCGCCTCGAGGCGATCTACGCGCTGGGCGTGATCCTGCCGCCGGCGCTGCCGCTTCCCGATACCGCCGTCCTCTTTCCGGTTGTCGGCATCCTCGCCGAGCGCGCGGCGGACGTCGACCCGGGTCAGCGGCTGGCGGCGGCGCGCGTGACGGCCCGGCTGTTCGAGGAGTGCCGCACCGGTTGCGGCGCCCTCGACCGGACCGAGATCGGGGACGTCCTCATCGGCGGCATGAACGATCACGAGCCGGCAGTGCGGGTCGCGTCGATGCGGGCGCTGGGCGCGCTCGGGTACGATCGGGCCGTGCAGGCGCTCACCGAGCGTTTCGAGTACTACAAGCACGGTGAGTCGGCCGTCGCCGCCCTCGACGCGCTCGCCCGCATCGCCCACCGGTCGAGCCTGCCGCTCTTCCGGTCGGCCCTCGAGAGCACGGACCCCGAGATTCGCGTCCTGGCAATCGAGGGGATCGCGCGGGGAGGCGACCAGGCGGTCGTGCGAGAGGTCGAGGCGAAGCTCGGCGCGGATCGATCTCCCCAGGTCGCCCTGGCGCTCAACTACGCGGCGCAGTGGCACAGCAGCGGCCGGGATGTGAATCAGCTCGTGAATGCGCTCGGCAGCGCCGACACGCGGAAGCAGGCGGCTCGTTACCTGATCGAGCTGGGCCCCCGCACGGCCGCCAGCCTGCTCGGGTACCTCCCGGACCCGAGCCCGGTCATTCGCGCGACGCTCTGTGAGGTGATCGGGGCGAACGGCGACGCCGCGGCGGTGAGCGCGCTGCAGCGGCGCGTTGAGGACCGGGATCCGAAAGTGTCGGTTGCGGCCCAGCGGGCGATCGCCCGCATCAAGGCCAGGCTCGGCGCATTGGCGCCCACGGCTCAGTGACAGGCTCCAGGCTTCGGACGTCGGGCTTCAGGCGTGCCGAAGCCGGTAGCCGGACGCCTGAGGCCTGATGATCCTTCCCCGCAACTTCTACGACCGTCCCACCCTGACCGTCGCCCGCGACCTGCTCGGCAAGGTCCTCGTGCATCGCACGCGCGAAGGCCTCTCCACGGGCGCCATCGTCGAGGCCGAGGCCTACATCGGGGAAGACGATCCGGCCTGTCACGCCGCCCCCGGGCCAACGGCGCGCAACCAGCCGCTCTACGGACCGCCCGGGCACGCTTACGTCTACATCAACTACGGCATGCACTACCTGGTGAACGTCGTCACCGAAAAGGAGGGATCGCCCGCCGCGATTCTAATCCGAGCGCTCGAACCGATCGACGGCATTCCCCTCATGCGCCGGCGGCGTCGGGGGACGCCGCGGGGCGGCGAGATCCCCGAACAGGAGCTGTGCCGCGGGCCGGGGAACCTGACGCGGGCGATGGGGATCACGTTGACGGAAAACCGCGCCGACCTGTGTGGCGACCGGCTGTACCTCGACGACCGCGGCATTCAGGTGGGCAGGATCGCCTGGAGCCCGCGGATTGGCATCTCGGTCGGCACCGAGCACCGCTGGCGGTGCTATGTGGTCGGCAACAGGGCAGTCTCAGGGCGGACAGCCGCAACCAACGACTGACGACGACGGTTCTCGGTTCTTCGTTCCTGGTTCTTGGTGCGGGTCCGACTCCTTGGTTCTCAGTCTCCACCAGGAGCGGGAGCAGTCTCATCGGCCGCAGGCCCTCGAAGTGCCGGACTCGTGACTCGTGACTTACCTTCTTCTCCGCACCCCGCCCTGGACGACGGGGACCCGGACCTGCATCCGGCGCCCATCCCGGACGATGTCGATCGTCGCCGTGCTGCCGATCGTCGCGTCGGTCACCTTGCGCAAGAAGTCCGAAGGGTCCTGTACCCGCTCGCCGTTGAAGCCGACGATGACGTCGCCGGGCCTGACGCCGGCCTGGTAGGCCTCGGAACTGGGACTCATGCGTGACACGTATGCCCCTTCGGTCGAGCGTACAGCGAGTTCGCGGGCCACCTCCGTCGTCAGAGGAGCGACGACCATGGCCCCAATCGATCCGCGTCGCACCTCTCCGTACTTGATCAGATCGTGGAACACGCGCCTGGCGAGGTTGCTCGGCACGGCAAACCCGATTCCCTGGTAGCCGCCGCTCTGGCTGTAGATGGCGGTGTTGATGCCGACCAGCTCGCCCCGCGCGTCGACGAGCGCGCCGCCGGAGTTGCCCGGGTTGATCGCGGCGTCCGTCTGGATGAAGTCTTCGTATTCGGCGAGCCCGATGTTCTTCCGGCCGAGCGCGCTCACGATCCCGAGCGTGACGGTCTGATTGAACTGGAACGGGCTGCCGATGGCGAGCACCCACTGCCCGACCTTCAGCTTCGAGGAGTCGCCCCAGGGGATGACGGGCAACCCCGCGGTGTTGAACTTGACCACCGCGATGTCGGTCATCGGGTCGGTGCCGACCACGCGCCCGCGCACCTCGCGCTTGTCGGGCAGCACCGCCTTGATCTCGCGCACGTTGTCGCCGATGACGTGGCTGTTCGTCACCACGTACCCGTCGTCCGATACGAGCACGCCGGAGCCGAGGCTCAGCTCGCGCTCGTCGCGCCCGCCGAACCAGTCCTCCTCGTCGCCGAAGAAATAGCGGAAGAACGGGTCGCTGGCGAAGGGCGAGTTCGATCGGCGCACGATCTGCAGCGACGAGATGTTCACCACGCCGCCGACGGCGCGGCTGGCCACGGTCGAGAAGTCGGGCACCGCGGGGGCGGGAAGCGGCAGCGCCTGGGTCTGGGGTGCACGGGCAGGCGCCGCAACCCGCTGGGCGGAGGTTTCCTGTGCCGAGCGCAGGCGGCCCGTGATGACGAGGCCGCTGGCGAAGCCGCACAGAACCAGCGCGAGCGGAACGGCAAGACGTTTGAACATGAGTATCAAACCTCAGCGTAGCACCACTTGCGCCCGTGAGAGGAACCGGCGGGTGGAATCGGACAGGTGCGGCGGGCGCAGCGAGCGCAGAAGGCGGCGCGGCGGCGTTATTGCACCTCGATGCGGCGCGGAGCGGGCTTCGGCACCTTGATGGTCAACACGCCGTCGTGGAAATCGGCCTCAACGGCGGCGGCATCAATCGCGTCGGGGAGCGCGAAGGTCCGGGAGAACTGGCCGTGGCCCCGCTCGACGCGGTGGTACTGCTCGGCGCCCTGGCGACCTGCCGGCCGCTCGCCCCTGAGCATCAGCTTGCCCTCGTGCAGCTGGATCTGGATGTCGTCGCGCGAGAGCCCGGGCAGCTCGGCGGTGATGACGTAGTGGTCGGGGGTCTCGTAGACGTCGACCGGCGGCATCCAGCCCGGCTCGTCGCCGGTGAGGCGGTTGATGCGTTCGTGGAGGGCGAGCAAATCTTGCAGCGGGTCCCAGCGCGTGAAGGCCACACGCCATCGTAGCATGATTGGCCGCGGGGCGGGCGGGTGCCCGGAGGGTTGGGGCCGTCGGTCCGGATGTGCTAGGATAACAAGGATCTACGGGCGATTCTGGCAGATGCCGGAACCGTCGCCTGGGTTTCGGCCCTCCGGCACGTCCGCCCAAGCGCCGCACGTTCGCGCCCTGACCAGTCCCGGACTCCGAGTGACACCATGAGCTCCATTCAAGCCACCCGATTGCGCAAGGGCATGCTGATCAAGGTCGGCGAGGACCTGTTCCGCGTGCTGGAGCTGCAGCACGTAACGCCGGGCAACCTGCGGGGGTTCGTCCGCGTGAAGCTGCGCAACATCCGCAACGGCACGCTCTCGGACCAGAAGCTGCGGTCGGAAGACGCGATCGAGCGGGCGACGCTCGACGAGCGGGACATGCAGTATCACTACCATGACGGCTCGACGTACCATTTCATGGACACGACCACGTTCGAGCAGGTGCAGATCGACAGCGAGGTGCTGGGCGACGCGGTCGACTACATGCTGCCCGAGGCGGTGATCCGCATGGAGTTCTACGGCCACGAGCCGGTCGGCATCGAGTTGCCGCAGACCGTCGACCTGAGGGTCGAGGACACGACGCCGGCCATCAAGGGGGCGACCGCGAGCGCCCAGCTCAAGCCGGCGCGCCTCGAGACGGGCCTCGTCGTGCAGGTCCCTCCGTTCATCAGCGTCGGGGACGTGGTGCGCGTCAGCACCGAGACGGGGGAGTATCAGTCACGGGCGTAAACAATTCTTGTTGGTGTCCGTTCTTGGTCCTTGGTCCCTGGTTCTTGGTGCGGTGCTCGGTTCCTCGTTCTTCGTATCTCCGGTTCCTGGTGACCGCTATCGCCTTGCAGTTCCCGTTGCAACCAGGAACCAGGCACCAGGGATCTTCAGCCCCGTTCATCAACCCGGACTTCTGCGGCAGCCATCATGGACGTCCCACAGCCCCAGCAGAGCGGCTGGATCGAGGTCATCACCGGCAGCATGTTCAGCGGCAAGAGCGAGGAGCTCATCCGCCGCCTGCGCCGGGCGCAGATTGCGCGGCAGAAAGTGCAGATCTTCAAGCCGCGCTTCGACGACCGCTACGGCCAGGACCACATCGTCTCGCACAGCGAGATGCGCATCCCCTCGGAGAGCGTGTCGAACTCGAGGGAGTTGCTCAAGTTCGTGCAGCCGGACACTGAGGTCATCGGGATCGACGAAGGGCAGTTCTTCGACCAGGACCTGCCGGCCGTCTGCAACGCCCTGGCGAACACGGGCAAGCGCGTCATCGTCGCCGGGCTGGACCAGGACTACCTGGGCAAGCCGTTCGAGCCGATGCCGCAGCTGCTGGCCATCGCCGAGTACATCACCAAGACGCTGGCCATCTGCATGGTCTGCGGCGGCCCGGCCAACCACACGCAGCGGCTCGTCGCCAGCAGCGATCGCGTGCTGCTCGGCGCGCAGGGGACCTACGAGGCCCGCTGCCGCAGGTGCTTCGACCCCGAGCTGGCGAAGCACGTCGAGAACGTGCGACCGTGACGAGAGTGACGCGCGACGCGTGTCAGTAACGAGCGAGCCGACCCGGCCATCGCCCGTTGCGCGTGACTCGTTGCGTGTTGCGCATGACTCCAGTGACGCTTCAGACGCTGCTGCTCCTGTTCGGCATCGGCTTTCTCGCCGCGAACGTGCGCGTGGCGGCCGATTTCGTGCGCTTCCTCCGGCGCCGCTCCTCGGCGCTCCTCGTCTGGCCGCGCCGCAAGCCGCCGTTCTACGGGCTGCTCGTCGCCATCGGCGTCGCCCTCGGCGTGCTGATCGCCTTCAACCTGCTGGTGCGCCGTCCCCTGCCGCTCGTGCAACTCTTCGGCGAGGGGATGATGTTCCTCTACTACGCCTATGGCGTGCCGCTCAGCCGCCGGATCCGGGTCGGCTTCTACGCGGACGGCATCTGGGCGGAGGGCGGCTTCATGCCGTATCAGCAGATCGGCGGCGTGAGCTGGCGCGAGGACAGCGAGATCACCCTCATCGTCATTTCGAAGCTGCGCCACCTCGCCCGGCGGCTGGTGGTGCCCGGCGACCTCTACGGCGCCGCCCGGCGGCTGCTCCGGGACAAGGTGGCCGCGCACGACATCCGGTTCACCGGCACCGGCCTCGATCTCGGGGACTCGGACCGCCGCGACACGATCTAGCCCGAACTGTTCGCGACAGTCCGAATGATCCTCGACTTCGCCCCCCGGAAAGGGCTCCCTCGGGCCAGGCAGTGGACGGCTACACGCCGTACGGTTCGCGGCCGATATGCCATATAGTACGCAGGAGGGCACTCCACCCCAGGGATGGCGACAACCCGGCGAGACGGCCGCCAGGCCGCTCGCCCCTCGCGAAGACAGAGACGATACCTGCACGCTTCACCTGGAAGGGTTTTCTCAAGGTCAGCCTGGTCACGATCCCGATCAAGGCGTTTCCCGCCAGCGAATCGGGCGCGACGCTCTCGTTCAACCAGCTCCACGACGCGTGCCGGACGCGCATCCAGCAGAAGCGCTGGTGCCCGACCTGCAGCCGCGAGGTGCCCAACACCGAGATCGTCAAGAGCTACGAGTTCGAGAAAGGGCGCTACGTGGTTCTGAGCGACGAGGACTTCGCGAAGGTGACGCCCGAGTCGACGCGTATCATCAACCTCGTGCAGTTCGCCGACGAGGAGGTGATCGACCCGCTGTACGTCGACCGGGCCTACTACTTGGCGCCCGATGGCCCGCTGGCCGCCGAGGCCTTTGCCGTGATGCGCGAGGGGCTGCGCGGGAAAGCGGGGATCGGCAAGCTGGCGATCTTCGGGCGCGAGTACGTGGTGGCAATCCGGCCGCGGGAGCGCGGCCTGGTGATGTTCACGCTGCACCGGGCCGCCGAGATCCGCGGGATGGCCCAGATCGACGAGCTGCAGCAGGTGCCCGAGAAGGTGAAGCCGGAGGCAGTGAAGCTGGCGCGGCAGGTGATCGCCACCTTCCACGGCGGCCTGGACCTGTCGGAGTACCGCGACGAGTACTAGGAAGGGCTGCGGCGGATCATCGACGCCAAGATCGCGGGCCAGGAGGTGGTGGCACCGGCGACCGTCGAGGCGCCGCCGAAGGTCGTGAACCTGATGGAGGCGCTCAAGAAGAGCCTCGACGCGGTGAGCGCCGGCACGAAGAAGAGCGCCAAGGCGGAGCTGCCGAGGCGGCCGGCGGCGCGCGTCGAGACGAAGAAGCGGGCCCGAGCCTGAAGGTCAGCGCAGAGGACCGAGAGCGCGGAGATCTCCAGCTCCTCTCGAGTCTGCGGCGATCTCCAGCCGGTGTACGGGCCGTTGACCGCTCCGGGAGTACGCGCGTGCCTTCCGGCCCTCCGCGGTCTCTGCGTTCTCTGCCCTGAGTGTTCAACGGCCGGCCAGCTTGTCGAGGATCCAGCCGATCGGGCCCGGGCCGCTCGCCATCGGATCGCCCAGCCAGGAGGGAGGCGTCACCCACACGAAGGCGAGGATCGCGATCACCCAGAGGTCGTACTGCCACGTGGCGCGATCGTAGGTCCAGAAGAAGGCGCGCCACAGCACGAGCAACGGAAAGGCGAGTGCCCGCTTTATCGTCACGAGATCACCGCATCAGAATCCACGCGTATTACTGCTGTCCCGCGATCCGCTGCTCCAGGATCTCTTCCACCTTGGGCGATCGATTCAGCTCGCGCCAGGTGAAGTAGATGCGGTCGGCCACCGTGGCGACCGACAGCACGAGGATCACCCAGAGCACGGCGGCCATCCGGTTCGTCAAGGCGCCGATCATGAACAGGACGATTCGCTCCGGGCGCTCCATGAACCCGACCTTGCACTTCTCGATGAGCGACTCGGCCCGCGCCCGCGTGTAGCTGGTCATGACCGAGAACATCATCGTGAGCGCCGTCACGATGACGTAGTCGACCCGCTCGAGGTGCGCGTAGAGGTAGATGAGGCCGATGAACAGGGTGATGTCCGAGAAGCGGTCCATCACCGAGTCCCAGAAGCCGCCGAAGAGGGTCTCGAGGTTCCGCTCGCGCGCCACCTTCCCGTCGATGAAATCGAAGATGTTGGCGACGATCATGATCGCGCCGGCGCTCACGAAGTGGCCGACGCCCAGTGCCCATGCCGCCAGCATGTTGATGATGACCCCGACCAGGGTGAGGACGTTCGGGTGGATCTTCAGCGCAACCGAGAGCCTGATGATCCCGCGAAGCGGGTACATGCAGATCGCGCCAATGGTGCCGGTGAACGTCATGGTCGGGTGGCGATGAGGGCAGGCGACGCGAGCTTCCAGTATAATAAGGGGTTACCGCTCACCTCGCGAACGCGCCAGTGTAATCCATGCCTGTCGGCGAACTCAAGACCGAGATCGCGCGGCTGCCCGAGCAGCCCGGTGTCTACATCTTCGGCAATACGGCCGGGGAGACGATCTACGTCGGCAAGGCGCGATCCCTGCGCGACCGCGTCCGCACCTACCTCAGCGCGCGCGGCAGCAGCCCAAAGACCGACGCCCTGCTGGACGAAGCCGGCCGCCTCGAGGTCATCGTCACCGATTCGGTCGTCGAGGCGCTCGCCCTCGAGAACCACCTGATCAAGCAGCGGACGCCCAAGTACAACATCCTGCTCCGCGACGACAAGACCTACCCCTACCTGCAGCTGACGACCTCGGAGGCGTTCCCGCGCGTCCTGGTCGCCCGGCGCGTGGAGCGTGACGGCAACGTCTATGCCGGCCCGTTCATGCCGGCCAGCCTCGCGCGAGGGACCATGGGGCTCACGCACCGGCTGTTCGGGATCCGGTCGTGCAACGAGGAGATTACAGGCAGGCGCCCCCGTCCCTGTCTCGAGTACGACATCAAGCGGTGCATCGCGCCGTGCGTCGAGACGCTCTGCTCGCGGGAGCGGTACGCACATGCGGTCGGGGACACGCGGCTGTTCCTTGAGGGCCGCAACGACGAGCTGATTGCGCAGCTTCTCGGTCGCATGGAAGAGGCCGCCTCGGTGGAACGGTTCGAGGAAGCGGCGCAGTTGCGCGACGCGATGCGGACCGTCCAGACGCTGCGCGATCGGCAGCAGAAGATTGCGACGACGACCTTTGGCGACCGCGACGCCTTCGGCTTGAAGGTCGGCCCGGCGGGAGCGGTCATCCAGGTGTTCCAGATGCGCAACGGCCGCGTCATCGAGCGCGTCGAGCTGATTGCGGACGCGGAGCAGCCGGCCGCCGATGCCGCCGAGGTCCTCCAGGCGGCGCTCCAGCAGTTCTACGAGGCCCGCGAGGTGCCGCCCGAAGTCGATGTGCCCATCGAGCTGGACGAGGCGGAGCTCGTCGAGGCGTGGCTGTCGGAGCGAGCTGGCCGGCGCGTGCACCTGCGCTCGCCGAAGCGCGGTGAGAAGCGCGCCCTGCTCGACCTGGCCACCCGCAACGCCGAACTCGCCTACCAGACGCGCGCGATTGGCGCCGGCGCCGCCAACGTGGAGGCGCTCGAGACGTTGCGCGCGGTCCTCGCGCTCCCGTTGCTGCCCAGGCGGATCGAGTGCTTCGACATTTCGACGATCCAGGGCAGCGAGACGGTCGCGTCCATGGTGGTCTGTGAGGACGGCCGGATGAAGCGCGGCGAGTACCGGAAATACCGGGTGCGCGGGCTTCAGGGACTGGAGACCAGGGAGCAGGGAGCGGGAATCAGGGACCAGGGGCGAGAGGCCAGGGGCGCAGGAGCCGTGACCAGATCGGCGCCGGGTCCCCGGCCCCCGATTCCTGGCCCCCGCCCCGATGATGTCGCGGCGATGCACGAGGTCGTCTTCCGCCGCTATCGGAAGCTGCTCGAGCAGGGCGGGCCGTTCCCCGATCTGATCCTGATCGATGGCGGCAAAGGCCAGGTATCGGCGGCGTACGAGGCGCTCGAACGGCTTGGCCTCGCGAACCTGGTGGCCGTGGGCCTCGCGAAGAAGGAGGAGCTGCTGTTCACGCGCGACCGCAGCGAGCCGATCGCCTTCGCGCCCAGCGACCAGGCGTTGCTGCTCCTCGAACGCATCCGTGACGAGGCGCACCGGTTCGCGGTCACCTTCCATCGGCGCGCGCGGCGCATGCGTGATCTGCGATCCGAGCTGGATACGATCCCGGGCATCGGTCGCCGGCGCCGGCGCGCGCTGCTCGCCACCTTCGGCAGCGTTGCGGGCGTGCGCCGGGCGAGCAGGGAGGAGCTGGCGGCGGTCGTCGGTGCCCGCGCGGCCGGCGCGGTGCTGCGCCACTTTTCACAGTAGCCAGCAGTGAGTACGTACAACTGGTTTCAAAACCCCTTTCTGCCTCTCGTCGGGTCCTGTCGGCGAGCAGCCCCACCCGTGCTCGGCCCGAACAGCCCTTGTCAGGCGTGTCGGGCCTGCGGCGCGGGCGGGGCGCCCCGCTCGCCGCCACCCGCCTGCGGGTTTTGACACCAGTTCTAGTCGGTAGAGCCGGTCTTCGAACCGAAGCACGTGGGCCAGCGGGTCGCCCAACGGCGCCTCTGCGCCCTGTGCGTGCTCTGCGCTGACGGCAGAGCGCCTTTGACAGTCCGCGGCCGCGATGTTAGCCTTCTAGTCCTTGCTGGACATCAACTTCGCGCAACTCTTCATCGCGTTTCTCGTGCTGGTATTCTCGCTGACCGTTCACGAGTCGGCCCACGCCTGGACTGCCGATCGGCTGGGCGACCCGACCGGGCGGATCCTCGGCCGCGTCTCGCTCAACCCGGTGGTGCACGTCGATCCCGTGGGCACGATTCTCTTCCCGTTGCTGGCGATGATCACGCACCTGCCCCTCATCGGGTGGGCGAAACCGGTGCCGGTGGCGCCCTGGAACCTGAAGAACTACCGGCGCGATTTCCTGTTCATTGCCGCCGCGGGCCCGGCCAGCAACCTGCTGCTCGCGGTGGGCTTCGCCCTCGTCCTCCGGGTGGTGACCGTGGCGCCGGGCGCGATCGGGCAGGTGAACGTGCAGGCGCCGCTCGCGATGCTCGCGGCCTTCGCGCTACAGGTCAATCTGCTGCTCGCGGTCTTCAACATGATCCCGATCCCGCCGCTCGACGGCGGCAGCGTCCTGGCGGGTCTGCTGCCGTCGCGGATGGCGAAGTCGTTCGACACCCTTCGTCCGTACGGGTTCCTGTTGCTCTACGTGCTGATGTTCACCGGCGGGCTCACGTACCTCGTCCTCCCTCCCTACCAGTTGCTGCTGTCGTGGCTACACTGAAACCTCGCGTCGTCTCGGGTCTGCGCCCGACCGGGAAGTGCCACCTGGGGCACCTAGTCGGTGCGCTCAGGAACTGGGTCGCTCTTCAGGCCCGGTATGAGTGCTTCTACTTCATCGCCGACTGGCACGCGCTCACCAGCGACTATGCCGACACCGCGGAGCTGACCTCCTACGCGTATGACAACGTGGCGGACTGGATGGCCGCGGGCCTCGATCCCGAGCGGAGCACGCTGTTCATCCAGTCGCTGGTGCCGGAACACGCCGAGCTGCACCTGCTGCTGTCGATGGTGGTGCCGGTCCCATGGCTCGAACGGGTGCCGACCTACAAGGAGCAGCGCGAACAGATCACAGACAAGGACCTGTCGACGTACGGGTTCCTCGGCTACCCGCTGCTGCAGACGGCCGACATCATCATCTACGACGCGCAGTACGTGCCGGTCGGAGAGGACCAGGTGCCGCACCTCGAGCTCTCGCGCGAGGTGGTCCGCCGGTTCCACCAGTTCTACGGCGAGGTGTTCGTGGAGCCGCAGCCGCTGCTCACGCACTTCCCGCGTCTGCCCGGCCTCGACAACCGGAAGATGAGCAAGAGCTACGGCAACTCCATCGACCTGTCGGACGATGCGGAGACGGTGCGGCAGAAGGTGATGAAGATGTACACCGACCCGAAGCGCATTCGGGCGGACATCCCCGGCACCGTCGAGGGGAACCCGGTGTTCCTCTATCACGACGCGTTCAACAGCGACGCCGCCGAAGTCGAGGACCTCACGGCGCGCTACCGCGCGGGCAAGGTCGGCGACGTCGAGGTCAAGGACAAGCTGGCGAAGGCGATCAACGGGGTGCTGGAGCCGATGCGGCGGAGGCGGGCGGAGGTGCTCGCGAAGCCGGGCTACATCCGCGACGTGCTGTTTGGGGGCTCGGCCCGCGCGCGTGCGATTGCGAACGAGACGATGGAGCGGGTCAGGGACGCCGTCAGGATCAGATATCGGTAGCCGTCGGTCCCTGGTCCTTCGTCCTTGGTCCTTGGTGCGGTTCGGGGTTCCTGGTGCCTCTCGCAGTTGGTGTCTGTGCGGGCTCTGCATTCCCTGCGCTGAACAGACGGAAGCGGGTCGATGGAGCAGACAGTTCCCGAGTTCGAATCGTCGGTCGATGCCTACGCGGTGAAGCTCTCGAACTTCGAGGGTCCGCTCGATCTGCTGATTCACCTCATCAAGACGAACGAGGTGAGCATCTACGACATCCCGATCGCACTCATCACCGCGCAGTACCTCGAGTACCTCGACCTGATCCAGGAGCTGAACCTGGATGTGGCCGGCGAGTTCCTGGTGATGGCGGCCACCCTGATCCACATCAAGTCGCGGATGCTGCTGCCGCGGCCGGACCCGACGCAGGAGGAGGTCGAGGAGGATCCGCGAGAAGCTCTGGTGCGGCGGCTGCTCGAGCACCAGAAGTACAAGGCGGCCGCCGAGTTGCTCGACGAGCGCCAGACGCTCCGCGAGGCGCAGTGGGTGCGGCCGGACGGCCGCGTCGCGCCGATCGCCGGCGAGGAGTACGAGTCCGAGCTCGAGGTCGATCTCTTCAGCTTGCTGGCGGCCTTCCGCAACGTGCTCGAGCGCGCGAAGCAGCGGCCGAAGGTCCCGCTGCCCGCCGAGCAGATCTCGATCGAGACGCGGATCGAGCAGTTGCTGGCGCGGCTCTCGGAGACCGAGGCCTGCAGCTTCGAGGACCTGTTCGAGGACGTCGCTTCGCGTGCCGACCTGATTGTCACCTTCCTCGCGCTGCTCGAGATGATTCGGCTCAAAGTGGTGCGCGTGTTCCAGGCTGGCAGCTTCGGCGTGATCCGGGTGTACAAGCGGCAGCGTCCGCCCGACGCGCCGCACCCAATCGGCGAACCTCACGTGTAGAGGTGGGGCGTGATCAGCGCAGGAGGCGCAACGGTCCGGTAGTAACGAGTCACGAGTAACGCGTCACGAGTGGTGCGCAACGACCAACGAGCTGCAGGATGGAGAGGTCCAAGAAGTGCGCACTCGGCGTTCTCTGCGGTCTTTGCGCTTGAACACAGGGGACTTCGGATGAAAGTCATCGACGACAAGGAGCGCGCCGAGGCGGCCGGCATCCACCAGGCCGAGACGGCAGACGGGCGAACAGCGCAGCCGGCCCAGCCCGGAGCGGCGGTCGCTGTCGAGACCGATCTCGGGACGCCGACGGCAGCGCCAGGAGCACCCGAGGAGGCGGCCTCGGCGGCCGACCTTCCCCTGAGTGCGCCCGACGGCGAGGCGGAGGCACGAGCGGGCGGCCACGTGTCGGACGAGATCACGGCGATTGTCGAAGCGCTGGTCTTCGCCTCGCCCGACCCGGTCACGCTCAAGACGCTCTGCAAGCTGCTCGAGACCGAGCCGAAAGAGGATGTCGAGGCGGCCCTCGAAGCTCTGCAGGCCGACTACGCGCGCCCGGGCGGGCTGCAGCTGGTGCAGGTCGCCGGCGGGTATCAGATCGTCACGCGACCCGAGCTGCACGAGTGGGTGCGCCGCCTGTTTCACGAGCGCAAGACGCAGAAGCTGTCGGTGCAGGCGCTCGAGACGCTGGCCGTCATCGCCTACAAGCAGCCGGTCACCGCGCCCGAGATCGCGGAGATTCGCGGGGTGAACACGGCTGGCGTCCTCAGCACGCTCCTCGAGCGGCACCTCATCAAGATCGCGGGCCGGAAACCGGTCGTCGGCCGCCCGTTCCTCTACGCGACCACGCGCGAGTTCCTGATCCGATTCGGCCTGCGCGACCTGAGCGATCTGCCGAAGATCGAGGACGTGGCCGACCTGCTTGGCTTCGAGCCGCCCGCGGGCCTGACCGAGATCCAGCCCGCGGACCTCCTGCTGCCGCTCGAGCCCGGGACCGGGCCGGCGGCGGACGAGCCGGTGGACGACGCGGCAGACGAGAGCGGGAAACAGGTGCACTAGTCAGGTGCCACGTGCTGCGGGCTATGTGGCAGGTGCGCGTGCCAAGTGCCAGGTGCCACGTGCGAGGTGCTTGTGCGCATCAGAGGGAGGCGCACCTGGCACAGGGCACTCTGCACGCGCACTCAGCACCTGGTACCGGGCACGGAGCACCGAGCATCGATGCCTGGCATACGTTTGCAGAAGATCCTCTCTTCGGCGGGCGTCGCCTCGCGCCGTGCGGCCGAGCGATTGATCGTCGAGGGCCGCGTGACCGTGAACGGCGAGGCCATCCGCGAGCTGGGCACGCGCGCCGATCCGGCGACCGACGACATCCGCGTCGACGGCCGCCGGGTGAGGATCGCCGAGCGGCGCCGCTACTACCTCCTCAACAAGCCGCGCGGCTACGTCACCACGCGCGCCGATCCCGAGCACCGTCCCACCGTGCTCGACCTGCTGAAAGGTGTTCGCGAGTACGTCTACCCGGTCGGCCGTCTCGACTACGATTCGGAGGGGCTGCTGCTGCTCACGAATGACGGCGAGCTGGCCGCTCACCTGATGCACCCGCGACATGGCCTCGAGCGCGTCTACGAGGCCCGCGTGCGCGGCGTGCCGGGCCTCTCGGCGCTCCGGCACCTGGCGCGCGGCGTGCTGCTCGACGGGCGCCGGACGCGTCCCGCCGAGGTGACGCTCGCCGAAACCGGCCGCGGGCAGCGTGGCGATCAGGCGATCGTGCGGATCACGTTGCGGGAGGGCCGGACCAGGCAGGTCCGCCGCATGTGCGAGGCGGTCGGGCATCCGGTCGTTCGCCTCAAGCGCGTGCGCATCGGCCCGATCAGCGACCCGCGGCTCCCGCCGGGCGCCTTCCGCGAGTTGACGGCCGACGAGGTGCGAAGGCTCAAGGCGGCCTTACTTGCCACCGACGAGGTACAGCTCGCGTAGCCCATCCTTGAGGGCAGGGGAGTCATGTGGCGTAGGTCTCTCCAGCTGATTGCCATCGTCAGCGCCGTGCTGCTGTGCCGTCCTGTGGCCCGAGCCCGAAACTCCGTTGAGATCTGGTTTGCGCCAGCTCCGGGTAGTCTGGACATGCTGCAGCTCTTCGAGGCCGAGGACGAATGGCCGATCGCCCTCCAAAGGATGGGTGTCTTCAAGTTCTATCAGGGGCACGTGCTCGAGCCGCCGGCCGGAATAAACGGTCCTAACACGTACCAGGCCTTCTACGCCGTGGGGGCCTTTCAGAAACTCACCCAGGTGTGGCACAAACGGATCGCGATCGAGGTGGGGGCGGTGAAGGAGTTCTACTGCACGACGGACGACTCCGGCATGACGACCGCCATCACCAACACGCTGAGGGCGATCGCTGCCGTGCAAGCCGCCGGCGGTGAGGTTGCCTACCTCGCGATGGACGAGCCGTTCCTGGCCGGCACCAGTCAGAAATGCGGCGGGCCGGATCCGGGCCCAACCGTTCAACGTCTCGAACGTTATGTCAAGGCGGTGGGGGGAGCATATCCGACAGTCGAGATCGGCTTGATCGAACCCCATCCATACTTCAACGTGGCTCAGTTGGCTGGCTTCCTCAGCCTCATGAAGGCACGTGGGATCCCCGTTGCTTTCCTTCACGTTGACGTAGACCTGAATGCTCTCAAGGGTGGCAGGGACGACTTTGCTCGGGACATGACCGAGCTTGCATCTGTGTGCAACACTCAACAGATCCCCTTCGGCATCATTATTTGGGGACGCAACGGCGACTCCGATGCGCTCTACGTCGACGATGCGATGAAGCTAGTCAGGCTGATCAAGGACACGTTCGGAGAATGGGATCAGATGCCGGACCATCTCATCTTTCAAAGCTGGGCGGAATCGATGACGGGTTTGCGCATCACCCCGACGAACCTCCCCGAAAGCGCGTTGAACACTCACACGAACCTGATCAAGCAGGGCCTGAGGCTTTTGCGGGGACCACGCGAAATCGAGGAACGGGGGGGCCGCAGACCGTACGGAAAGTGACGCATGTCCCCCGAAACGCCGGGCCCCCGCTGGCCGCGCAATCAAGGTTCCATGGAGGTCCATTCTCAGTCGAATAACGGCTGAGGTTCGGCACGCACTGGATAATCAGTCGCACCAGCCCTACCTGGAATGCACAAGGCGAGGTTGGATGCCAGCGGCCAGCTCCAGCCGACACTGAGCAGGCAGAACAGCATGGCCGGCCCAAGGTGGTCGCGCGGCGTTCACTCGCTGAGCAGCGCCTCCCAGAACTGCGCCAGCCTCCACTGTTCGGACCACGCGGCCGATCGGTCCACCTCGGCGTGCGTGATCAGGCCGCTCAACAGTGCGTGCACCCGCGTCTTCCCCTCGAGGTGCTCCGCCAGCAGAAGCGTCTCGGCGGCCGGGATGACGTTGTCGTCGGCGCCGTGGAGCAGGTACACCGGCGCCATCGGCGGCGGCGACTTCTCGGGCGAGAGCGCCGGGTTGCCCCCCATGTCGGCGATGAACGGCAACAGCATCGGCCCCAGCGTAGCGACCTCGCGGTCGTTCACCTCCCGCATCAGCGTGGCCGCTGGCTCGGGCAGCGCGCCGACCAGGCCCCTGGCCTTCTCGAAGACCTCCTCGGCCTGCCTCTCGTCGATGAGCGCCAGGTGCGAGGCGTGGAGGAAGGTCAGGATGGCACGACGCAGCGGTTCCACCTGGTCGGCGGGCACGAGCCGATCGGCGAGGCTG
>Ga0315282_10007822_pt1 | contig 17453 bp, 15 predicted proteins | sample YL17G07_20_MG_FD_203693 | JGI IMG/M metagenome (GOLD analysis project Ga0315282, IMG submission 203693) | Sediment microbial communities from Yellowstone Lake, YNP, Wyoming, USA - YL17G07_20 | ecosystem: Environmental > Aquatic > Freshwater > Lake > Sediment | place: USA: Wyoming | collected... | reverse complement strand
GGATTCAGAAGCTGGCGTTCCCGCGACGCGTCAAAACGCGCTGGTTTTGGGCCTGGTATCTCGGAATCGGCCGCTGAAAATTGCTCCCTCTGACATCTGCGATAATTTGGCCCCTTTATTGCGTTGAGGCACACTTAGAGTGCCTAAAACAAAGACTTAACCGCAGAGAACGCGGAGGAACGCAGAGAAACACTCTCGCCTTATTTCTGTCTTTTGAAGCCTCCCGGCGTCTCTCCGCGCCCTCTGCGGTTTATTTTTTTAGAGCGTCTAAATCCTTGCCCGTCCTTGCGAGGAGCGGCCGCGACGCGGCAATCCCGCCCTTTCCTCGCTCCGTCGGTGAGATTGCCTGGTCGCGCGGCCTGGCCGCTCCTCGCAAGGACAGAGACGGGTACGCGTTCCACCTCAAATCCAACGATTTTAAGACACGCTCTTAGCGAAAAATGGAGCCACAGATTTCCTAGCCCGGCTTCTGGCCGCAATCAAAACAAAAAGCATGGAACTACAAGCTTGGCAGGGAGTTGCGAAAAGCGATGTTGCAGATCGGCTGGCGTAAAGGCTGGGCACTGCAAAGGGGGATCTGTCCGATTCCCACACGATTCACAGGCTGACAGCCCGCGCCACTTTGCTTTTCGCAACTCCCTCAGCTTTGGGTGCTTGTCCCGAATTCGGAAGATGCGCCCGAAGGCAAGGCGGATCGCCCCAAAGAATCTTCTTGCATAGGAGTCGGGGCGCTACGCATACTGCGGCCTGTTTCGGCTGTTACTTGCGGGCTGCCTTCATCGAAAGTTCAGAAGCCGTATTCAACAAGAAAGGGGTACGCATTTACACCAATGGTTAGAACGGCAGTATTAGGCGCGACCGGCGCGGTCGGCCTGGAAATGATCAAGGTGCTCGAGGAGCGGCATTTCCCGACCTCCTCGTTGCGGCTGCTCGCTTCTCCGCGTTCGGCGGGGCGCAAGCTGCCCTATCGCGGCCGCCTGATCGAGGTGGAGGCGGTCGGCGAAGATTCGTTCAAGGACATCGAGTTCGTGCTCTCCTCGGCCGGGGCGAGCGTCTCCAAGCAGTGGCTTCCCAAGGCCGTGGCCGCCGGCGCCACGTGCGTGGACAATACCAGTGCGTTCCGCATGGAGCCTCACATTCCGCTCGTGGTTCCCGAGGTCAACGCCCACGCCCTCAAGGATCACCCGGGGATTATCAGCAATCCCAACTGCTCGACGATCCAGATGGTCGTGGCGCTGAACCCGATCCAGAAGGAAGTCGGGATCAAGCGCCTCGTGATTTCGACTTACCAGGCGGTCTCGGGCAAGAGCGGCAAGGCCATCCTCGAGCTCCTCAGGCAGGTCAAGCAGCTGCTCGACGGCGAGCACGACGCCATCACGCCCTCCGAGTTCCCCTATCAGATCGCGTACAACTGCCTGCCGCACATTGACATCTTCCTCGAAAACGGCTATACGCGCGAAGAGATGAAGATGGTCAACGAGACGCGCAAGATCATGGAAGATCCCTCGATCGCCATCACTGCGACGACCGTGCGCGTGCCGGTCGTTCGCGGCCACAGCGAATCGGTCAACGTCGAGACGCGCAAACCGATCACGGTCGAGCGGGTGAGGGAACTCATGGCCGGCGCGCCCGGCGTGGCGCTCGTGGATGACGTGTCGCGCAACGAATACCCCATGCCGATTTATGCCGCCCATCGCGATCTGACTTACGTGGGGCGGATTCGCAAAGACGACTCCATCGAGAACGGCATCAATCTCTGGATCGTCAGTGACAATCTGCGCAAGGGAGCGGCGCTGAACGCGGTTCAGATCGCCGAGATCCTGCTCGAGAAGAACTGGCTGAAGGCCCGGGGGCGCTAGACGCCAAGCTCTGCCTCCCCGCGCCAGACATACCGGATTGCAGGGGGGACCCATGGTGCGCGGACTTTCCCTTGGACGAGCGAGCGGTCGGGGCTACTCGATGATGGAGGTGCTGCTGGCCCTCGTCGTCATCTCGTTCGGCCTCTACGGGCTGCTCGATCTGATCACCACCACCCAGAAACAGTCGGTGCGGGCCCATCGTCGGGCCGTGGCCGTGGAGCTGGCGCGCGCCAGGATGGCCGAGCTTCAGGCGGCCGGCTATGACGCGGTGGCGGGGCTGTGGGCAAAATCCTCGGCCGACCCTTCGAAACCTCTCGACTATCCGCCAGAGACGGCTGCTTTCGCGGCTCCTTACAAGGCCAAGAATTTCCGCTGGCAGGCTCATCTGGTCCGCGATGCCCAGCATCCCGAAGTCATCCAGGTCGAGGTGCGAGTGACCTGGGACGTGATTCCCGGCGCGCCGGAGGAGAAGCTTTCGGCCAGCTCGGTGGCGGTCGGGGGATTGTTGGTGAAGAAGTAATGTTGAATGTTGAATTGAACAAAACGGGTGGGCGGTCGGGCCACCACGGAATTGCGGGTTGACGATTGGAGAGGCACCGCCGGCGTTCCAGGTTCCAGAGCACCGGCGAGGCCGCTGGCGTTCCAACAAGTTTCGGATCTCGAAGAGACGAGGCGAATCATGACGCAGGAAGCGAAACAGCCGAACGGCCGGCGACGCGGCTTCACACTGCTGGAGGTCATCGTCGCCACGGCCACTGCCGCAGTTCTTTTCGGCATCGCACTGGCCATCCTGCTTTCGACCAATCAGACCGCTAACCGTACGATGGGCCACGAATCGGTCCTCCAGCAGGCCCAGCTGGCGATGAGGCAGGTCCGGTCGGTGATCGAGGCGACCGTCTGGCCCGAAGACCTGGCGACCGCTCCGCCGGCCGGCGCGTTCGTGTTCACCAAAGACACCCTGACACTTCTTTCGTCCCACGAACCGACGCCGGCCGGGCAGTTCTGCTTGTATACACTCGCGAACACCAAGCAGTCGCTCGGACAGAAAGAGGGCGCCCGAACGGTCGCGGGCTATGAGCGCCTGGAGCCGGCCACGCAGAAGCCGATTGGGGCGTTCCAGCCGTTTGGCAAGGAATTCGAGACCAGCATCGCCTTTCGTTACGCCACCCAACTGGGGCCCGATCTTCAGCCCGTCTGGCAGGAAAGTCTGCCGGCGGGGCAAAAGCCGCGCCTGATCTGGGTGGAGTTGATTATGCGCAATGCCGACATCCACGACCATCTGGGCAGACCCGAAGAGGTGCGATTGGAGACGGCGGTTTCGTTGTAGAAGAGTTTCAGGTTTCACGTTTCAGGTTGGAGTTCTGCGGCGAGGTGGACGGCCCAGGGGCTCGAGGAGGCGGGTCATACTCGGAATGAAGAGGCGATAACCACGCCAACTTGAAACTTGAAACCTGTCAGACTTGGCCGGAGGCCGATAGGATGAGAAACAGCGCGCGAAAATCGAAGGGGTTCGTCTTTCTGGCCGTGCTCGGCGTGATGGCGGTCGCCCTCCTGATCGCCTTTGCGATCAGCAGCAGCACGCAGTTCAGCTACCGCCAGACCGGGATAAGCCTGCTCGACGTGCAGGAGCAGTTGATGGCCCGAACGGCCGCCGACTACGCGCTCGCGTTGCTCGCTCAGAAGAAGATGGCCGCCGACGGCAAACCTCAGCCGTTCGCCTTCACCAGCGACCAGCGCACCAAGAGCACGGTTGAGGGCAACATCGAGGTCACGCCCGCCGCGCCCGACCAGCCGGTCTACAAGCTCACGGCTCTCACGCCTCGGCCGGGCGACGTGGTGGTTCATGTGTTCTCCGAGGCAATGTTCAAGCGCTCTGGCCGCGGCGAGCGCTATTTCCTCTGCAACACCGCGGGAGGCCGCGCGCGACCCATTGACGTCACGGCGGCGTTCATCGGCAAATTGGCGAGATGACGAGAAGGCAAAAGGAAAAAGCGAGAGGCGAGAGGCAAGAGGCAGAAACGGTCTAGCTAAACCTTTTTTCATACTCAAACAAAGGTGTCGTTTGAGGCTTGTGGTCTGAAGTCTATAGTCAAGAGTCGAGAGTCTATTCTGAGCAGTCGGAGCGAAGAGACAAGAGTCAGGATTGTGGCCAACGAGTATTCTGAAATCCGCAATCCGCAATCCGAAATTGACAAGGTTGCCCCATGATGGAACCCATGAAAACCGGCGGTCCGCGGTTGGCACTGCTCTTTCGCCAGGTCGGACTGGTTGCTGACAGCGATTGGCAGAAACATTTCCAGACCAAGGCTGCCCAGCAGAAGGGCCTGGTGGGCATTCTCAAGCAGGACGTCAGCTGGCAGACGTTCGTTGACCTGGCGATGCTCGAAATCCGCCTCCCGTCGCGCCGGGATCGCTCGCCGGCCGCGCTGCCGACCCAGCTGACCCAGGCGATCAACATCAATCGGGACGAGATTCTCACTCTTCTCCACGCTCACAAGCCCGATGTGCGGCGGCTCTGCGACTCGCTGGTCGGCGCTCACGAGGATTTGCGGGCGCGCGTCGCTGAACTTCTCAAAGATCAGGAATCGGGACAGGGCGATCCCTATCGTGAGCTGCTGGATCACGGGATTCTGGCGCCCGAGATCCTCTCGGCCCTCGTCGAGCGGGGCGATCATCCGGCCGCGCGGCGCAATCGCGAATTGCTCGCCCTGGAGATTCTCGCGCTCAATGGTTTGGTTTCGGCGGACACCCGCAAAGAGATCCTCGCTCGATTCGAGCAGGCCGATTTCACGCTGGCCCAGGGTCTCGCGGGCCGCGATGACGTCACGTCGCCCAAGATCGCCGAGGCGGTGATCCGGGGCATGGTCCTGCCGACCGTAGAGCTCGCGCAAGTGGCCCTGGATGAACGCACCCGCCATTTTTGCCCGACGAACTTTGTGCGACGGCAGCTGTTCCTGCCGGTCGAGACCGACGGGATTGTCCGGCTGGCCACTTCCGACCCGTTGAATCTCTCGGTGGCCGATCTGATCGCGATCCTCACCGGTCGGATGGTCCTGCTCTGCTATGCCCCGCAGGCCGAGATCATTAATGCCATCAATCGAGTGTTTCCGGAGGCTGCCCCCTTGCCCACAAGCGAACCCACGGCGCCGGCTGCGCGAGAACCGAAGGGCGTCCCGCCGCCCGCCGCCACTCGAGTTCAACCGAAAGCCGAAGCGCGCACCGACGCACCGCAAAAAGTGGCGGTTCCGCCGCCGGCCGCCGAACCCGTGGCCAAAATCGTGGACACCCTGTCCACGGTCGAGCTGGTCTCCTCGATGATCGAGAGCGCCGTGGCCACGCGCACCACCGATATCCACCTCGAGCCCCAGGCCCACGAGCTGCTTCGCGTGCGATTCCGCATTGACGGCCAGTTGCACAACGTCATGAACGTCCCGGCCGAGCTGGCCCTGGCCGTGATCTCGCGCATCAAGGTTCTGGCCAATATGAACGTGACCGAGCGGCGGCGGCCCCAGGACGGCCATTTCGCGCTGGAGATGGAAGGCCGCCCGTTCGATTTTCGCGTCTCCGCCATGCCCTCGCATCTGGGCGAGAAACTGGTCCTGCGCATCCTCGAGCAGGCCACCGTCCTGAAGGGCTTCGCCGAGCTGGGCCTCAATAAAGAGCAGGAAGGCGAGCTCGCCCGGCTGATCAAGCGCCCCTATGGTCTGCTCCTCGTGACCGGCCCGACGGGCAGCGGCAAGACCACCACGCTCTATTCGGCGCTGAGCACGATCAATCGCCCCGACATCAACATCACGACAATCGAAGACCCGGTGGAATACCAACTCGAGGGGATCACCCAGGTGCAGGTGGACTATGCCATCGAACTGGATTTTGCCGGCGGCCTCCGTTCCGCCCTGCGCCAGGACCCCGACATCCTCATGGTGGGCGAGATTCGCGACAACGAAACGGCCCGCATCGGCATTCGCGCCGCTCTCACCGGCCACCTCGTTTTCTCGACTCTCCACACCAACTATGCCATCGGGGCGGTGGCCGCGCTCGCGCACATGGGTATCCAGCCCTACCTGGTCGCCAGCGCCCTGTGCGGCGCCACCGCCCAACGGCTGGTCAAGAAGATCTGCTCCGAGTGCAAGCGGACGATCCGCCCCTCCAAGGGCCTGATGCACGATCTGGGGCTGGAGGAGGGCGAGAAGCGCAAAATGTATCGCGGCAAAGGCTGCTCGGCCTGCTTGAACACGGGTTATTCGGGCCGCATCGGTCTTTTCGAAATCTTTCGCGTCAACGAGCCTCTGCGCTACCTGATCATGGAACAGGCCGCCGACGAACGGATGGAGTCTCTGGCGCGCGAGCAGGGGTTCCGGTCTTTGCGAGAGAACGCTTTGGACAAGGTCTTTGACGGCACGACCTCGCCCGAGGAGGTCTTGCGTACGGTCTTTTTGAATGAGTGAGCGACGATCTTACAAGGAGGTCGAACATGTCGCCTTCGAAGAAGAAAGAAGAAAAGCCGCTGGAATCCACGCTGCTGCGCGATGCGATTATGAGCAAGCTGCGCGCGGAGGGAAAGGAAGAGGCTCCCGCTCCTCCACCGGCCCGTGGCGGGGGCGGGGGGTCGCCGGGCGAGCAAAGCGTGCTGGGGCGCGAGCTTCGCCTGTTCGGCCCCAACGTCCGGGACATGGCGGTGTTCTGCCGCCAGCTGGTCACGCTGCTGGACGCGGGTATTCCGCTGCTGCGGAGCCTGAAGATCCTCAGCGTCCGAACGCAGCATCCGCGCCTGAAGAACGTGGTGCGGCAGGTGGCCGACCAGGTCGAGCAGGGCAATCGCTTTAGCGCGGCGCTGGCCCAGCATCCGCGCGTGTTCTCGCCGCTGTTTGTCAACGTGGTGAAGATCGGCGAGGCGGGCGGCATCCTGGAAAGCTCGCTCAAGCGCCTGGCCGAGGTGCTCGACAGCAAGGCTTCGATCCGGCGACGCATCCTGGCCGCGTGCGCCTATCCCTTCGCCGCGATCTTTGTCGCCCTCGTCATCCTGACGGTGGTCCTGACGGTGGCGATCCCGACGTTCGTGACCGTTTACGAAGAAAACAACATCGAACTGCCGCGGCCGACGCGAATCGTGATTGGGCTTTCGCACTTCGTCCGCACCCAATACGGGCTTTGCATTCTGGTGATTGTGGCGGTGATCGTGGGATTCACGCTGTTCCGAAAGACCCCGGTGGGCAAACGATTCCTGGACTGGTGCCGGATGCGGCTGCCGCTTCTGTCCAACATCAACGTGCGCATCGCCATTGCCCGTACGACCCGTACGTTGGGCAGCCTGATCACCGCGGGCATTCCGCTGCTCGAAGCCCTGCGGATCACGGTCCAAAGCTCCGAGAACGTCCTGGTCGCCGAAGCCGCTCAGCGCGTGCATGACACGGTCGAGAAGGGCGGCAAGCTCGAAGACCAGCTGCGCCAGGAATACCGCGTCTTTCCGCCCATGGTCACCGACATGATCGCGATCGGCGACGAGGCAGGCGCTCTCGACATCATGCTGAACAAGGTCGCCGAGACCTATGACGAGGAAGTCGAGTCCACGCTGCGCGGCCTGACGGCGATCGTCGAGCCGGCCCTGATCATCCTTCTCGGATTGGTCGTGGTGTTTATCGCGCTGGCGCTGCTGCTGCCTTACTTCAATCTGGCCAAGAGTTTCCCCGCCTGAGCTGGGGCGCTGAGAGTGAAGTATGGAAACCGTGACGCGTCGGGGAGTTCCCCGACGCGTCGCTCTTGGAGTCTTTCACGAGGCCGCGCCACACCCGGAAACCAACGAGAATCGCCAAGGCTGTTGTAGCCTAGGCCCTTGTGGCCGTTCGCTGGTCTGGCCCGACGACGTGGTCCTTGCCTCGCAACCGGCGAACCACCGGCGCTGTTCTGCCTCGGTTCTGGTCAATGGTCGCGCCGTGAGGAGGTGGAGCGAACGCCCACGAGGGGCTAGGCTACAACAAGGCCATTTTTATGGTGGCGCGGCGGCTTGACAGCGCTTTGGTTTCTTTCCAAGATCATTCGCCAGAGGAAAGCAAGTGGGTGTCGAGCCGCTGTCCTCCAAATGCTGCCCCATGAAAAAGAGTCATGCTGAGTAAATCCGAACAGGAACAACTCGAAGAACAAATCCTCGCGCCCTATGCCATGAAGAGCCACCTGACGCGCGGGCGCGAGCATCCGATTGTCTCCGACACGATCCGCACGGAGTTTCAGCGCGACCGCGACCGCATCATCCACTGCGCGGCGTTTCGCAAGCTCGAATACAAGGCCCAGGTCTATTTCATTCAGGAGGGCGACTACTATCGCACCCGCCTGACGCACACGCTCGAGGTCGCTCAGATCGGCCGTTCGCTGGCGCGCAATCTTCGCCTGAACGTGGATCTCGCCGAGGCCATCGCGCTCGCCCACGACCTCGGCCACACGCCCTTCGGCCATTCGGGCGAGCGGGCGTTGCGCCGCCTCATGGAGAAGCACGGCGGCTTCGAGCACAATGCCCAGGGGCTGCGCGTGGTCGAAACGCTCGAGCGCCGCCATCCCGAATTCCCCGGCCTCAACCTCACCTGGGAAGTCCGCGAAGGAATCATCAAGCACACCACATCCTACGACCATCCCATCCCCGAGCGCTTCGACCCCGATCTTTCGCCGACGCTCGAGGCCCAGGTCGTCGAGGTCGCCGACGAGATCGCCTTCAACAGCCACGACATTGACGATGCGCTGGCCATGGGGCTGATCGAAGAAGACAATCTGCGCGAGGTCGGCTGGCTCTGGGAGATTTGGGAACGGGCGCGCGCCGTCGGTCCCGACGTGCGCGGGAGCGACCGTGTCAAGTATCGTGTCCTCGGCCAGCTGATCGAAATGCAGCTGCTCGACGCGCTCGAGGCCACCGAGGCAAACATCGCGCGGCTGAAAATCGCCTCGATCGCCGACGTTCGCGCCGCTCGCCGGCGGGTCGTGGCGTTCAGTCGCGCCGTGGCCGCCAACAACGAGCTGTTGCGTGACTTTCTCCTGCGCCGCGTCTATCGCCACCCGCGCGTGGTGCGCATGGTGACCAAGGCCGAGGGCTTCATCGAGCGGCTGTTCGAGCTCTACTGCCGCGTTCCCGACCAACTGCCCCTGGAGTGCCGGGGCCAAATTGAAAGCGAGGGACTGCATCGCGTCATCGCCGACCATCTTTCCGGGATGACCGACCGCTTCTTGCTCGAGGACTATATTCGCGCTTTCGAGCCGACGCTCTTCCCGCGATGGTAGGACAGGTTGGCAACCTGTCCCGGACCGCCGGCGGCCTCGCCGGTGCTCTTCATTTTGGATTTTGGATGGGAGGAACCCGTGCCCACTTGTGTGCCCGTTCCCGTGACCGGCATTTGATTTTGGATTTCAGATTTTCGATTTGGGATTGGGAACCCCAGCCGTGCCGTTACGTCGGTTTTCAATGCGGTGTTTGGTTTCGTTCAGCATTCAGCGTTCCGCGTTTCGAAACGCACCGGCGAGGCCGCCGGCGCTTCCAAGGAGACCCGTGGATGACGATCGAACTGCTGCCCGTTCACACGCGCGACCGCGAGGACATTGTCCGCCTCTTCGCCCAATACCCTTACAAGACCTGGCAAAAGCACACCCAGGGGATTGACCCCACCCGCCTGGCCCAGCTGCTTTGGGACCTCGCCGAACCGCAATTCGACAAACTCTGCACCTGCTCGCTGGTCGCCTGGCGAAAGCACCCCCAAGAGGCCGTCGGGTTTGTCGTGATGGGACCTCACCCCTGGCACAGCGAGGTTTTTGGCCGCCCGATGGGACGCATTCTGCATTTGGTGAATTACATGGAACCCGAAACGGTGGGGCCGCCTTTGCTCGACGCCCTGTTGGCCGATGCGCGGGCGGCCGGGATCGAACACCTCGCGGCCCGCGTGGACGGCCAGGATTGGCCCAACGTCCATCTGCTCGAATCGCGCGGCTTTTGCTGCGTGGATTGCTCGCTCAAGCTGGCGCGGCGTCTCGACGATCTTCCGCCGGAATCGCGGGAGAAAGAGTCCGACGAGATCGAAATCCGACCGATCGAACCGACCGATCTCGAAGCGATTCAACGGATCGCCGCGCGTTCGCATACCCACAATCATTTCTACAACGACCCCTCGCTGTCGCGCGAACGAGCCGCGGTCCTGTTTCAGGAGTGGCTGCGGCGTTGCACCAGGGGGATTGCCGCGTTCATGCTCGTGGCTACCGACGCCGACAGTCGTGTGGTGGGGTTTGTCACGGCGCTCAGCAATGTTGCCTTGGCGCGCGTGGTCGGCGTGTCGGTCGGGATCATAGACTATATCGTTGTGGATCGCGAGGTGGCCGGCCGCGGTGTGGGGCGGGCGCTCTTGCAGGCGGCGCTGAGGCGGCTGGCGCGCGATCATCGCTGGGTCGAACTGCGCACCAGCCAGGACAACTATCGCGGGGTCTCGTTCTATAGCGCCGCGGGATTCCGCCTCGTCGGGTCGGATTTCGTGTTCCACCGGTGTGAACCGCCGGCGAAGTAGCGCAGAAGTAGCGTAGCCCGTTAGGCTGCCTCACGTTTTTCATCCTGTGGTTTAACAACCCGAGAGAGGCGGCTCATGCCGGTCACCGTCGAACAGTTGTGTGCCCGCTACCACGTGGACGTGGCGCATGCCGGCCACGTGGCCGCCATGTCGCTCGACCTTTTCGATCGCCTGCCGCACGTCCACCGCTTGCCTCCCGAAAGGCGCCGACTGCTCGAAACGGCGGCGATTCTCCACAACATCGCTTATGCTTCCGACCCCAAGCGCCACGACGTGGTCGGCCGCGATCGGATCCTCGCCGAGACCCTGTCGGGCTTCACGCGTCACGAGCGCGACATGATCGCCTGCACCACGCGTTTCCATCGAAAGCAGGCCCGGCCCGACGAAGAGCCCGTGTTCCGCGCTCTCCCCGCGGCGCTCCAAAAGGAGACATTGGCTTTGGCCGCGCTGCTTCGCGTCGGCGACGCCTTCGATTATTCCCAGGCCCAGACCTGCCGGATTGTCTCGCACGAGGAAATCGGCGACGCGGTGCGCGTCGTCGTGGAGGGGCCCCACGCCGACGAAGAAGCGGCGCGCGCCAATCGCAAGGCCGACCTGTGGAATGAGGTGTTCCCGCATCCGCTGACGGTGCTCACCGCGATCGAAGCCGCCGCGGAGGCGAAAAGCGCTGCCGCCGAGTCTGCCGTCCCACGCCCGAAAAGCCCCGCCGTGCGCGCCGACGACCCCATCGCCGTGACCGGCTGCAAGGTGTTGCAGCTCTATTTCTCCCAGCTAAGGGACGCAAAGGCGCCGGCATCGAGGGCGTGAGCGACTATCTGGCCGATTGCGAAGCCGAGGTGCGCCGGAAGGTGGAGACCTTCCCCGCCCTCTGGGAACACCTCACCAGCCCGGAGTTCCGCCGTCTTCTCGCCGAAACCACCGCCGCGCTGTAATCCGTGGACGGCTATTTCGCGGCTGGCGCAGCCGGTACAAATTCCAGCTCCAACGGATAGACCTGCTCGAAATCAACCGCCTTTGGCGACGGGAGCCGGGCGGCTTCTTTGGCCTTGTCCAGCGCGAAGCTCCCGAGCGTCAGGCCATGCTTGTCGCCCGAATTTGTAGAAAACGATCTGGATCTTCATCTTCCCCTCCCTCTTTTGTTCGGCGTGTTCGTTCGGAGTTCGGACTTCCGTCGGCCACCCTCCAAACCACCGCGAAAAAACTGAGGACTGTGGATTGATCGCTGTGAAATCAATGTTGCCGCAACGGGCCCCTTCATGTCAACAGAAGGAACGCTGGCGTTCCTTTCTCGAAGAAACCCTTGCACTGGCGGGCCGCGTGCCATAACTTTTGCGTCGGACGAGTGAGGACGTTTCGCTTCTCGGCAGTCACAAGATCCAAAAAACCCACGGGAGGTGCGGCAATGAAGCGAGTGGCCGGTTGGTTGGTTTTGGTGTTGCTCATCACGGGGGCGGCGGCCTTTGCCGCGAAAGGACCCGACGTTCAGACCTTGCAGATCGGCGACCGCGCGCCCGACTTCGAGCTGCCGGGCGTGGATGGAAAAAACCACAGCCTCAAGGATTTTGCCAAGGCGAAGATCCTGGCCGTCATCTTCACCTGCAATCACTGTCCCACCGCACAAGCGTATGAAGAACGCCTGAAGAAAATTGTCTCCGACTACAAGGGGAAGGGCGTCGCGTTCGTGGCGATTTCGCCCAACGATCCCAAAGCGGTTCGGCTCGACGAGCTCGGCTATACCGACCTCAGCGATTCGTTCGACGAGATGAAAATCCGCGCGAAGGAAAGGAAGTTCAATTTCCCCTATCTTTACGATGGCGATACGGAGTCCGTCTCCCGCGCTTACGGCCCCGTGGCCACACCCCACGTTTTCCTTTTCGATGCCGAGCGCAAACTGCGCTACGACGGCGCGCCGGACGATTCGGAAAACCCCGCAGCGGTGAAGACGCCCTATATGCGAAACGCTCTCGATGCGCTGCTCGAGGGCAAACCCGTGCCCATCGAGGTCACCAAGGCGCGCGGGTGTTCGATCAAATGGTCGGACAAACGCGAGAGCGTCGTCGAAGGCATGAAGAAACTCGCCGCCGAGCCGGTATCGCTCGACAGGATCAGCGCCGAGAGCATCACCACTCTGCTGAAGAATGATTCCAACAGATTGCGGATGATCAATGTCTGGGCGACCTGGTGCGGGCCGTGCAACCAGGAGTTCCCCGAGATCGTGACGATCAACCGGATGTACCGCCACCGCGCGTTCGAGCTGATCGCGATCAGCGCCGACGACCCCGAAAAGAAAGACGACGTGCTCGGGTTCCTGAAAAAGCGCGAGGCCTCGAACAAGAACTTCCTCTTCGATTCCAGCGACAAACAGAAACTGATCGCCACGATCAACCACAAGTGGCAAGGCGGGATTCCCTTTACCCTCCTCATCCGCCCGGGCGGCGAAGTGGTCTATACGCACGAGGGTTTGATTGATCCGATCGAAGTGCGGCGGGTGATCGTCCAGCAACTCCGGTCACGACCCTGAACACGACGACCGGATTATGGGGTCATTCCAGCCCGAACGACTCCAGTTCCCTGTTGGCGGCTTCCAGCTGCGCCGTCCGTTTGATCACGCGCTGTTCGAGCTCGGCGTTGAGTCGGCGGATTTCCTCGGCCGCCCGCTTGCTCTCGCTGACGTCACGGGCCGCGGCGAACACGCCCTGCAGCTCCCCCCGTTCGTTCCGATACACCGTGGCATTGTACAGCACGTCGGTAGTGCCGCCCGAGGTGTGCCGGATGGTCAGCGGATAATCCCTCACCAGTGCCTCCGACAGCACGCGTTAATAGCCCTGCCGCGCCTTCTCCGGCTGCCTGAAATAGTCCGAGAAATCGCTGCCGATCAGTTGCTCTCGTTCCACGCCGGTGATCAGTTCCGTGGCCGCATTCACGTCGGTGATCTTGCCGTCGGGGCTGATCGTCACCAGCGGATCGAGGCTCACTTCGATCAGGTTGCGAGCGTACACCGAGGCGCTGCGGACCTTCTCTTCCACGGTGAACCGATGAATTGCCTCGCCGATCAGCGGGGTCATGGACTCGATGAAGTCCACGCGTTCCGGGGAGACAATCCCTTCGCGTTCGTCGGCGAGGTGAATGGCGCCCAAGGTTTGTCCGTGATACCGGATGGGGACGATGGCCAGCGAGGTAAATCCCGCCAGAATGCAGTTCCCCCGGTAGCGCGCCCGTTGTTCGGGGGGCAGCTGGTTGAAGAATTGGGGCGCGTTGTTGCAGCGAAACGATCCGCCGGGGGTGAGCAAGGGCACCTCCTGGGGGTCGGGCGCCTGGAGGATGACCCGGGTGCACGCGCACGTGTCCGTTTTCAGCGAGAGCCAGTTCTCCAAGTCCCAGAATTTGCGGCTGAAGCCCGCGAACGATTCGTAGGGAATGTGGTGTTGTTCGTCCATTACCCGAATGCCCACGCAGTGGCAGCCGCTCCAGTCGCGCACGACCTCGAGAACGGAGTCCAGGCAGTCTTTGCGCGAGGTTTTCTGCGTGAACAACTCCAGCAGCGAGCGGGTGAAGCTGTCCCGCCGCTCCGCTTCCTTGTGCGCGGTGATGTCGCGGGCTGTCAGCCTGTGAATCGTGTGGCGATCAGACAAATGCCCCCCATGCACCAATCGAATGGGACGCCAGCCGAGCTCGACCGTCGCTTTTCGCAACTCCCTCTGATCTCCGGCGTGGCCGCAAAACAGAGGAGCGGCCGCCCGGTCCTCACTCTCGGCTTGACAACGGTTTCGCTCTGAATGAAACGCTCGCTCAGCACGAACAGGCAACATGACCGAGAGAGGAGAAAGGTTGGATGATGAACGCACGAACGCAGAAACGAGGCCCCGGTTTTCGGGTCAACGCTTCGAGGACGATCCTGGTGTTTTCGGTCTTCGCTTTGCTCTCGCGGATGCCGATTGATGCGGCTCCGTTGGATGAAAAGCTGGTTCGGGAATCCCAGGAAGCCATGGAGAAGGCCGATCCTTTCATGGGCGATTGGCAGGGCAGCTTTACGCAGAAGAACAACAAGAGGAGCTCGCCGCTGGTGGCACAGGTTGTGGCTCTCGGCAAGGGACGGTATCACGCCACGCTGTTGCCGGAGTTTGACAAACGCACGACCCCCATCGCCAGCCTCGAAGGCCGCCGCGACGGCGACACGGTGCGTTTCATCGGATGGGGCGACGTCAGCTGCTACCGGGGACCGGACTGGGACGGCCTGATCGAAGAGGGCAAATTCACCGGCAGCGTTCCGGCGCGAGAGGGCGGCACGTTTGAGTTGCACAAAGTGGTCCGGATTTCACCGACCCTTGGGGCCGCGCCGCCGGTCGGTGCCATCGTGTTGTTCGACGGGAAGAACTTCGACCAATGGGAAAGCTTCAGACGAGCTGCGCCCTCGAAATCGCCCGCAGGAAAGGGCGCCGCGCGAAAAGGCGGCACGGCGAAATCCGACCCATCACAGCCGGCCGCTTCAAAACCGGCTCCGGCAAAATCCGCTCTCCGCATACCGGCGCCGATGAAATGGGTGATCGTGGACGACGCCATGCACCCCACCTCCGGCTCCGGCTCGGTCTTCACCAAACAGAAATTCATGCACTTCAAACTCCACGTGGAGTTTCGCACACCGTTCATGCCCGAGAAACGCGAGCAGGATCGCGGCAACAGCGGCGTTCTCTTCCACCGGCGGGAAGTGCAAGTTCTGGACACCTATGGCCTGGGGGGGCGCGACAAGGAATGCGGCGCCATCTATGCCCGCGTGGCGCCCCTCGTGAACCTGTGCGCGCCGCCGCTGCAATGGCAAACTTACGACATCACGGTGGAAGCACCCGACAAGAACGCTAACGCCCGGCTGACCGTGCTCCACAATGGCGTCACGGTTCACGAGGGTCTCGACCTCGGCCCGCTCACGGAGCCAACCGGCATCGAGCTTCAGAATCACGGCAATCCAGTGGCATACCGCAATGTCTGGCTGGTTGAGCTCCCCTGATCCGGTCCGGGGCCGCAACCCACGAGACGAGCCGTGCATGGGCACGGGAGATTGCTCTTCGCAAACTACATAGAAGTGGGAAGAAAAGAGTCCAACCCGGCTTTCTCACGACGAATTGTAGCCGCCGACGTAAGGAGGCGGAAAGAGGCCCTTTGACGGGACTGCGATGGCCTCCGCCTCCTTACGCCGGCGGCTACAAATCCCGGGTCCGAGATGGTGCTGAGCAGTTACGCAAAATGAGGAGTTGTTGCTAAATCGCCACCTTTCGCGGGCTAAAGTCCACGCCACTTCGAGTTTTGCAAAAGCCTCCTTCAGTCTGATTATTTCTTTCTGTTCTTCTACCTTGTGGTTCCTGATTACCTCCTTGCCGCCGGGAAAAAGCGAAAGCAGCAAGATAGAACAGCAAAAAAAGAGTCAGACTGAACGTCTGGACTCCGAACCTGTCAATTCCAGGGTGACAGCCTGCTACACCGTTTCGGGAACGACGAACGGCGGGTGAGGCTCGCGCATCCGCAACTTGTCCGCCTCGGCATCGCCGATGAACCGCTCGGTCTGGGGGTCGAACCGCACTTCGCGCCCCACACGATAGGAAATGTTGGCCAGCTCGCACAGCGCGCAGGAGAGGAACGTCTCTTCGATCTCCGCCGTGAGGACCTTGCGGTCGCCCTTGCGAATAGCATCAAAGAAAACCCGCGCGTGATCGAGGCGCTCGAATGATTTCGGGTCCGGCGGCGGCAAGGGCTCCTTGTTTCGGCCAGGGAAAATCTTGAAGTCCTCACCCGCGCCGATAAAGGCGGAACCCTTCGAGCCGTAAAACCAGCTGCCGTCGGGCTCGTTGTTATGCCAGCCGCGAATGTCGCACGTGAGCAGTGTGCCGTCGTCATAGCGAAACGTCGCCGTCTGCGTGTTGGGGGTCTCGGCCTGGTCCTTGTAGCCGAATCGCCCGCCGACCGAATGGATGCGCGACGGCAGCCCTTTCCGGAGGGCCCACCTCACGACGTCAATGGAGTGCGGGCCGTTGTTGCCCATCTCGCCGTTGCCGAAATCCCAGAACCAATGCCAATTGTAGTGGACGAGGTTCTCGTGATAGGGCTGGGACCGTGCGGGCCCGCGCCACAGGTCCCAGTGGAGCCACGAGGGCGGCTCCGTCGGTTGCTTGAAGCCGATCGAGCCCCGCGCCCCGGTGATCACCCAGCGGCCCATATAGAGGTCGCCGATGATTCCGTCGTGGAGCAATTGAATGAGTTTTCGAACGCGCCCGTCGGACCGCCGCTGGGTGCCGCCGCAGACGATGCGGTCATACTTGCGGGCGGCCTCGACCATCTTGCGCCCTTCGGAGAGATTGTGCATGACGGGCTTTTCGACATAGGCGTGTTTCTTGGCCTGACAGGCGTAAATGGCCGTCAGCGCGTGCCAGTGATTGCAGTTGGCGATCATCACGGCGTCAATGTCGGGATCGTCCATGATCTTGCGCAGGTCGGACTCGGTCTTGGGCTTTTTCTGCGTGAGCGACTCGACCTTGCCGGCCCATTCCGCCAGGCGCTTTTCGTCGGGGTCGCAGATGGCGGCGATCTCGACGTCCTTGAAGCGGGCGACCGATTGGGCGTGTTGCCCCCCGCGAACTCCCATGCCGATGATCGCCACGCGAATGCGGTCGTTGGCCCCGGCCCAGCTGCGCCCCGTGCCGATCAGCGAAGCCCCGACCGCCAGTGCCGAGGAACGCTTGAGAAACTCCCGTCGCTCCATTCTTTTCATCGTGTTGCTCCTTCTTGCCGATCAAGCTGACCACCGCAGCCAAAACGGTTGCGGTGTGGACGGTGCGATGCTGATGTAATCGCTCGCCCAACCGCAACCGAAAACCTGCAGAACGGGAATGACTCGTGACGCGCGGTTCACGGAACCGTGAACGGTTGGCTGAAGATGTTGATGTCCGTGCTGTCTTTCCAGAACAGCCCGATTTGACAGCCCGGTCCACTTCCCACCCACGACGGCAGAGTGATCGCGGCCGTATTGCTCCCGTTGTTGCAGGGCACCAGACCCAGGCCCCCGATCCGTCTCCCC
>Ga0315282_10007821_pt1 | contig 17454 bp, 11 predicted proteins | sample YL17G07_20_MG_FD_203693 | JGI IMG/M metagenome (GOLD analysis project Ga0315282, IMG submission 203693) | Sediment microbial communities from Yellowstone Lake, YNP, Wyoming, USA - YL17G07_20 | ecosystem: Environmental > Aquatic > Freshwater > Lake > Sediment | place: USA: Wyoming | collected... | reverse complement strand
ACGATCTCAACCGGGATCAGGCTGATCACGTCGGGATAGACCTCGAACTGGTCGAGCTCGATGTAGGGGTATCCCAGCTGGCGGCTCAGAGCCTGGGCAATCTCCTCCTCGGAAATCACTCCCAAAGTCACGAGTGACGTCCCCAGGGGAAGGTTGTTCTTTTTCTGGAAATCCAGGGCAGACTTGAGCTGGTCGGCATTGATGTATTTTTCGCGTAAAAGCAGCTCTCCTAGGTTCGACGCCATCACTTCCCTCTAAATAGTATGGATACTATAAGCATGTTGACAATTCTTGTCAAATATTTGTTCATGGACAAAGACGTTTTTCAATCAGGAATAATCTCTCTTTGCAAATCGCCCCCATCTTCTCAAGGAACGCGCCTCCAGGTCAATCACCGCTCCGGGGGAATCACCAGGTGATTTTTAAGATAACCGCCTCACCTGTAGGGGTTAGAGATATCCCCTCCGCGGCATAGCCCCGGCCAAAAAACCCATCGGCCGGCGGGCGGGAGAATGCGGCCCGAATGACATTCCGGAGCTTCAGGAATGCCCTTTTTTGTCAATTTTTGTCCTCTTTCTCCGACACAAGGGGTGTGAGGACAGGTCTAGGACTCTGTTGATCCAACGCCTGAGAGACGAAAATATGAGAGACATAGACCTAAAACAAAAATCGCGAGGAGAGTTTTGAGATGAGAAAAATATCCGACGACATTTATCGCCTGCTGATTGAACGGGCTAACGACGGGATCGCAATCATACAGGATTCGGTTTTTAAGTACGTCAATCCGCGGACTTCGGAGATGAGCGGTTTTCCGGCACACGAACTTCTCAACTCTCCACTGGCCGGACTTCTGATTCCCCAGGAAAATGATGAACTCAGGGATCGTGAGGGGAGGGAGATGGCCGGAGCGAAAGATTCAAAGATCTATGAAACCGTCATCCGGCACAAAGACGGCCGAAGAATAAACGTTGAAATCAACGCCGCGACGATCACCTACCAGGATAGATCCGCTGACCTCGTCATCATGCGCGACATCACTCAGAGACGGCACACCGAAGAAGAACTCAACCAGACCCTGGGAAAATTGCGCAAGGCGATGGGAGCAACGATTCAAGCTGTTTCTTTAACGATCGAATCAAGGGATCCTTACACGGCGGGGCATCAGCGCCGGGTGGCCGATCTGGCCCGGGCCATCGCTAACAAAATGGAGCTCCCGGGAGAAGAAATCGACGGCCTCCGGATGGGAGCGTCCGTCCATGACCTGGGCAAGATCTCCATCCCGGCCGAGATCCTGAGCAAGCCCGGTTGCTTGAATGAAAATGAATTCCGGCTGATCAAGAACCATCCCCAGGTCGGTTATAACATCTTGAAGCAGATCGATTTCCCATGGCCGATCGCCGAGATGGTGCTTCAGCACCACGAGCGGATGGATGGATCGGGATATCCGCGCGGACTCGCGGGGGAAGAGATCCTGCTCACGTCCCGGATCCTGGGCGTAGCCGATGTCGTCGAAGCCATGGTCTCCCACCGGCCCTACAGGTCCGCCCACACTCTCGCCGAAGCGATGTCTGAGATATCGGTGAACAGGGGTACGCTCTATGATTCCACGGTCGTGGATGCGTGCGTGAATATCCTGGAGCACGGGAACTTCTCCTTCAGACAATAAGGAGAATCCTATTTTCCCCCCTGCAAAAGCGACTCCAAAAAGGCGACCTCTTTCTTTGCCCTCGAATCTGAGGGATTGAGGAAGATGACTTTTCTTTGGATCTCGAGGGCGTCTTCAAAATGCCCGTATTGACGGAGCACAACCCCGAAATCGGCCCAGGCAGCCGAGTTTTTGGGGTCCCGATTGCAGATCCCCTTAAAGATGTTGAGGATGGGCGCCTCCAAGAGCACAGGGTCGGGATTGTTCTTCATGGCCTCTTGGTAGAGGCGCGCCCCCTGTTCGGACGCTCCGGATTCTCCCCATGCCGCCGCGAGATAGAAAACTCCGCGGCGGTATTCGGGCACTTTCTCGACAACATAGGCGAACTCTCGAGCCGCCTTCACAGGCTCCCGGCTCTCGAGATAAGCCGTGCCGAGGTAAAAGTGGGCGTCCAGGTCGTCAAAATAGCGAAAAAGCTTCTCCCGATATTCGGGGCGCTCGGTCAAAACGAAGAGATATGAAAGGATGGAAGGATCTCCAGGGGATCTCTTGAGGGCCAGGGAGAGCCATCGGAGCGCCTCGGCCTTTTCTCCCCTCATGGCAGCAATCCGTCCCAAATGAAAGTCAAGGTCTGCGGTGAAATAGAAGTGCCGGCTGAAATTCGATTTTTCAGTGACCAGCCGCTTGAAGATCCGTTGGGCCTCATCCAATTTGCCCGCCTCAAGGGAGAGGACTCCTCGGTCGAAACGATGATACGAGTCTTGAGGCAGGGCCACTTCCAAGGCTCGTTCCGCAAAGCCCTCCGGTTCGAACGAAAGGCTGGAAAGACGGCAAAAATCGATCAGCCAGGGATTCCAAGCCAGCGCATACGTAGAGGCCCGGGAAGCCTGCTCATAGTCCATGGCCTCCCGGCTCTTATAGGCGGCGTCCTCGAATTGTTGAAAGGCGCGGATGCTCTCCCAGAGATGATCCTGCTCTCTCATCAGGCGCGTGGGCACCAAAAAAAGGGCGCAGGCCGGCAGCACCAAAACGAGGCCCAGCCATCGTCGCCTGCTTTTCATAAGAAAATCGAGTGCGGCGCAGGCGAAGAAGATGAAGACCGGGAGGATCACGAGCCGCTGTCGAGAAGAAACATAAGCCAGCAGCATAAAGCCCATCTGGCTTAATAGGACCGCATAAAAGAGAAGCCAGGAACGCCAGTTCCGGAGTCCGACTATGATGCCGAGAAGCGCAAGGGCTGAGATCAGCGCAAAAGGGACTGTGGGAATCCAGGCGCTTTTGAGCCTTTCCTGATTCCAGTGGGCATTCCAGAGGTCGTGCCACTCATAGGCATGGAAAAAATGAAACGTCTTGGTGGCCATCAATTTGAGGTAATGCTGGGGCTCATCCACGATAAAATTGATAGCCTTGGAAGCCCAATAGCGATTCACCTCCGGGACGGAGAGGTTCCGACCGGTGACTTTCCTGGCAAAGAGGCGATAGATTTCGTGCTGATAGTCGGGCTGCCGGGAATAATTCTGCGAAACCTCATAGACGAGCGGAGGATAGATCGCGCTCACTCCCCAGGAATCCGGGTTGTTTCCCTCATAAAAAACCGTCCCGGGATTCATCACGACAGGTGTGAACACTCCGGCGATCCGAGTCGACCTGGCCCAAAGGAGGGATAGAGACAAGAGGCCGGGTATCAAGAAGATAAGAGAGGCGGACTTCCAGCCCGCCCGGCTTTTCCTGGTAAGGTAAAAATAAACGGGGACGACAACCAAGAGGACTGCAAAGTTGGGCCGGGTCCAGAGGCTCAACCCCAGAAATAGGCCAGCGAACAGATGGTCAGGCCAACTCGATCCGGAGGCAAAATAGAGAAACCCGAGCAGGCAGAAAAGGGCCAGGATCTCGGGCTCGAAGGTCTGGGCATAAACCATGACGGCGTAGTTCAAGACCAGGGAAAACGCGCCGACCAGGGCGAAGACCGGCCGGAAGAACTTCGAGAGAAGCCGGAAGGCAAGAAGAGATATCATGGCCATAAGGATGATGTGGAAAATCTGCATGGCCAGGGCGGGGTTGGCAAAGGCCTTTTGAAAGATGACGTGCAGGTAAAAATAGCTGGGGCTAAAATCGAGCAGCCTCTCCCGCGGCAGCTCGTGGCGAAGAAACATTTGCGCCGCGGTCACGTACTTGAGGAATTGCCCCCGAGGGAAAAACACGGAAAGGAGGTAGCTATAAAGCAGCAATGGCGCAAAAAAGACCAGGAGGGAGAGCTTGAGATCGCTCTTCTGAACTTGACGCAGGGCTGAAGACTCCTGGCGCATGTCGGAATCTATTTAGTCGTCCTCTCGACCCATTATAGCCGATTATAGCCGAATCGCAATCGGCACTGCCACTATGCTGCGGCACGCCTTCAGTTCCCGAGGAACTTTGCGACGCGTTCAGTGATCTTGTCGGATTCACAGACCGTAACCACATGGCCGCACTCAGAGTCAAGCACCAGGCTCTCGGCCCGAAGCATCTTAGCAAACTCCAGCGCAGGCCCAGGGCTCACCGTGTGATCCTGGGCGGCCACGATGACAAGAACCTTCGCCTTCACCGCCGCCGCTGCGCGCTCCATCGAGTTGCCGAATCTGCTGGAAATATCCAGAGCGATGCCTGCTTCATATTGGCGTATTTGGTCATTGGCATCCGCCTGCCGCTCAACCTGCTCCAGAACCTTTTCCGCCTGCTCACGCGGGACCTGCTGGTTCACAGCCTGGGGAGACTCCAGCGTGAGCACTGCAATTGCAGCCCTCAGCCGCCGGGCCGGTTCCACGGTGTAGTCGCCGTTGTTCCAAACGAGATCCCGTTTGATCGACTCGATGACCGCGCGGTAAAGGACCAGATCATAGCTCGCCGGACGGGGCGTACTGACGATCGAAATTGCTTTGTCCATGAATTCGGGATAACTGACCATCCACTGGAAAGTCTGCATGCCGCCCATGGATTGTCCAAGGATGGCCTTGACGTGATTCAGGTGGAGGAGGCGGGTGAGCAACGTGTACTGGCTATTCACCATGTCGGCAATGGTAATTTTGGGGAATTTCATGCGGGGCTGGATCTTACTATTCGACGGCGAGGAAGATACGCCATTGCACAGGGGATCCACCAGAACTACATAATACCGGGAGTTATCCAGCAGCTTGCCGGGGCCGACAAGGGTGGCTGCCTGTTCTGAGGTCCTGCCAGCCCCATTCAGAAATACGATTACGTTCGATTTATCAGGTGCAAGCTCTCCAAATGTCCGATACCCAACATGGCAACCTCGGATAAATTCGCCGCTTTCAAGTTTGAAGTCACCCAGTTCGGCGAGCTGAAGGTTCTGGGCCGCAGCAAATGTTCCTGCCGCAAGGAGAGCCACCCCAAAAAATACGAATTTCACAATTGGCTTCCGATACCCGTTCATTCCACCTCCACTGCAGTCACCCATCCGTTCCTACCAAAAGTGTCGCCGGCATTGCGCTCTGATACGGACGCGCCCAAAGGAAATAGCCGGCCATCACCATGGCTATAATGGAAAGAGCGGCAATAATTTTCTTTAGTGGGCTACTCCTAGGCCGCCGGACCCCATCCAGTCCTTCGGCTGCGGTCAAAGATAAGCGTCTTTTTTTCTGGTGTGCCGGCTGAATGAGCCTTCATGCGCCGTTTTGCCTCGTCCCGTCCTCAGGCAGGATAAATCGCAGTGTCGTCGGATGTCAAGTTGAACCTAAAATCGCAAATATTTTTCAGATTCTAATTCGAGAAAGTCATTAAGAATTACCCGCACGAATCCGAAGAGCATCCGGCTGATGGCCTGGTTTGTATGGATTATCATGAAATATGCAGCCCCGGTGGACCTCCTAAAATGCGATGGCTTTTTGGCGAAAACCCTGATATACATACCTTCGGCAACTATTTGCCGGCAGGGAATTGAAGGCTCTGCGTAACTTATGATCTGCCGGAGAAAAATAACCAAATCGGAGAGGAGGAAGAAATGGGATTAAATCGGAAGCAGATGCCAATGCGGCAAAAGGCATATTTCGAACAACAACTGCGAGATCGACTGTCTTTCCTGTCGGGGAAGGGGATCAAATCTCCCGCGGCCGACAAAGATACTCTCGTTAGAAAATTGCAGGCAAAAATCAGGGCCGTGAATCATAGGCTGAGGCTGATTGCCGACAACGAAAAAAGAACGGAAGAAATGGCGAAGATAAAGGCGGAAAGGGCGGCGGCCCCCAAGAAAGAACAAGAAGGCGGCAAAGGCGAGAAGCCAAAGAAAGCCCCTGAAGAGGGCAAGGGAAAAAAGATAAAGGCGGAAAAGAAAGCAGCCCCACCGAAAGCGCCGGAAGGCGGGGAAAGCCAGAAAACGGCGGAATCCTCCGAAGAAGGCAAGGCAACAATGAAAAAGAAAGAAGAAGAAACGAAGGAGGAACCGGCAGGCCAGGTGAAGGCGGATAAGTGATCAAAGAAAATACGGCAACGTGGTCCAGAACGGACGGGAGGGGGTTTTGCCGTCAGGCTGATCCAGAACTACGCTCGACGATCCTCTGAGCGGCCAGGGCCGCGGTCGAGAATGCGGCCTGCAGATTGTATCCGCCGCTATCCCCATCGATGTCCAGGACCTCGCCGATGAAGAAGAGGCGGGGAACGAGCTTGGATTCCATCGTCTTCGGGTTGATCTCGGTCAGCGATACTCCGCCTCGGGTCACCATCGCGTCGTGAATTCCCCCGAGTCGGGCGACCACGAACGGGCATCCAGTCAGGAGCTCAATAAGAGCGGAGCGGTCTTTCCTGGAGAGATGGGCCCCGGTCAGATTGAGTTCAATCCCGGCCAAAGCCAGGAGCTTGTTGACGAACCGTTCAGGCAGATTATAAGCTGTCAGGACCGTCCTGACCCGCGTACTTCCTGCGGCAGATATGCGGTCCAGCAGAGTCTCTTTCACTTTCTGATAATCACTCCCCGGGAGGAAAGATATCCTGAGTGTATCACCCGGACGGATAAAGCGGGAAAAATCGAGAATCCCCGGCCCGGATAAGCCCGTATGGGTCAAAAGCAGGTCTCCGCTGCGCTGCCTTAGCTTTTTTCCGGCTCGGGTAAGAAGGATGATCACATCGGGAAAAGAAATCCCGGCCAGGTCCGAGAATTGGTAGTCCTGAACGGTCACCGCTGCGAGAGCCGGGCTCACTTCCGTCAGGCTATGCCCCAGGCTTCGAGCGAAAACATACCCGTCTCCCGTCGAGCCCGTGGCCGGATAGGTGACGCCTCCTGTCGCTATAACCAACTGATCAGCGCGGCAGGTCATTCGGCCTGTCCGGATCGAAAACCCTTCGTCCCGGACGGAGACTTCCAAGACCGGGTCGCCACATCGAATCTCCACATGGACGGCCGCACATTCCTTGACCAGAATATCCAAAATCTCGGACGCCTTCCGGGACAGGGGAAACACTTTTCCGTCGGGCTCCGCAATAAGCTGTAGTCCCCGTGTGGCGAAGAACGATGTTAAATCCCGATTCTGAAAATTCATCAGGGCGGGTTTGAGAAACCGGCCGTTGTCTCCATAATGGGAAAGAAATGATCCGATTTCCCCTTCATGGGTGATATTGCACTGCCCCGAACCAGAGAGGAGGAGCTTCCGGCCGGGCAGGGGTTCTTTTTCAACGATCAGAATTTTTCGCCCGTTTCCCCCGGCCCTTAAGGCGCAGAAGAGTCCGGCCGGCCCGCCACCGATCACGACCAGCGAATATTTTTCCATCTTGATCAAGGACGGTCGAAAGGTGACAAAGGGGTACTCATGGCTCTTCGAATCAAATAATACCATAGATGAGGAAAAAGGACGGTCCACCCACCAAGGATGGCGGAATCCTCACCATAAGAATTAATGCGATGGCCCTGTAGGTTTCTGCCAGAACAAGCCCTCATCGTTGATGAAAAAGATCTTATTCCCAGTCTTCGTCATTTTGGGTTCTTGCAGAAGCTCCTCGCGGTACCGATCGGGAATCAATTCGAAATATGCCCGGTTCGGTTTCGAATATTGGTCGAACATACTGGTCTGCGGGCATCGAATCTTGAAGATGAAATCCGACAGGAACCAGGCATAATCCGATCCGTCGATGAAGCTTTTAAAATTCTCCCATGCTTTCGTCAAGCCGCTTCGGCCGGTAACGACATCTTTCACCACCAAGGGTTCGCTGGCGATCAGACGGCTTCGAATTTCTGCGACTCCCAGAATGTTTCCCTTTTCATCCGTCACATAAACGCCGAAATCTGGGTCCATGAGAAGCCACTTCCCCAGCGTGCGCGAGTAAACCGACGTGATGAAATGGCTTTCATCCTCCTCATGGGAGTGGGGCAAAAGGTGGGTTTGGCGGGAATCGAATCCCATGGCCAGAAAAACCTCGTTCAGAATGATCGTCTTCATGTAGCAATTGATCAACATGTGTTCAACTTTCGCCAAATGGATCAAATTGAAGGCGTTTAACTCCTTCGGGAATTCTGGTTCATTCGCATGCCCGGTTAGTTGAAAAACCCAGCTCGTGAGGTTAATGATCCGCTGGGTTTCGGAGCCTTGACCGGCGACCGTTTCCAGATCGTACGTGTCGCGCAGTCTCCTGAGATTGTCATCCGTTGGAGCGGCGTATTGAAAATTCACGTCGATGGGATAGGTCGGGCGTTTTGCCGAGAAGCCAGGGTGCTTTTTCAAGAGGCCCGCCCATTCCCTTCCCAGAGACACATTTTGGCTGCGATGGCGAGCCAGCGGAATGACGAACACCGCGGCCGCAGCCACGGCGGCCATAACCACGACGGCAATGACAAGTGTTTTGCTGCTCTTGATTTTCATTTTTTCCTCCGAAACTTTCGACGATGAGTTGTTTCTTTTTAAAACTCGGTGTTCAATATTTAATACATGGCTAGCGAGAAAAAGGATGGCAAAAAAAACAAAAGAGTCTAGACTTCTCCGTCATCTACGTGCCGTTTTTCGCTCAGGTTTCCAGCCCGGCCCAATAGGCCGCCGATTCATCCGAGATCAGATAGAGTAAGTAACCGCGCCAGCCCCTTGACATTTCTAAATGACCAGAATACAATTCTAGTCAAGAGTCATCATGAGACACGTTGCCAGGCGAAAAGACATCCGGGACCTGATCCTCGACGCCGTGGACGTCCTTCTTGCCAGATACGGCTATAGGAAGATGACCATGGAGGACGTTGCCCGCCAGGTCGGGATCGGCAAGGGGACGATCTACCTCCACTTTCCGGGAAAGGAGGAGCTGATCCTGTCCCACATCGACCGTATCGCCGAGAGGGCCATCGCCAAGCTCAAGGAAATCGCGGGTTCGTCAGATCCCCACGATAAACGCATCCGGAAGATGCTCGTAGCCAGGGTCCTTTTCCGTTTCGACAGCGTCTTCCACTATTCCCAGAGTCTTAGCGAGCTCTTATCGTCAGTCAGGACAGCTCTCCTGTCGCGCCGCGAGGCGCATTTCAAAACCGAAGCCAAAGTATTCGAAGAGGTCCTCCGGGAGGGCGTCCGGGCTAGAGCCCTTGATTGCCCCGACCCGAAGGCGGTCTCCCTCGCCCTCATCCAAAGTACGAATTCACTCCTTCCGTTCAGCCTGTCGGCCCGCGAGCTGGGCCGGAGGGCAGAATTGGAGGCTGAAGTCCGCAGCATTGCCGACCTGTTCATCAAAGGCCTAACGCCTTGTCCGAAACGTTCGGTACGCTGAATGCGCTGAAAAGAAAACAGCTTACTTAACTTAAGGAGGTTCGAGATGTTCCGTAAAGCAAGCCGATGGATTTTCGTCCTAATGTTCGTGTTAACCCTCCCCCGCCCGCAAGCCTATGCTCAGCAGCAACCCGCCCCGGTATTCAAGGACACCACCGTCCTGCCAGAGGGTCCGATCGGGACCCGCATCAAGTCCGTTATCGACATCGTCAACTCCGGAAATGTGGACCGTCTTAAGCGCTTCCTGAACGAGGAATTCGCAAAGGAATTCCGGGAGGCCGTTCCGCTCGACGACTACATCTCTATGGCCCTCGGATTCCTGTGGGACACAGGCGGCGTCGACTTCTACTCCGTCCGCACCTACATGCCCGATCGCTCGGGCACGACAGTGGTCATCGTCAAAGACCGAAACCTAGGAGGCTGGTGGGGCATTTCCTTCCGTTTCGGCGAAGCTCCAAAGTTCCTGGTCGCTGGCTTAGAGATGAATCCTGCCGGTCCCCCTGTCGGCCTCTCCGAGCCGCCGCTTTCCGAGAAGGAGGCTATCGACGAGATCCGGGCCCTGGTGTCCGGCCTCCACAAGAAGGATTGGTTGACGGGGACAGTGCTCATCGCCAAGGGGCCCGAAGTGCTCCTGACAGACTTCGGCGGGGAGGCCAACAAAGGGGACCATGCCTTGATCAACATCGACACCAAGTTCAACCTGGGCTCGATGAACAAGATGTTCACGGCCACGGCCATCGCCCGGCTCGTCGAGGCAGGGAAGCTCTCTTTCGACGACCCGATCAGCAAATGGATCGACGAAACCTGGCTTCCTAAGACCGTAACGGACAAGATCACCATCCGCCACCTTATGACCCACACCTCCGGCCTGGGGAGCTATTTCAACAAGACCTATATCAATAGCTCGCGGGCCCTCTTCCGCAAGCTTGATGACTACAAGCCGCTCATCAAGGATGACAGGCCCGCCTTCACCCCGGGCGAGAAGTTCCAGTACAGCAACACCGGCCTGTTCCTCCTCGGGGTCGTCATCGAGAAGGTTACGGGCGAGGATTATTTTGATTATATTCGAAAGACGATCTACGCGCTGGCTGGGATGACGAACTCCGACTGTTACGAAATGGACTACCCCGTCGAGAATCTGGCCATTGGTTACAGCCTCGACTGGAAGAGTCCTTACAAGTGGCAAAACAATCTCTACAAGCACGTCATCAAGGGCGGTCCGGCGGGCGGCGGCTTCTCGACAGTCAAGGATCTCCGCAAGTTCGCCCTAGCCCTCCTCTCCGGGAAGTTCGTTTCCAAGGCCACGCTGGAGATGATGTGGACGGATTTTAAAGGTGCGAATTACGGCTACGGATTCCAGGTCAGCCAGGGTCCGGCGGGGAAGGTCGTGGGCCACTCTGGCGGTTTCGAAGGCATCAATTCGCAGCTCGACATTTACCTCGACTCCGGCTATATCGTCGCCGTGATGTCGAACTATGATATGGGGGCCAGTCCGCTGGCCAACAGGATCGGGAGGGCCCTCGCCCGCGTGAAGGCCAAGTGAGGACGGCCTGTCCTCCCGTACGGAGAGGTCACTAAGGAGAACCGATATGTCGCACAAAACAATCCGCTGGATATTTCTTCTGTTCTTCTGTCCGGCGCTGGCCGGCCCGCGAGCCTTTGATCAGGCGCCGCCTTCCCCGACGCTCGACGCCGCCGCGAAGCAGGCCATCGTCGATGAGATCTCCACGCTCCTGAACAAGAACTACATCTTCCCCGACACGGCCAAGAAGGTGGAGGACGCCCTACGCGCCAAGCTTAAAAGCGGTGACTTCGACAAACTGAACGATGCCCGTGAATTCGCCAATGCCGTCTCGGCGACTGTGCGTGAGGTGAGCAAAGACAAGCACACGGGCTTCAGCTATGACCCCGAAATGGCGGAGGATTTGAGACGGCTCGCCGGCCAGAGCGAGGAGGAGGCGAGGAAAGTCCGTGAACGTCAGCTCCAAGAGGCCCGGCGCGACAATTTCGGTTTTCGCAAGGTGGAATGGCTCGCGGGGAATATCGGCTATATCGATTTCCGCTACTTCGCGTCTCCGGACCAAGCCGGGCCATCGGCGGTCGCGGCGATGAATTTCCTGGCTTATTGCGACGCCATCATCGTCGACCTTCGCCAAAACGGCGGAGGCAGCCCGGCGCAGATCCAGCTCATCTGCTCCTACTTTTTTTCTGATCCGGCCCACCTCAACGACATATATTTTCGGGCCGCCGACAAAATGGAAAACTACTGGACCATGCCCTATGTCTCGGGCGCAAAACCGGTTAACGCAGACCTCTACATTCTCACCAGCTCCCGGACGTTTTCCGGGGCTGAGGAATTCACCTACAACATGAAGAACTTGAAGCGAGGGACCGTGATCGGGGAAACGACCGGCGGCGGCGCCCACCCGACCCAAGCCATGATCGTACAAAAGGACTTCATCCTCATGGTGCCTTATGCCCGGGCCATCAACCCTGTCTCCAAGACGAACTGGGAGGGCACGGGCGTCGCTCCCGACATCGCCGTCCCGGCTGCCGAGGCCTTCGATAAAGCTTACGCTATGGCCATCCAGAAACTCGCCGCCAGGGCGTCCGACCCCCAGCGGAAGGCCGAATATGAGTGGATCATCGCCGGGCTGACCGCCAAGGCCAACCCGCCCAAGGTTGACGAAAAAATGCTTAAGACTTATGTGGGGGTCTACGGGGAGCGTACGATCACCTTCGAGAGCGGCAGTCTCTATTACCAGCGCATTGGACCGAAATACCGTTTAATTCCCATGACTGCAACGCTCTTCTTTGCGGAAGGCCTTGAAACTTTCAGGGTCGAGTTCGTGGTGAAGGATGGAAAGGCGGTCGAGCTCATCGGACTCTATGACGACGGCCGGAAGGAGCCTTCGCCAAGGACGAAGTGAGAGGCAAAAAGAATATCCCAAGTTAGGACCTCGATTTGATAGAAGGCCCGAAAGAATGAATCCTGCTACCATGAGATATCTGGACCCGGACTTGTATTGATATTCCCGTTTAGAATCGATTAAAATTATAAAAAGATATCCAATTCGGACGGAGGCTGTGTATGCTTCTTAAAAGGATCCTCCCGGCACTATCAATTGTGTTTCTGCTTTTCGAGGGAACTGTTGTGCAAGCCCAAGAAGCAAAAGCTCGCTTTGAGATGCTGAACTTGATCCGCAAGGACAAGTTCGACAAGGTCTTGCCCGGCGCGATGCGGGATAACCATGTCGACATGTGGATCCATGTCATCCGGAGAGGCGATCCGGACGCCTACGCCCTGGATTTTGGAACGACGATGGGATATATCATTTTTACCGACCGGGGCGGCGAAAGGATCGAGCGGGCCATCTTCGGCAAAAGTTTCGCGGAAATTGCCGATGAGTCCGTCTATGACATCATCGCTGAAGAAGCCGACATTACAAAGCATGTCGCCGAACGTGATCCTCGAACGATCGCTGTCAATATGTCGGAGTCGCTGACGCATGCGGACGGGCTTTCGTATACCGGGTATAAGAAATTGGTGGGTTACCTGGGAGAGAGATACGCCAAGAGACTGATCTCGTCCGAAAATGTCATCACCGATTTCCGGGTGAGAAGGGTCCAGACGGAAATCATCGCCTTTGCCAGGGCCTGCGAGATCCAGAGGAGGATCATGGAAGCGGCTTTAGAAAGTATAAAGCCCGGGCACACGACGAAAGAAGAGCTCGGATGGTGGGCGAACGATCAACTTCTGGCCCAGGGCATCGAGCCCTCCTATTTTGGCTTGGACTTGCCCGGCATTCAGCACTCCGAGGTGTCTCGTCCTTCGGAGACCGAGCAACCGGGATACATCTTCCAGCAGGGTGACCTGATTTCATGGGATTGGGGAATCCATTATCTGAACTTTGGAACCGATTACAAACGGAAAGCCTACATCCTCAGGGAGGGGGAAACGGCCCTTCCCCAGAGCCTCAAAAAAGCCTGGGACAGGGGGCTCCAAGCCCGGGAGGTCATCCGCCGGACTCTGATTTCGGGCCGGACCGCGGGGGAAACATTGAAGATCGTGTCCGCCGCCCTACAAAAGGCAGGCTTCGCCTACACCCCTTTCGCAGATACGGATAAGGATAAGGAGATTATCCAGTCCATGGGGAATTCTGAGCAATCCGGCTTTTCCATCGACTGCCATTGCGTCGGCAACACGGGCAACAGCGAGATCGCCGAGGGCCCCTCAATGGCACCTTTTCGGCCCTACCGGGCTCATCTTCTGATCCAGCCGAACAATCTCATCTCCTTTGAGTTCATCGTTCACACCTGGATCCCCGAATGGAAAAAAAGGCTGGCCATCAACTTCGAGGACAACGCCCTGGTTACGGAAAGAGGCGTAGAGGCGCTCTACCCGCGAAATGACGAAATCATACTGGTCCGATGAATGTGTTCGGTATTCGCTCTGCTCGGGAGAATTGGGTGAGAATACGATTTGTGCACTATCTTTGGCTTGATCATAAAGCTGCAAAGGATGGGACATCATGACCGCGACGAAAGGGATATTTCTTGGCCCCGGAAGGATCACGATCGAAGACCTGGTTTCTGTGGTCTACAAAGATGTGCCTGTGAGGCTGGCCCCGGGCGCTATCATAGCGGTTCAAAAAGGATATTCGAACCTCTCCGTCTTGCTCGCCTCCGGCCGGGCGTTCTACAGCATCAACACCGGCTTCGGCACGCTCAGCAACGTCAAAATCCCAACGAGTAAATTGAAGGAATTGCAGATCAATCTGATTCGCAGTCACAGCTCGGGAGCCGGAGAACCCTTCCCGTCCGAAATCGCAAAGGCGGCCCTGGTGATCACCGCCAACAGCATTGCCAAGGGCTATTCGGGATGCCGAAGAGTCTTGGTGGACACCCTTGCCGCCATGATCAACAAGGGAGTCATCCCCGTCATCCCATCCCAGGGCTCGATCGGGGCAAGCGGCGATCTGATCCCGCTGGCCCATGCGTGCGGCGTCATGATCGGGGAAGGGGAAGCTTATTATAAAGGGAAGAAGCATGCCGCCAAGGAAGCGATGAGAAAGGCCGGCATTCCCCTGCTGGAGCTGGAGCCCCGGGAGGGCGTGGCGCTCACCAATGGCACCCATCTTATGACAGCGCTCGGAGCGTTGTCGGTGCATCGGGCGGAGAGATTGATCAAGCTCGCGGATATCGCCTTGGCCATGAGCCTGGAATCGATCCTGGGACTCACGGCTTCGCTGGATCCTGACGTCCACAAGCTTCGGCCGCATCCGGGTCAGCTGGCCACGGCCCGAAACGTCAGGAAGATAATCAGGGGCAGCCAACTTCTGGCCTCTCATACCTATTCCGAAAAGATCCAGGACGCCTATTCCTTGAGGTCTGCTCCACAGATTCATGGAGCCTGCAAGGACGCCCTCCGATATTGCCGTTCGGTTCTGGATGTCGAAATCAATTCCGTGACGGATAATCCGCTGGTTTTCGGGAACAAAGTCGTTTCCGCAGGGAATTTCCATGGCCAGCCCCTGGCCGTCTCTTTAGATGCACTTGGGATTGCCATGACGGTCCTCGGCAACGTCTCCGAATGCCGTATCGACCGCCTGATGAACCCCGGTCTGAGCGGACTTCCGGCCTTCCTTGCCCCCGATCCCGGCCTTCATTCCGGGTACATGATGGCCCATTATCTTTCAGCAGCCCTCACTCTCGAAAATCGGGGACTTGCTGCGCCCGGTAGCGTCAATTCCGTGCCTGTCTCGGCGAACAAAGAGGATTACAACTCCAACGGCATGTGGTGCGCCCGCAAGGCTTGGCAGATGATCCGGAATGTCGAGAATATCATCGGCATAGAAATTCTTTGCGCCACCCAGGCGCTGGATCTCTTGAAAGGGAGCCCCGGGAAAGGCTCAGAGGCCGCCCGAAGAATCGTTAGGGAAAAGGTTCGCCCGCTCGAAGAGGATCGAGTTCTCCGAAAAGATTTAAACGCAATGCAGGAACTTATCGCCTCCGGCAGGATCATCTGCGCCGTGGAAGAAGCTGTGGGACCTTTGGCGATCTAGAGGGGGACTGACCTCCCTAAAGATCTCCTTGCAATCGAAGGATTTTACTGGCACATCGTTGTCAATTCTGCTCTTTGACCCAGTGGTCCTTGAGCACCAAGGCTTTCTGGCTCAGGACTTTGTCCCCAACCGTGAGTAAGACGGTGTATGTGCCCGGACCAACCCTTGTGTATTTGAAGTGAGGATCCGTCTCCCCGTCGTGGATGTGACGCCTTGTCATCAGAGAGCGTCCATGGATGTTGACCTCGGTGTCCTCGGTCCCATACCAGACCAATTGGTCATAATAGTCAAAATACTCCTGTCCCCACTCGGCTTCAGAATCGGGCGCAATTCCCCTCTCCTTCTTGAACGCTTCCTCTTCCTCGGGAGTCCTCGTCTTTTGGGAAGTGAACGGCCAGATCACTCTGTTGATCCCCTTTTCGCCCGGCCCTTCCATTTCTTGAAGAACTCTGGCGCCATCGTAAATCGTAACCTTGATGCTCTCCGCCTTCCGCTCTCTCATTATGTAGATCACCACGACTCCCAGGGGTTCGTTCTCTCCGGAAAAATTCTGAGCGCTGTGGGTGGGCTGGCTGATGATCTTCCACTGGACCCGCGGCTTAATGCTAAAAAAATGGACGTCCTCGGCCAGGACCTCGGGCGTTAGTTCCTGAAGAGGACCGATGTCCGTGATATAGAATCCTCGTCCATGTGTGCCGACGATCAAGTCGTTTTCCCGGGGATGGATGGCCAGGTCCTGGATAGAAATCGACGGCAGGTTATTTTTTAAGCGCGTCCAATTTTTCCCGCCGTCGATGGTGACGAAGACGCCGCGTTCGGTGCCGATAAAAAGAAGGTTAGGATTTTTCCGGTCTTCTCTGATCACATTGATAGGCTCTTCGGGAAGATCGCGGGCAATGGAATTCCAGGTCTTCCCGAAATCATTTGTCACAAAGACATAGGGCCGGAAATTGTCCCAGCGCAATCCGCTCGAAGTCACATAAGCCCTTCCCGGATAGTGATGGGACGCCTCAACGCGAGTCACCCAGAATCCCGGCCAGCCGGCAATCCGGTCATTGAGTTTAGTCCATTCCCTTCCATCGTTCTTGCTCAGCCAGAGATTCCCGTCGTCCGTCCCGGCCCAAAGCACTCCTTGTTGAGCCGGCGACTCGGAGATCGAGACGATCGATCCGCATTCGTTCTCTGTCCGCGCTTTTTTGTCGGCGTTCGAAAGGTCAGGGCTGATGATCTCCCAGCCTTCTCCCCGGAAACGGGACCGGAGGAGCCTGTTCGCGCCGTGATAGATGATTTGGCTATCGTGAGGAGAGATGAGGATGGGCGAGTTGAAGTTGAAGCGAAGACCGGGGCTCCCTTCGTATTTCAGTTTTTTCTTGATCCCGTCCTTCTGATCAAACCTCAAGATTCCACCATCTTGAGTCTCTAGATAGAGCCAGCGGCTATCGTTCGGATCCACCTGGCAATACAAACCGTCGGCCGTTCCGACCTGAGACCAGTCCTCGAATCGAATGGGAACATCCCCCTTGTTCGTGCTCGGCCCCTTCCATGTGCCGAAATCCTGCAGACCTCCATAAACATGGTAGGGATAATCCATGTCATATCCGAGGTCATACAATTGGGCCAGGGGGAGTTCATCGGCGTGGTACCAGTACAGGCCTCCGTCGTGTGTCATAGCAAAACCATAATCGTATCCCGCCAGGATGTTGTTGGAGTCATCGGGATTGATCCAGAGCGAATGCCAATCTCCGCCCCAGCGCCAGGCCCGTCCCCAGGTCTTTCCTCCATCCGAGGACTTATCCATCTGTGCCTGGAAGTTGTAGACGACCTCGGGATTGTTGGGATCAACTCTGATCTGGCCGAAGTAAGAACCACCCCGAATGGCTTCTCCTCTCTTTATCCAGGATTCTCCCCTATCCTCTGAGCGGTAAATGCCGATGTGATCCTCGGTTTCTAGGATCGTCGCATACAGGATCCGAGGGGTCTTTTGACAGATGTCGATTCCGATCCTCCCCAGTTTTCCAGA
>Ga0315282_10007820_pt1 | contig 17454 bp, 16 predicted proteins | sample YL17G07_20_MG_FD_203693 | JGI IMG/M metagenome (GOLD analysis project Ga0315282, IMG submission 203693) | Sediment microbial communities from Yellowstone Lake, YNP, Wyoming, USA - YL17G07_20 | ecosystem: Environmental > Aquatic > Freshwater > Lake > Sediment | place: USA: Wyoming | collected... | reverse complement strand
GACGCAAGCGCGGCGTTTTTGGAGTGCGGGAGCCATGCTCCCGCCTTGTTTCTGAAGATAGGCGGGTAAGGGTTTGTATAGTGTCTCTTTGATTGCTTTTCAGTATGAAACGAACCGCAGGCGGCCTTCCGGTCAACCTGAAATACGCGCAAAGGCACAGGAACCTTCCGATTCTTGTGCCTTTCTGCGACTCACCCACTGTCTGGGCCGACGGGCCAGCCGGCAAACCTGCGAACCGGCATCCATCACCGCTTCAGGCGGATAATATCGCCCTTTGAGAGAGTCCCGTTGGTGGGATCAAAGGGAATCTTCGCGCGGTCGTCCGTCCGATCCGGTCCCACGCTCCACAGTATCCAGTCCTGCTTCGGATTCTCATACTGGTAAGCGGCGCCGGAGGTGGAGAAGGGGTCGGTCATCACCCGCGTGATGTAAGCCACCGGGGTGGTAAGAAGGGATAGCGTCTTCGGGTATTCGTTGTAGTCAACGCGATAGGCTTCCAGAGCGGTGGCCATGGCGCGCATATCCGCTTGGGCCCGGCCGACGGTGCGCCGGACAGAGTCCTCGGATTTCAGATCCTCCGGAGCACCAGACTCCTCTACGGTTCTTCTGCGGATGGGTGGGCTTGGCTGGTTGGAAGCCTGGAGCGAACCTAGCGTGTACTCGCTTTCCGCCCGCAGTTTTCCAAAGACACCCTTCGTGTCCCATGTCGCTACGATTCGAACCTTGTCGCCTTCCTTCATGTTGTCGGGAATACTCGCCGAGTATTCGCAGGAGCCGCCTCAGCCATACCGCATGGCGCCTTGGGCGATGGGCGGGGCGTCTTTTGCCGCTCCCGCCGCGAAAACCTCCACGGAAGGCGCGTCCAACTGTTTCATCTCGCCGTCCGGCCCCGCTTGCATGAACATGCCCCATTCCACGTTTCCGGCGCCGGACAGCGTCCTCCCGATCTTCATTATGGCGCCTTCCTGCTTGACGATAACCTCCATCTTCTCGGGCTTGGCGGCGGTCAACGTGAGCGTTTTCCCCTCCTCGATTTCGACCTTCTTATCCCCGGCGGGGCTGAACTGAATAACACTCTTGGGCTTGCCGTTTTCCATCAGGCTCAACATCATTGTGGCGATCTGATAGGAGCCGACAGGAAGACGAATGGGAGAGCTGTTCTTGTCCGGAGTGATCATGAAGATCTTCATCTTCTCCGGACTGTCCGTTCCGGAGAGGACATAGGCCATGAGCCGGGCGTCCTTCCATTCCGGGCCGATCCGCAGATCCAAAGCCAGATGGCCGCAGGCGCCTTCGTAGCGCTTGAGGGTCACGTCCGGCGCTTGCGCGTCCAGTTTGAGGTCGTACATGTCCCCGGCCACGGAGACCACGGGCTGAAGAGGGATGAACCCATCAAACAGGTATTTCCTCTGGTCGGCGCCATAGACCCCGTCCCCGTCCAGGTCCAGGAGAAGGCAATCCTGGCCGCCCCTCGCGCCTTCCTTCAAACCGTCCCAGCCCCCATCCACGAGCGCCGCGTTCACTTTGCGTCCGCCCACGTCCACGGTCCCGCGGAACCACTCTCCCGGCATCACAAGGATAATGGCGGGGCTGTCCGGACTGCCGCCCCCAGTGGACTGGACTTTGATCCGAGCCTTGATTGTCTTGTCCTTCTCGATCGGCAGCGAAACCGTCACGGACTCCCCGGCCTTCGGCAGCGAAATCACCGGATCGTCCGTAAGGTCCTTGTTTCCGTTCAGGTCCAGGATCAGGGTATCGGGTTCCCCCTTCTCTTCTTTCGCAAACACAACGAAAGCGATGGATTTCCCCCCAAGAGAAACCTGACCATACATTCGTTTTCCCTTGTAGTCTGGTTCCTTGGTGAATGTGGATCTGGCGGTCGGCGGCACCGCAAAACCATAGGTCGCGTTCATCGGCAAGTCCTGTTTGGCTTCTTCACGCTGGAAGGCCGCAAACGCCGCCGAGCCCATCCACACCAGTCCTGCCGCCAAGGCGGATAGTAAGAGAAGTCGTCTCATTGTACAAATCCTCCTTCCTAAGGCAATGGTCCTGCACACAACACTACATCCGCCGGATGCGAAAAAGCAACCCGGAAATTACCAACGGAAATCACTAACGGAACGGGTGCATCTTGAGGGAGCTCCCAACTCGTGGTGGTGGGCAAAGTAGGGTAGGCGTCCCGCCAGCCAACGGATGTCCGGTCAGTGGACCTGAGGAGCACAGCTCACCCTGTGAACGCGGCATGTGAATGTGGCATGAGAACGTGGCATCAGGACGTGGCAGGCGGGACGCCTACCCTACCTTTGCTGGTGTAACATGAACTCCTTGAGTTTCCGCACGGACTCCGCGTTCCACTCTCCTCCATACCGCAACAAGGCGTAGCGCTGATACCACCCGGCCATTTGCCCCAGACGCTGGTCCTCCTGTCCGGCGGCGGCGATCCGTGCGGCGAACTGGTGCAGGGTCTCACAGGGTTTGCGGTGGAGGTTGCGCCGCCCCATCCGCCGGTCCATGACGCGCAGCTGCTGGTGCAGGGCGGCTAAGAGAGGATCGGGCGGAAGCGGCCGCCTTCTGCGCCGGACGCGGATGAGATACAGCACAGCGGCCACGAGCAGAGCCAGGGCGCTGAGGAAACCGGGCAATGTCTTGAAATAGAAGGTCTTCCAGATGAGGGTCTCAAACAATTCGAGCAGCCATCTTTTGAGCATGCCCGCCTGGATGGCGGCCTTGGTCTTGGAGAGATAGAATTTGACAGCGTCCCAGATCTGGCCCGTGCGGCTGCTCTCGAGGCTTTTGCTCCGGCCGGGGATCCCTTCGGGCGGGGTGGATTCCACGATTACCCATCCCCTCTCGTCGTCCCAGGCCTCAACCCAGGCATGGGCATCGCGGTTGCGGGCGATCCAGTAGTTGCCGTAGAAGTTCTTCTCCTCGCACACGAAGCCGGTGACGTAGCGGCAGGGCACTCCGGCGAGGCGAAGAAAGACCACGGAGGCGGTGGCGAAGTATTCGCAGTGGGCGCCGGGCCTCTCGATGAGGAAGAAGGTCAAGAGGTTGGTTCTGGGAGGCAGGTGTGTCAGGAACGCGAGTTCGTAGGTGAAATTCATCCGGAAGAAACGCTCTACCGCCTGCATTTTCTCGCGCGGGGTTCTACAGCCGCGAAACACCTCCTTTGACAGAGCCACCACGCGCGGGTCAATGCGCCGAGGAAGACTCAAGTAACCCTGGCGGTCGGCCTCCGCGAGAATCGGGATAGAGGGACGCTCCGGCACAAACAGGCGGTACTTGCCGTCACGGGGCAGGGCGGTGGACGAAGCAGTGCCTCCCGCACCGGCGGTAATCATACACTGCCCCCCGCTTCCGGGCATCTTCAGCTGGGTTGTAAGGAAGCGGGCGCCGAGCGAGGTGAACAAGACGTCCTCGAACTGCTGAGTGGGACGGATTTCGATCTCCCAGTATTCCTCCGGCTTCGTGTTCCTCCCGATTGAGGGCCTTTGGGCCTCCCCTATGTAGTACACCTGCTCTTCGGGGGAAAGAGAGGGCAGATCCCTTGCCGCCTGAATCGGCAACTCGTAGTTTTCTTTGGCGGGATTGCCTGCCGTCGTCCAAGCTCTCCCGTCGAACCAAGTGAACACCCGGCCCCGCAGATATCCCGGGGGACGCCGGGATATCACTCGAAGCGCCATTCCGTTTGCATCGTTGCGTTTCCAGTGCCGGATGCTCTCGAGCGCGGAACGGGATGAGAAGCCCACCGTCCATTTCTCTGTGTCGGGGCCGAACTGCAACCGCTCCAGGAACCGAGTAGCGTAGGGTTCGGCGGAGATCAGAAAACTGCCGGTTTCCCAGGCGGTCAACGCCGCAAGGACAAGCGCCGCGGAGGTAAGGTATACGCGCCCGGCGGCAGGGCGTTTGCCTGGCTCGTCCGGGCGGCGCTGCGCAGACGTGGTTAGATAGATGCCGGAAAGCGCCATGAAGGCCAAAGAGAGCAACCTGTATATCTCCCGTTCTTCGGAGACCGTGTACTTGTTGCCGGCGTAGAGCATGGTGAGGACTCCCAGGAGCAGAACCAGCCCGGGCCAGCGGCGGGTACGGGTAAGAACGAAGCAGAGCGCCAGTTGGAGCGTCATGCAAAACTGGGCGACGGCGTACCCGTATGCGTAGGGAAGAAAAGCCCTGGCGGAAGGGAAAAGGGCGGTGGAGACCCATCGGGACTTGACCGCGAACACAACGGCCAGAATCAGCGCGAGTGTCTGGATTTGCACCCTCTTGAGGTCAAATCCGATCCAGCCGGGCAGAAGGATCAGCGCCGCCGCCACCACGCACAGTGCGAACGCGAAGTGTCTGGACATGAACGCGATCGCCGCTGCTTCGACCGCGATCAGCAGAGACGCTACGATCTTGTCGGCTGTGACTTTCCTCATAAGACACCCAGCTCGCCGCGGTGAACGTCCTCCGGCGTGAATTGGGCGACCGAATCCGCATAAGCCGCGGCCCCGGCAAGGGGCTCGGTCGTCTCTCCCGCATGGACGATCAGCACTTTGATGTTACATCCCGCTTCCGCCGCCGTTCGGACCAGGCGCTCGCGGGACTTGTCCCAGTCCAGGAGAACGCACACGACTCCGGAGATGTTGTGCAGTTCCTCGGCCAGAGCCGGGGCGACGGTCTCAAAGGGATTCTTGCGGCACGCGCCCACGCACGCCAGGATCTCGAGCACGTTCTCCAGGTGGGCCGTGTGCCGTCCCGCGCGGAATACATAGAGTTCGGGGCCCGCCGCAAAGATGTCCATGATATACTCCCCTCGCGAAAGCACATCCGCTATGGAGGCCGCCAGGCTCACCGCCGCCTCCATCTCGGGAAACCCCTCGGCCTTTTCCTTGCGTCCCGGCGGGATGAAGGTGTCGAGCACGAGCGCGATGCGGCAATAGTACTCCTCCTGAAATTCCCGGACCACGGGCCGCGCCAGCCGCCCCCAGGAGCGGAAATCTATCCGCCGCATCGGGTCGCCGGGACGGTAGTTCCGGTTGCCCACGTATTCGGGGGATTCGCCGACCTGGGAGGTGAGGGCGATGCCGCCGGGCTGATAGCGGATTTTCCCGGGGACATCCAGCCCGTCAAGTGGGTGAAAGACCGGCAACACCAGCAGCGTGCCGGGGGAAACGGCGGCCCTGGCCCGTGTTCTCCAGATGTGAAACGGGAACGTGATGTAGGGTTTGAGAGGGGGCAGAAGATAATAGCCGCGCTTGAGGGGACGGATCTCCACCGGAGCGGAGACCGATTCGCCGCGCCGGACATAGGGGTGGATTTCGTCCGCCGGTATCTCCTGGAGAGAAGGGGGAAGATCGAAGTAGCCCACACCCACCTGACAGGCCGGCAGCCTGGACCGGTTGGTGAGCGTGAAGGCGCCGGTGACGCACTGTTCCGCCTTGGCCTTGGGCGGGAACTGGCCGGTTACCTCGAGCCGGGGCCGGAGGAGGAATCCGGCCGCCACGGCGACGGTGAAAAGGCCGAAAAGTCCGCAGGTCAGGTGGAAGATCGGCACGCCGGTGGAGATCCAGGACATCGAAGAGGCGAGCAGCAGCCCGCCGAGCAGGAAGCGGCCGGGGACCGTCAGCTTGAATGTCCACAGCCACAGGGTCTCGGACTGACGCTTCTTGGGGGTTTTCCGGGCCTTGTTCACCGTGTTGAAACAGTCTCAGAGCGTTGCATACAAGCCTTGCGAAAGCCGTCACCCCGATTGGTAACTTGGATGTCTTATTTGTGTACTATTTGCCGATCATGGACGTATTGCCGCTGTTTGCGCGGGCGCTCGGGATGGCGCGTCCGGCGGAGACATCTATCAGGCGTACATTAATCTCCCTTTGGGTTGCGGTATGGGACGGTTCAACTGAGTTGCAGTATCAATCCATTCCTGGATGATGACCTCCACGTTGGCCAGCGCTTCCTGATATGTTTTCCCGTCCGCCATGCAGCCGGGCAACTCCGGCACTTCCGCAATGAATGCTTGATCTTCCTGACTCCAGTAAATGATAAGCTCGTATCTAGTCTTCATCGTTTTCCCCCAATTTCAGCCCATATCGAAGCACGATATTGCGAACCTGTTTGACCTGATAAGGCTTGGCTTTGGAGCCGGCGGGCTGCAGGTTCAGTATTTCCTCGACAAGATCCTTGGTAAAGATGTGGTGGCTGCCTCGAATCCTCTCATCGAACGCGAGTTCTCTCAATAGACGGCATAGTTCTCCGAAAGGAATATCAGCATCGGACCTTCCGTGGAGTATTCTGTGAGTAGCTTGTCAGAAGCACCCATGACAATTGGTTATCCTAACCGGCCGCGAATAGGATGTCAAATCCTATCATGTCGGCACCTTGACCTGCCGGATCACGTCGGCCACCACCTCCTCCTTGGTGGTGCCTCCGTACTTGGCTTTGGATGTCAGAATGAGCCGGTGGGGCAGGACAAAGGACGCGAGGCGCTGAACGTCGTCGGGCAGGACGTAGTCGCGTCCGCGCGAGAAGGCGGCGGCCTGAGACGCGCGGAAGAACATGAGGGTTCCGCGGGGACTCGAACCGATCTTCAGCCGGGTGTCGTGCCGGGTCTTGTCCACGATCTCCACGATGTAGCGCGCGACGGCCTCTTCCACCTTCACGTGCCGCACCATCCGCTGCATCTCGAGCACCTCCTCGCCGCCGAGCACCGGACCGATGGAGTCCAGCGGGTTGGTTTCGGCCTGTGCGTACAGAATGTCCTTCTCGGTCTGCTGATCGGGATAGCCGATCTTGAGCGTGAGGAGAAAGCGGTCGAGCTGCGCTTCGGGAAGGGGATAGGTGCCGTGGAACTCGACGGGGTTCTCGGTGGCGACCACCAGGAAAGGGGCGGGCAGGTCGTATCGCTCGCCCTCGATGGTGGCCTGGCACTCGCCCATCGCCTCGAGCAGGGCGGACTGGGTGCGGGGCGAGGCGCGGTTGATCTCGTCGGCCAGGAGGACGTTGCAGAATATCGGACCTTGGCGGAAGTAGAACGAGCCGTTGACGGGGTTATAGATCGAGCCGCCCAGGATGTCTCCAGGAAGGAGGTCGGGGGTGAACTGGATCCGGTGAAACGAGAGATTGATGGACTTGGCAAGAGCCTTGGCCAGGGTGGTCTTGCCCATTCCCGGCAAGTCCTCCATGAGGGCCGACCCGCCCGCGATGAGGGCGATGGTCAGGAGCTCGATGCTCTCCTGCTTTCCCTGGATCACCTTTGCCAGGTTGTCCCGCAGCTGAGCCAGTTTCTCGCGCGCGTTCTGGATCGTTTTGCCGGTCATAGGCTCTCTTCCTTGAAGGAAATGGGTGGTATGGAACACGGCGCGCCCGGGCTGCGCGGCATGCGCGTTTCCCCTTGTTTCCACCTTACCCGACGGACACTCTTGTGACAAGCTTGTTGTCTACTTTCCAGATGGGTTTTTCGCTTGCGGATGCGAACGGGTTTCGGTTATGTTATGTTTCGAGGGTCGTACACAGCACCGGGCGAGAGCGCCATGCAGAAGGAGAAGGGATAATGACTGCATTGTTGGAGAGAATCGAGCGGGAAGCAAAAGCGCTTTCGCGTGAAGATCGCGAGCGCTTGGTGTCGGACTTGGTCGCCGGGCTTGAGGATGCCCCGCTGTCGGAGATAGATCAGGCATGGATCGAGGAAGCCGAGCGGCGGCATGAAGCATGGAAGGCGGGCCGGACAGAGGGCGTCCCCGCCGGACAAGCGATCGCGGAAATGCGCGGGAAACTCCGCCAATGAGGGTCGTGCTCGAAGCGGCGCCAGCGCTGAAGGTCCTCGTTGGCCAATGCGAAAACGGAAAACGGATATGAAACGAAAGGTTTACATTGAAACGTCGGTGGTCAGCTACCTGACGGCACGGAAATCGGGCAATCCCATTGTATCTGGGCACCAGGAATCCACTCGAGAGCTCTGGAACCGCCTGAACGAACTCGATGTCTTCATCTCCGATCTTGTGTTGCAGGAAGCCAGCTGTGGTGATGAAGAGCAGGCCAGAGCGCGCCTTGATGCCTTGGCGTCCTTCCGGGCATTGGAGGTCGACGATGAAGCAAAGGCTTTGGCAAAGACGATACTGGCTCAGCGCGCTGTGCCAGAGGAGTATCCGGAAGACGCATTGCACGTCGCGCTCGCCACCGTCAATGGTTTGGATTTCATCGTCACCTGGAATTTTTCTCACATCAACAATCCGTTCACGCGGATGATGATCCGGCAGGTTGTGGAAAACGCCGGCTATGTCGCCCCCGAAATCTGTTCACCTGACGAACTGCTTGGAGATGAAATATGAAAGACCCCATTGTTGAGGAAGTGCGGCGGTTCCGACAGGAACATGCCCAACGGTTCGGCAACAACCTGGACGCCATTTGCGATGATCTTCGCAAACACCGCGCTGCTTGGGCTGCTTGCGGACATCCCACGGTACGGCTGCCGCCCCGACGACTCCCGGCTGACAAACGGCGTCAGGGGACGGCGTTTCGCCACCGTTAAGTTTTGACTCATCATCGCGCCAAGCGACCAAAGGCTTGCACTTTCCGGTTTACGCTTTCTGTTGCCAAAACCGCCGAATCCTGTAAGAATCCAAAGAGAATCAGCCGCGGCTTTCGGCGGAGCGGCGCTTTTTCTTCCCTCAGGAGGTCTTTCATGAACCCGGCGTCTTCCCCTTCCGGCGGCAAATGGCGGATTCTGTGCATAGACGATGAGCCGGACATTCTCGACATTCTCCGCGTGACCCTGGAGCTCAAGCACGAGGTGGTGACCGCGCGCGACGGCATAGAGGCCGTGGGAATGCTCGATCTGTGCGACGCGGACTTCGTGATCTGCGACGTGCGGATGCCCCAAATGGACGGCTTTCAGACCGTGGAGGCCATCCGGCGGCACCCGCTCTACACGACCATCCCCGTGTTTTTCCTGACGGCCGAGACGAGCGCCGAGATGGCCAAGCGCGGGTTCGCGGTCGGCGGCAACCTTTACCTCACCAAGCCCTTCGATCCGATGCGCGTTCTGCAGAACATTGACTACTTTCTGCAGGAAAGCGGCATAGAACCCCGCGCCAAGCGGCACACGCCCCAGCAGATCGAAGAGGAGGCCCGGCGCGCCAAGGAGATCAGCGCCGCTCCCCCGCCCGCCGCCGCCGCCGTGGAGCCCGCCAAGGTCCGCATCATCGTGGTCTGCAACCTGCAGGACCAGCTCCACCGCTTCCACTCGGCGCTGGCCAAGCACTACGAATGCGTGGTTTGCGCCGATCCGCTGGCGTCGCTCCAGCAAATGTTCCGCTATGATCCGGACATTCTCATCATCAACCCCGCCATCCCGCAGCTGTCGGGATGGGGGCTGGTTCAGATGATCCGCCAGAACTCCAAGCTCAAGGCGCTGCCCATTCTTCTGGTGGACGATCCGTCGAAGCCTCTGGACCGGCGTTTCGTGCCGGCGATCACCGATCAGCCGTTGCTTTCGGCCACGGCGAACGAGAGCGCGGTTTTGGACAGTGTGCGCCGTGTCGTCCAGACCCCCGGCTTCCGCCTGCGGCCGAAGCGGGCGACGCTGCGGCAGCTGACGGCCGAAGAGGATCAGACGCGGCGCGCCCTGCTCACCGAACAGGTGAAACGGCAGGGGCAGGAACGCCTGATGCGGGACCGCTTCCGCCGGATCCAGGACTTCATCGACAAGAATCTCGCCTGACGCCCATTGCCCGGGGTTATTCGGCATTGCCTCGTCTGTTCCACCCCCGGGACCTCCGGGGTCGGCGATTTCCAACGTCGGCAGGACCACCGAGTCGTCGAGGCATCGGCCCGCGCAAGGCGGAAAAATCAATGGGTTTGGGTTGAGTTTTTCCTTGATTCCGGCCCGCCGGAGACCGATACTCCAGACGGGTGGAAGGAGTCGGCACAACATATCTTACGATTCGGGGGGGCCTCGCGCATGGCGGAGGAACCCTATCGTATTCTCCTGGCGGACGACGAGGTTTCCATTCTTCAATTCACCAAAGCGGTGCTTGCGGAGGAGGGGTGGGAATGTGTTTGCGCCGAGAACGGCGACGCCGCCTTTGAGCGCCTGCGCACCAGCGAATTCGACGTTCTGCTCGCCGGCTGCAAGATGCCGGGCAACGAGGCCCTTCAACTGGTCGAAAAGGCCAACCGGCTCTTTCCCGGCCTGCCCGTGATTCTCATTGCCGCCGATCCTTCGCTTGTCCCCGCGGCCACGTCCTTTCAGCCAAACGTCTTTGACTACCTGACCAAGCCGTTTGATGCCGCCCATCTCGTGAAGCGGGTGAAGCAGGCGGCCGAGCAGCGGCGGCGGCCGCAATCGCCGCGCGGAAGCGAAGAGCGTTTCCGGCTCCTGTTCGATGACGCGCCCGTGGGATACCAGTGCCTGGACTGGGAGGGGCGGATTCTGGAAGTCAACAAGATGTGGAGCGAAACGTTCGGACACGCGCGCGAGGAGGTGGTGGGCCGGTGGTTCGGGGATTTTCTGGCGCCGGAGTCCGCAGACGTTTTCTGCCGGCACTTTCCCCAGTTCCGGGAATCCGGAGTCTCCCACAACGTGGAGCTGGAGGTTCTGCGCAAGGACGGCTCCCGCGTTCCCTGCTCCCTTGAGGGAAAGGTTGCCCGCGACGGGAGTGGCAGATTCCTGCAGACCCATTGTATTGTCTATGACATCTCCGGGCATAAGCGTTCAGAGGAGGCGCGGCGGAAAGCAGAGACGCGGCTGCACGAAGCGAAGAAGTACGAGAGTCTCGGCGTGCTCGCGGGAGGTATCGCCCACGACTTCAACAACATCCTCCAGGGGATTCTAGGAAACGCCAGCCTTGCGCTGATGGACGTTGATCTCAATTCGTCGGTGGCCGAGTGTCTGCGGGAGATCGAGCGGGCGGCCCTGCACGCTTCGCACCTTACCAACCAGATGCTGGCCTATGCCGGCAAGGGCAAGTTTCTGCTTCAGAACCTTGACCTCTCGAGGTTCGTGAAAGACATGGAGCACCTTTTGGAGGTGAACCGCCCGAAGAACGCGGCTCTCAAGTACGCGTTGGCGGCGGGCCTGCCCGTCATCAAGGCGGACGCTCTTCAGATCCGCCAGCTTCTGCTGAACCTGACGACCAATGCGTATGAGTCGCTGGGAAAAGGCAAAGGCGAGGTGGTGATCGCGACGGGAACGGAAGAGTGCGCACACAGCGCCCAGGCCGTTCGCGGCTTCGAGGATGCCCTGGAAGCGGGTCTGTACGTCTACGTGGAGGTGAAAGACAACGGTTGCGGGATGGACCGGCACACTGTATCCAAGATCTTTGACCCCTTCTTCACGACGAAATTCACCGGGCGGGGACTGGGGCTTCCCGCGGCGCTCGGCATTGCTCGCGGACACAAAGGGACAATCAAGATGTCGAGTGAACCGGGGCGGGGCACGACGGTCAGTGCTTTCTTCCCGGCGGCCAGCCAGCCTCCGCGCGCTCCCGCGCCGGAAGCGCGAGCGGTTCCCCGCGAAACGAAGAGCGGAGCGGTCCTTCTTGTGGATGACGAGAGAGCTGTGCGGGACGTGGGCCGCCGCATGCTGCAAAGGTTGGGCTACAGCGTCTTGATAGCTGAGGACGGGCGCGAAGCCATGGAGGTTTTCCAGAAACACCAGGAGGACGTCCTGTGCGTCATCCTGGATCTGACGATGCCTGATACGGACAGCAAGAGCGTTTTCGAAGAGATGCGGCGCATCCGCCCCGACCTCCCCGTTCTCATATCCAGCGGCTACAGTGAGACCAAGGTGGAGGAGCTGTTCTCGGGCGTGGAGATTTCGGGATTCATCCAGAAGCCCTATCTGTACCCCGGACTTCGCGAGAAACTGCGCGTGATTTCCGGCGGGAAAGACCAGGGACAATCGAAAAACGTTGACACGCCGCCACCCCCTTCGGTAGGGTAAACCATGACGGTTTCCTCTCAACGGCCTCTAGAGGTGTTGCCCCTTGGTGGGGGAGACGCTTTTTCCAGCAAGGATTACTACACGAGCATGATAGTCCTGGGGGGACGCACGCTGTGCCAGGTGGACTGCCCCGACCCGATCCACAAAGTGCTCGCCGAGCGCGCCAATTGCCTCGAGGAGCCGATCTCGGCGCGTCATATTGACCACATCCTGCTTACCCATCTTCATGGGGACCATTGCGGGGGCCTCGAGTCCCTTTTGTTCTACCGGAAGTTCGTGATTGACGCCCCGCCCCCCACCATCCACACCATCGCCGAAATCGCCGAGGCGCTGTGGAGCGAGAAACTGGCCGTCTCCATGGCGGGCACCCACATGCCGGAGACAGGCATGGACCAAACCTTCAACGCCGAGGACTTTTTCCGGATCCGCCTCATCCGGCCCGGGGCTCCTTTTCTCATCGGGGACCTGCGTTTCGAAATCCGGCGCACCATTCACCCCGTGCCCACGTTCGGGTTCCGAGTCCGGCTCGATGAAACGCCCGCTCCGCCCGCCGCTAACCGCATGTTCGGATACAGCTGCGACACCGTTTTCGACAAGGACCACATCCTCTTTCTGTCCAAAGCCGACCTGATCTTCCATGAATGCAGCCACGGAGGCATCCACACCGCCTACAGCGAGCTGCTCGCGCTTTCTCCCGAGATACGCTCCAAAATCCACGTCCTGCACCTTGCGGACGATTTCGACCGCGAGAACTCCGAACTCCCCATCGTCAAACCCGGTGTTCTCTACGCGGTCTGAGACGGCGGCACGAGAACCTCCACAAGAGATGCCCATAAGGAGACAGAACGATGAGACGACCTGTTGCGGGGGGTATTCTTGCCCTGACACTGCTGGCAGCGCTTCTTTTCGGGTGCGCCAAGCCCCAAGAGAACGCGAGGACCATTCGCGTGGTGCGCAATATCGGGGGACGCGAGGGCTTCAAGCAGCACTTCGAAGCGTGGAGATCGGCCTTCGAGAAAGCCAATCCCGGCTGGAAAATGGATCTGATTGACCTTGGAGACTCGAACGCGGCCTCCTACTACAAGACCTGCGTGGCCACTGGCGACCTTCCCGAGATCGTTCAGACGTGGTCGCTTACCAAGTACATGGTGGACAGCGACATGCTGACGCCGATTCCTGGCTCCTACTACGAGAAGTTCGGGGTCCAGATGCCCGCCCCCTACAAGGGACAGCAGTACAACTCCCAGGGCGGTCTCCAATTCCTGGGCATTGCCGTGAACAAGGCAATGTGGGCGGACGTCGGCGTCACACAGCCCCCGGCGACGTGGGACGATCTGATCGCCAGCCTCAAGAAGCTGAAAGATAAAGGACACCGGCCTCTCGTTTACGGCGGGCGCGACTGGAGCGCCGCCGTCCCCCTCACCTATGCGCTCCAGGTCAATCTCTACGATCCCGATCCACCTGCCGGCAAGCCCTCCTGGACGCAGCGCCGCGATCGGGGCGAGGTGAAATTCACCACGGATCCGACGGTGCGAAGGGTTGTTCAAAAAATGGTGGAGTTGCTCGACCTTTTCACTGAGAAAGGCGTCCTGAGCGACGGCTATCCCGAGCAGCAACGCCTCTTCTACGGAAACCAGGGCGCCGCGTGGCTGATGGGCTGCTGGATCGCCGGGGACCTCGAGCCGAACAAAGTGAGCCAGGATATCGAATACTGGCCGATTCCCTCGATGACGGGCGCCCCCGCTGTTTTCCTCGCCAGCACGCGGATGCAGAGCGGCTGGGCGATCTCCAAAAGCGCCCCTGAGGAGAAGAAGCAAAAGGCGCAGGCCGTGCTCGAAGCCTTCTACGAACCGCAGGTTTATCAGCTTTATCTGAACGGCGAAGGCATGTTCAGCATGGCCCGGAAGGTGCCGGTCGCCGGCCCGAAAAGCGATTGGCCCGCGGCGCAGAAACTCTTCGACGGGATGGCAGCGGGCCTGAAGGCTTATCCCACCCACACGGGCTGGCTTCTTGGCCTGGAGGATCAGCCGCCCCCCTCGATGAAATGGGAGCGCGTGATGCAGGAGATTCTGTCGGGAGAGAAGGACGTCGACAAGCTGCTCGCCATTCTGGATGATGAATGGGACCGCGCCCGCAAAGGGCAATGATGGGATTGAGGATTGAGGATTGCGGATTTCGGATTCCTCAATCCCCAATCCCCAATCCTCTATCCCCAATCCTCAATCCTCAATCCTCAATCCTCTATCCCCAATCCTCTATCCCCAATCCTCAATCCTCAATCCTCAATCCTCTATCCCCAATCCTCAATCCTCAATCCCCAATCGCCAGTCCTTGTCTGCGGAATCGCGGCTTGACTTGTGAGGAGGCGGTGGGTATATTCCCTCGGCAACAAGGAGGCGCTTGTCATGAGACCCCAAACCGCCCTTCGCACACTCTTTCTATCCCTGTTGACGGTAGCCGCGGCGTTTTCCGCGGGATGCTCAAAGCCCGAGGGTGAGGAGAGAGTCGTCCGCGTGACGCGCAACATCGGGGGCCGGGAGGGCTTCCGCCGCCATTTCGAAGCCTGGAAAGCCGCTTTTGAGAAGGCCAACCCGGGCTGGAAGATGGAGCTGACCGACCTGGGGGACACCGATGCGTCCGCCTTCTACAAAACGCGCGTGGCCACCGGGGACGTGCCCGAAGTCCTCCAGACATGGTCGTTTACCAAGTACATGGTGGACAGCGACATGCTGATGCCGCTTCCGGATTCCTTTTTCGACAAGTTCGGCATCGAGAAACCCACTCCCTACCAAGGCAGGCAATACGATTCCCAAAGCGGGCTTCAATTCGAGGGTATCGCCGTGAACAAGAAGATGTGGGGGGATATCGGGGTGACCGAACCTCCGCGGACGTGGGACGATCTGATCGCCGGCCTCAAGAAACTGAAAGAAAAGGGACACCGCCCCCTCGTTTACGGCGGACGCGACTGGAGCGCCTGGACCCCTCTTCAATACGTCCTCAAGGTGAACCTCTACGATGCCAATCCGAATCCATCTTCCCCCTCGTGGACGGTGCGCCGCGACAAGGGCGAGGTGAAGTTCTCGACCGATCCCACGGCACGCCTCGTCGTTGAGAGAATCGTGGAGTTGCTCGACCTGTTCGCGGAAAAGGGCGCCCTGAGCGACGGCTATCCGGAGCAGCAGCGTCTTTTCTATGGCGGCCAGGGGGCCACGTGGATGATGGGCTGCTGGATCGCGGGGGATTTGGAGCCGAACAAGGTGGAGCTGGACCTGGACTACTGGCCGATCCCTTCGATGACCGGCAAGCAGCCGGCCTTCGTGTCGAACTGGCACATGCAGAACGGATGGGCGATCTACAAGGGCGCCTCCGAGGAGAAAAAACAAAAGGCGATGGCATGCCTCGAGGCCCTGTACGATCCAGGGGTCTATCAGCTCTTCCTGAACGCCGAAGGGCAGTTTTCCACGGCCCTGAAGGTTCCGGTGAAAGGGCCGAAGGTGGACTATGGGCCCGCCCAGGGTCTTTTTGACACCATGGCGGCCCGCGTGAAACAGTACTCGCTCCACCCCGGCTGGTTCATCAGCCTGGAGGATCAACCGCCGCCCTCGATGAAATGGGAACGGATCATGCAGGAGATTCTGTCCGGCAACAAGGACGTGGACGCGCTGCTGGCCATTCTGGACGACGAATGGGACCGGGCGCGGAAAGGGCAATGAGTTGACCACGTATTCATCCCGTCCGGCCCCCGGACGCGCAGAAAACCCCTTCCACGAAAACCCCTTCCACCCACCGGCCTGGAAAAACGCGGCCACGTCGGCTCTGTTCTGCGGGCCGGCGATCCTGCTCTATGGCGGATTCGTTCTTCTGCCCACGCTTCTTGGGTTCGGCTACAGCTTCACCAACTGGTCGGGCTGGGGTCAAAAGCCGGGTTTCGTCGGGCTGGGGAACTTCAGGGAACTCTTCACCGACGCCTTATTCTACCGAGCTTTCCGGTTCACTCTTTTCGAGACGGCGCTGATTCTTCTGTTTTTCACCTTCGGCACGATGGTTCTCGCGGTGCTGCTGGACCGGCTCAAGGCCATGAAGGGCCTGATCCGCGCGCTGTTCTTCTACCCCTATATCCTCAGCATTCTGGTGGGGGGACTCATTTTCCAGTGGCTCGGCAACTACCGGGAGGGCGCGATCAACACCGTCTTGCGCGGCATCGGGCTCGAGAGTTGGGCCCAGGAATGGATGGGGCCGCAATGGGCGGGATGGTTTCTCTTCGCGTTCGTTGTCTGGTCGGCGATGGGGTTCTTCACCATGCTCTACCTGGCCAATCTCCAGATGATTCCCGACGAGCTCTATGAAGCGGCGGCGCTGGACGGCGCCGGACCCGTTTCCGTCTTCCGCCACGTGCAGTTCCCCATGCTCATGCCGACCATCACGACGAACTCGGTCATGGCCCTCATTTTCGGCATCAACCTGTTCGGCCAGGTCGTCGTTTTGTGGGAGCAGCCCCGCAACGACACCTACACTATTGGTTATTACATCTACGATCTGGGCGTCCGAGGAAACCGCCAGGGATACGCCACGGCCGTCTCGCTGGTCATGTTTCTGATCCTGGCCGTCGTGGCCGTCGTGCAGGTCCGAACGCTTCGTCGCAGGGAGGTGCACCTGTGAGCCTCGGCCACCGCAAGCGGCGCGCCTTTCCCCTGAAGGAGATTCTACTGCTTGCGGCGGGGATCCTCTTTCTGTCGCCGGTTTTTCTCGCGGTCCTCAACTCCTTCAAGACCCTTGCCGAGATCAACGCCGCGCCGCTTGCCCTGCCCTCCAGGCCCACCCTCGCCTCCTACGGCGGCATCTTCACCCGGGTTCACATCCTCAAACCGATGCTCAATAGCCTCCTGATGGCCCTCGCGGTGATCGTGTGCCTGATCACCATCGCCCCCATGGCCGCCTATTCCATGAGCCGGCGCAAAATGCGCACGGGGCCTTGCCTCCGCGTGCTGTTCCTGTCGGGCCTTATGATTCCCTTCCAGGTGCTCATGGTCCCGCTCATGCAGGAGTTCCGTTTCCTCGGCATCCAGTTCTCCTACCTTTCCCTTCTTCTTGTATATGTGAGCACGGGTCTTCCGTTCGCCATCTTCGTGTACACGGGTTTTCTGACCACGGTTCCCAAGGAACTCGAAGAAGCGGCCGCGATAGACGGCTGCGGGCAGTTCGGCACTTTCTGGCGCATCATCTTTCCTCTCCTGGCCCCTTGCACGGTGACCGTCATCATCTTCTGGGGCATTTGGATCTGGAATGACTTCCTGATGGCTTTCATCTTCATGGGACCGTCGCGCGGCCAGCTCGCCTTCGTGCAGCTCTGGACATTTCTGTCCGACAAGTACGTCAAGAACTGGGACACGATTTTCGCGGGCGTGGTGGTGCTCTCGCTTCCGCTCACCGTTCTGTACCTCACCATGCAGCGCCGGCTGGTGAAGGGCCTGACCGCGGGCGCGATCAAGTAATAGTAAGTGGCGACCAAAGAAACACAATTCATACTGAAA
>Ga0315282_10007819_pt1 | contig 17455 bp, 12 predicted proteins | sample YL17G07_20_MG_FD_203693 | JGI IMG/M metagenome (GOLD analysis project Ga0315282, IMG submission 203693) | Sediment microbial communities from Yellowstone Lake, YNP, Wyoming, USA - YL17G07_20 | ecosystem: Environmental > Aquatic > Freshwater > Lake > Sediment | place: USA: Wyoming | collected... | reverse complement strand
TTCAGGTTTTGAAAAAATATATGGAGCAGTTTTACAAACATCATGCCAAACGGTATGAATCAAAAAATATGCGATACGATATGGTCACGCGACAAACAGTGTTGCCTCTTTTTGTAAAGGAGGGAAATCAGTACGCCTATACGGTTCAGATAGACAAGGAGGAAAAGAAGCTCATCGAAGAAGTTAAAAAGCTTGTTAAGGACCTGGACAAGCTATTTAAGGAGGCTGAAAAACCTCTTCCGCGGGTCTATTTTGACCGTCATCTGTATCTGCCGATCCTGCTTCGTAGCAAAAAGATTGATAAAATATCTCCAGCAGGGTTGGAAGACAGTGAAAAGGAGTTCATCACACATTTCAAACAATACTTGGAAAACAACAAAGACAAACTTGGCGCTTATGAAATTTATCTGCTGCGGAATTTCCCAAAGGTGGGCGTGGGTTTTTTCAATCTCAGCGGCTTCTACCCTGATTTCATCATGTGGGTGAAGAATGGAAAACGTCAGCGGATTGTCTTCTTAGATCCCAAAGGTTTGGAACATATCAAGAGACTGGATCATGAAAAGATTCAACTGGCCAAGGGCATCAAGAGTTTGGAAAGCGATCTCGGAAAAGTCAATATCAGCCTGCATTCCTTTATTTTATCCAAAACCACGTATGACGATCTTATTAAAAGGATAAAAGAACCAGAATCAAGGGAGGAGTATGAAGCAAATCACGTTTTGTTCCTCGACGATCAGGAGTGGCCGAAGAAGTTTTTTCGAGATATTTTGAAGTAATCGACGAAATTATTGGAAATGGGGACACATCCCTTTTTTAATGGAGCGGACGTACACTTCGAAGAGATTGTGACAAAAGGTGGCTATGCCACGCCAAGCGAGACTGGACGCGCGCGGAGTTCTTCGTCAGGGAATCGTGCGTGGGAGTGAAGGGTATCGCAACTGCGGGCAAGGGTGTGCTATTAGCGGAGGATTGCGAGACATGTGGGAGTATGCGCTTCAGCGGTGGTGAAGTCGATTCGGAAAACGGAGTCAGAGGGCTAAAAGTCATAGATTTCATCAATGTCCCCCCCTCATGCTTCGTCCCTGGGTTGCTTGGGTTTTAACCCGATAACCCAAGTAACTCAATAAACCCAATAACCCGTCTTGCTTGGGTTGCTTGGGTTTTAACCCGATAACTCAAGTAACTCAATAAACCCAATAACCCGATTACCCACAAGGGGCTACACTACAATTATTCACAGAATTCTTTTTTGCCCTAAACAGTTACGCAATTTCACATCGCAGATTTACGATTCGAGATTGGAGAACCTTAGCCACGAGATAAAGTGCATAGGCGGAATTGGTGGGCAGTGCCCATCCTACTTCCGGGCAGGGGCGTATTGCAATATGCCCTTACAGACGCTCCGGACCATTTGTAGGGGCTGAAAATCTTCAGCCCCTACTATGTGGATATCGGCCTCACAGAGGCATATGATGAGAATGAACAAAGGGGACGTTCTGCTTTTTGGCGTGCTTAACACAGGCTTATTGGCGATTCGAAAAGTCAGAAAAGTAGCCTGTCCCCTTTTCACCAAAAAGGAGGATTGAAAGATGCGACTCGAAGACAAAGTGGCAATCGTGACCGGAGCCGGGAAGGGAATCGGGGAGGAGATTGCCCTTCGGTTTACTGAAGAGGGAGCCAGGGTTGTGGTGAACGACATTGATGAGGCCAGTGCAAACGGCACGGTCGAGAAGATCAAGAACCGAGGCGGGCAGGCTGCGGCAGTGATCGGGAGTGTGGCCCTAGGAGAGGTGGCCCAGAAGATAGCGGACACTGCGGTTAGGGAATTCGGAGCCGCCGATATCCTGGTAAATAATGCCGGCATCGCACGGCCTCAGCCGCTGGAAGAGATCCGGGAGGAGGATTGGGATGAAGTGATCGACGTCAATCTGAAATCTGCCTTTCTGGTAACTCAGGCCGTGCTGCCCCATATGCGGAGGAGAGGATGGGGACGAATCATCAATATCTCTTCGGCAGCAGCCCAGATCGGAGGAGTCACCGGCCCGCATTATTCCGCCTCCAAAGCAGGCCTCTTCGGGCTGACCCATTCTTACGCTTCCTTGTTGGCTAAGGAAGGAATTACGGTGAACACGGTAGCCCCGGCTATGATCGGAACGGACATGGTGAGGAATAATCCCAAGGCCCGCCCTGATCTCATGCCGGTCGGCCGTTTCGGAACCCCAAGAGAAGTGGCCGACACGGTGGTTTTTGTGGCTCTCAACGGCTACATGACAGGCCAGACCATCAACGTGAACGGAGGCTGGTATATGAGCTGATTGGGACTGGACAAAGTGGAGAAAAGAAAGGTGAAAGGTCAAAGGTGGAAGGTAAAGAGAGAAAATATGTCCACCATTCAAAGGAAAGAGAAAAACCAGAGGCGCCCCATTTCACAAAAAGTTTGGCGCCGGGTTGGGGATTGGGATTATGAAATACGGAGACTCGATGCCTGGACAGAAGGCCCGAATTGACTTATGTGCTTAGGGATGGTAAATTAGGGTCATGGGCAATTCAAAAACAGTTCAACAGTGACGTGATCGGGTTATTTACGATATGGATACCGCAAAGGCAATGCTCCAAACAGGCCGTTTCATCTACGGCAATTTGCGGAGGGGCTCATTGCATGGCTTTGCCAAAAGATGAAGTGATCGAAATAGTGAGTTCATTCCTGAAGGTTGCCCGCCAGGGGCATGACGTGCGCGAGGCTTACCTGTTTGGTTCATTTGCCAAAGGCGTGCCGAAGGATTACAGCGACGTGGATCTTGCGATTGTGTTGGGTTCTGTCCGCTCGTCTGAAGAACCTCCGTTTGATGAGAGCTTTAATCTCTTCCATGAGGCACAGCGGTTTAATTCTCTTCTCGAAGTTGTGTGCTTTCGTCAGGAAGAATTTGATAAAGATGCTGGATCTCTGGTGAAAAAGATTAAGAAAGAAGGGATCAGGGTAATTTAGCTGGACGAAAGACCTTTCCCTATCAATACTACGTCATCCACTCAAAGGGAATTCTTTTCTCGTTTGCGGCCTTTTTGCGAGATCATCATACCATGGACCACGCTGCTTCAAGCCGGCCGATGGAGGAATAGGAAAAGTAGCCCGTCCCCTTTTCCCTTTCTCCCTGGGGATGAAGTGCCCCTGGACGGCACGATGAGTTTTGATCCGGATGAAGGGCCGGGGCCGTTGACCTATCAGTGGAGGTTTGTCTTTGTTCCTGCGGGAAGCACACTGACGAACGGAAGTATTGCCAACTCCACGACGGCGACACCGAAGTTCACGCCCGATATCGAGGGAGCCTATGTCGTGGAGCTGACAGTTTCGGACAGTGCGGACACGGATTTTGATCACGTGATGGTGATTGCGACGACGGAGCCGTGGGTGGAGGTAGCGCCCAACGAGGGGACGGTAGGGACGCAGTTTACGCTGACGGGGCACGATTATGAGTTTGGTTCGTCCAAAGGGAAGCTCTATATGGGGAAGAGGCCTCTCAAGGCGTTGAGCTGGGCGAGTGAATCGATTTTGATTCAGGTGAAGAAGCCTAATCCTCCAGCTACGTATGATATCAAGATTCTTCCCAAGAAGCCGAAGGGAGGGGTTCAGCAGACGATCTGGGAGCCGAGGTGCTTCACGGTAAAAGTGCCGGAGGTGGAGGAGGTGGCTTCGGTACCTGGCGGGCAGGGATACCGGGTGAGGGGGAAGTTCTTTGGGACGAAGAAAGGGAAGATTTATCTTGGAGATCTTGCGTGCAAGGTGATGACGTGGACGATGAACGCGGCGACGAATGAGAGCGAAGCAACGTTCTTATTGCCGAAGGGAGTGACATCAGGAACCTCCATGCTGAACGTGGTCAACAAGGTGGGAAGAGGAAAGATGGAAGTAACGGTGCCCTGAAGAAGGTGTAAGGTGTAAGGTCAAAGGTCAAAGGCGAAACGGGGAAAGGTCGAAGGTCAAAGGTGTAAGGTGTAAGGTGTAAGGTGTAAGGTGTAAGGTCAAAGGTCAAAGGTCAAAGGACAAAGGCAAAGGGAAAACCGCATAGGGCAAAGGGCATGGAGCATGGAGCATAGCTTAAAGGTCAGAGGGGAAAGGGGGAAAAGGGGAAAGGCCAAAGGCCAAAGGGGAAAGGGAAAGGAAAACCCATGAATGATGAATCATGACCAGTGAACGATGAACCATGAACGGCCAGGGTGGACAAAGCGACCTGCCCGCCATAGCCTCGGCGAAGGCCGAAGCGTATCCACCTCTTTCCCTATGGAACGCGAAAAATCGAGCCAAATTGCTCAAAGTGCTCGTCAAACGAGAACGCCATGACAATATGTAAACGTTCCATGATTACCTTGCTCGTGCAATCTGTAAAGGACCAGCCCTTATCGCTAAATTGAATGAAGACGCGCCAGGCAGTGCTGAAATCTCCTGGGGTAACTCTTACTATCGGGCAAATCGTCTCTTTTTGTCAAAACTTCTCCGGCGGCGACAGCCACCTTGTGACTTTCACGAATTTTCAAAAGAGTGAAAAGTTCATCGAGGACATAATCAGATGTAACTAAGGGAAACTTATTACTGGATACCCAACCTCGCGCTGCATTGTGGTCAGGATCGCGTTGAACAAAATAGGCAAACCAGGCCCCGGTGTCTACAAATACGCTCATCAATTGTCACCGTAAAGATACTGGTCATGTTTTCGGTTGCTCACAGGCGGCCCTTCTTTCAAAGACAATTCAGCGACCTGGTCCAAAGCGGCCACAATTCGCCTTCTCTCCTCAGAAGAAATTTCTTGAGGGCACTCCGGGCGAAAATCCTCGGGGACGAGGATGATGAGGCGGACTTGACCGGAAGGCAATTCTACAGGTTCATCAATTTGGATACTTCCATTTGGGAGGAGATGCCCTTTTGTCTCAATGGCCTTCATATTCATGATCACCTCCCGCCAGCTCTATTTTTTGCATAAGCTCAACATAGATCTTTTTCGGACTGAAGTCAAGGCTTTTCAGAGAAACGGAGGATCCAGACAAATCAATTGACAGCTCCTTAGGGATTCGATACAACATGGCCAATGGGACTTTCGGGGGTGAGGCAATGGGAAGTCCTAAAAAACTAAACAAACATATTTGAAATTTCCCGGATATGTCATCCTGAACTCGTTTCAGGATCTCACCCTCTGGACAAAACGAGATGCTGAACCAAGTTCAGCATGACACCACTTATTTCCAAGTGTTAGAGACAAATTCTCAGACTTTAGCAAAAAGAAAAAGGGGACAGGCTGCTTTTTGAGGAAGTGAAATGCCACGAATAGCAAGAGGTCTGAGCGACAGGCTGATTTACCACACTATTGATAGAGGCGACGGAAAGAATATGAGGTGTCGCAGCATGAGGTCCTGCAATCCTACATTTTGAAGGATGGGCGGGGTCGCCTGCCCTGCAAAACTTTTTAATAGGCATCGCCTCGGGGGAGAATGGCATAAATATAGATGATCTTTTGATCTCTATCAGGCGTAAAAAGAAGCCTCCAGTCTCCAACTCTCAGCCGGTAATCTCCTTTTAGCCCGCCTGTCAGTGGTTTTATGTCATTGTGGAATAATGGATTTTCCTCCTGCCCTAAATCATAGAGATCAGTTTTAATCCTCATTCTCGTCTTTCGATCCAGCTTGAGATACTGTTTCTCGGCTGTGGGTTTTACCTCAATCTGCCAGCTCATCCAGGGTTTTCCCTCTGATTTTCTTTCTTACCTCTTCTTTCCCTTTGCTGATCATCTCAACCCAATGAGGTTTGGAGAACAGATCGAGAGTTTCCTTGTGTCTCTCGATGTATTCATCAATGAGGTCAGAAAGGATCTCCTTGATCTCTGTTTTTTCAACGCTGGCAATCACCTTGAGAATATCTCTCTTATCTTCAGGAATACGCACGGTAGCTGTTGACATAAAATCCCCTCCTCTATGTGTTTTGAGTATAGTAGATTATGGGCTTAGTGTCAACTGAAAAGAAAACAAAAGGGGGCAGCCCGCGATACCGGACAACCCGGGTAAAGCCAGCCCTCTCTCAAATCACGGCAGTTTATTTCTATGCTTTTCATGGCTCAAACCGGAAGGGCGGACGGGTTGGAAAAGGTTTGGAGCGACAAAGCCAATCTTTTGCGGAGCCAATGTCTGATTCCCGAGGATTGCAAAGTGACAGGACAACAAAAATTGATTGACATCCCCTGAAAAAAATAAGTATAATAACGTCACATTGGGTTTGGGGTTGGTGGTGCAATGGTCCCTAGCTGTTTCCGGGAGGGAGGCGTCGATGTTCCAGGGAGTCAGGAGCCGCTACAGTTTAAGCTCATTTAAGCTGTAACGGCTTTTTTATTTCGAGGAGGAGAGGATGTCTCGTCGCAAAGTTGATGATTTGACTTGGAAATTCCGCTTCCTATGCATGATTGGTCTGATCATTCTCCTGCCCTTTTCCTTCCAGGTTGAGGCCTCTGACGTCAGTCTTGAGAAGGACCTCCGGAGAGACCTTGAAGAAAGCAGGTCCATTCTCAAGGTCATCACACAGAAACTGGGAGAAGGAGCCTCTTTTGACAAACAGATAGTGGCCTTGAAGGACAGAGCGGAGGATATCACAGCCTCCCATCTTCTGCTTCTGGAGAGATTTAGATTACGGGAGGAAACGATCAAGCCATTGGGCCAAACAGCTCAGGAAAGACATGCGGCAATGTTCGACAAATACAGAGAGGCCATCGAAGAGTACCTGAGCCTTGTTGGCGGCCTTTCTGTTGGAGAAACAGTCCCTGAGTCCGTCATCGACAGGCTTCAATCTCTCCTTGATCAAATGCTTCCTAAAAGAAAGTTACCAATCTTCGGGACTCTTCCTTATAGAAACCTCAACTATCCTCCGAAAGAGCCGGTAAGAACCCCTGCGATCAAACCCGGCTACAAAGGTGGGAATACGGCAGTAACCCCTGACGACCTGAAAAGCACCCTGGAGGCACCCCTGTCGGAGGATATAGCCACCCTTGCCCAGTCACTGAACTGGAATCCTGTTTCAATCTATGAATGGGTGAAAAACGGAGTGGAGACCGAATGGTACTGGGGGTGCATGAAAGGCGCGGAGGAGACGCTCAGGCAGGCGAGCGGAAACGACTGTGACCAGGCATCCCTCCTTCTCGCCCTTCTCAGGGCCTCGGGATTCCCGTCAAGATATGTAAGGGGCGTCATCGAGATTGAAGCAGAGAGGCTAAAGAATCTCATTGGAATCGATGACGAAAACCTCATGGCCCAGTTTTTCCAGAAGTCCGGAATTCCGTTTACCCCTGTCATCAAAGGAGGGAAGATCAGCGCCTTTGAAATAGAACATATCTGGGTGGAGAGCCAGATTCCCTTTGCTAATTTTCATGGCGCTGTCGTTGACGAGCACGGAAAGGCATGGCTCGGCCTCGACACGAGCATCAAGGTAACAGGATACACCTATAACAGCCCAATTGATATCCTTCAGGAGCTGCCTCTCTCAGGAATCAGGGACGAATACCTGAGCGCCGTTCAGACGAAGACCCCCCTCGAATACATCAGAACAGCCGTTACAACCTATCTCGATTCGGCCTATCCCGGCAAGACCTATGAGGACGCTTTGCGAACGAAGACCCTGATTCCCGAGGTCATGGACATCCTTCCGGCGAGCATGCAGTATGGAGAAGTCGTCGTCACCCGAGAGTATACGGCAATTCCGGATGACCTCCTTCACAAGGTCCGATTCGTTGCAACGGACATGGCGAATACGGATCTATTTGACATCACTCTTGAAACCCTCAACCTCTCGAACCGGGAGATTCTTCTGAGCTATGAGCCCGAGACGATCGAGGATCAGGAGACTCTCAATTTCTACGGAGGCCTGGACAATACCCCGGCGTACCTTGTGAGATTGAGGCCGGTCTTAAACGTGAAGGGAGAGAGGGTGATTGTTGGCAGGGATGGTCTGCCGATGGGTTCCGATTACCGCCTCACCCTTGAGCTCCTATCCCCGAATGGCATGGAGAGGGTGAGCAGCACTCATATCACGGGCGATCTCACGGCCATCGGCATTGTTTCCCAGCGGATCACGGAGGTCTCGCAGCCGGAAACTCCAAACGCCGGAAATCTCCTATACCAGGAGGCAAAGCATTACATCGACCGCTGGAATCAGGCAGAGGAAGAGCTTTCGTCCCTGATGCTTTTGGCGATCGCACGTCCGATTCCAACGGTGGCGACCCTTGGCGGGGTGATCGATGTCACGTATCTTCTTGATTCGCCCCATGTATTCGAGTGGAAAGGCGTGTTCGTCGATGCGAACCTGAGGACAATAGAGGTAGCAGGCAGGGGAATCGACTTCATGAAGCTCTCCTCCCTCCAGGGCTCGGTCTTAGAAAACAAGATCTTTGAAGAGGATTTTCAGGTAGACAGTATCTCAACAGCCAAGTTATTTGGTCTGGCCAGCGCCACGGAACCGCCGATCGAGATAGTGACCATCGATCAATCGAATATCGACATTGTCCTTCCCACGCTGCCGTTCGATGAGAACATCAAAGAGGACATCACGAACGCCGTCAACGAGGATCTGGTTGTCCGCATCCCGAAATCCGAAACGGTGTATGAGAACTGGACAGGCGTTGGCTACATCAAGGAAGACCCTGTCACCGGGGAGTCGGGGTACATGTTAAGCGGGATGATCGCAGGAGGAATGACCGTCGGAGACTGGCCTGATGACCTGCTTTCACTCCTTTCGAGTCCTTATTCCAAACCGGCCAATACGGATCCTGCCTCTGCTTATCAAGTCTACAAGATCGCTGCCACAGATTTTCAGAAGGGGACGGCGGGAGAAAAACTTGCTCAGCCTCTTAAAGTGATGGTCCTTGATATCAAAGGAAATCCGGTTAGCGCTGCCGATGTGACTTTTACGGTCAAGGGGGGAGAGGGGAAGGTGGGTATCCCCGCAGCAGGAGCAGTAACTGTCGCGACCGATGGGAAGGGGATCGCCTCGGTCGAGTTCACCCTCGGGGAAAAGACGGGCGTGAATCCCAGGTATATGTGGAAAAACCCCGGGGACGACTACCCCCAGCAGGTGGGTGAAAACATTGTAGATGCTTCCCTTTCTTCGGGCAAAAACCTCCCTAAACCCTTTACCGCCTATGGGTTTCCAAAAGAGCCGTCAGCGATCAAGAAACGCTTTGGGGATCTGGTGACCATGCCGATACTCACCTTTGCCGGTTTTGTTTCTGCCGTTGCTGAGGATATGTACGGCAACCCGGTGTCGAATATCCCGGTTGATTTCGCGGTTCTCCCTGCCAAGGAATTGTCAACATGCGCCAATCCTAACAAGGATACCAGACCGGCTTTGCTCATCGACGTAAATGATCCCTGTTTCGCATTGGCCGTTGTTCCGACCTGGGGTGATTGTGCGAGCGGCAAAGCGAGCATGCAGGAAAAGACGAGCCCATTCGGGGTCTCAGCCCATCTGATCATGGGAGGCATCCCCAATGCGGAGTATCCGATCAAGGCGTCCTACGGGAGCCTGAGCACCGTTTTCACCCGTTATACCGGCCCCTTTGGAAGCTGCGATGACCCCAATGCCGAACCCTCCCTTCAGCTTTTCAACCGATTTATCTATCCGGCTGACAGTTTTGGGAAGGACATTAATGGAGTCGAAGCGGGCCAGGAGATCACCTTTTATATGAGGCTCTACTTTCTCAGGGAGGCCGAAAAGATCGGAACGGATTGCAGCGGGAAATGTCCAAAAATCGTGGGGGCGAGGCAATACGGGATCGATACGAACTTTGAAAGCGCTCAGGTCAGCGCCTCCGGCCAGCCCTGCATTTATTTAGGAGCAGGGAGGTTCAAATGTCAATACAAGGTGAGCAAGGGGCTTAATACGATAGCCATTGACGGGACAGCCGGCATAAAGAGGCCCAAGTACGATAATCACTGTCCTTCGTGCGGCGCCCTCATCTCCGAGACGGTTTCGAGGGATGCGGACGAAACGATGACCGTTTATGGTGTGGAGGTTGGGCTCGAACTGGGGCCGGAGAGTTTCATCCTCGTTGACGGACAGGGGTATTCCGTAAAGGATTATACGCTCACCGCTCAGATTTCTCCTCCGGAGTACCAGGCCGAATCTGCCTTCATCGTGATCAAAGAAGACGGGAAGCCGAAACAGTATGTTTACCTTGGCGCAAGTATCGCCGAAGGCATCGTCACTCTTCTCAAAGGTTACTACTTCGACCCCAAGAGCGTTTACACGGCACAGGCAGTGCTCAATATGGGAAGGGTCCACCAGGGAAGGAGCCTGGAGATCTGGAGCCCGGAGATTCCATTAAAGGTCTACAGCACCCAGATCGAAACCGAAGATCTCAAGCTTGTGACGAATGTCGACCGGATCAATGGCGATATCTGCGCCGCACCGAAATACCTGAAATTCTTTATCGCAAGCGACGCCGAGGTGACCATCGAAGTTGACGGCACAGTGATCGAACAGACCGTGGGCGGTCAAACGATACTGATCAAGGACTTTCCCTTCCCCGCGGGGGTGAACCAGGTCGAGATCAGCCGGGAGATGGTTCCCCTTCCCGGTGAGCACGATTTCAAGATCACCGCTGTCTTCAGCAAGGCAAATCCAAGAATTGAGTCTTCAGCAACCGGAAAGATTGTTCATGAGATCACGATCGATGCCTTTCTGCCCGTCGGTCATACATTCATCAAAGGCGTTGACATTCAGGATGGCCACTTTAGCTATTCGAAGGAGGATCTTTCCATATCCGGAATTGGGCCGTCACTGAACTTCACGCGAAGCTACGGTTCCACTGGCCAAAAGAGCTCAGGTGCTGTTGGAGCGGGCTGGACGCACAATCATGATTCGCGGCTCATTATAGATGACTGTCTGCGGATTACGGTGATCGGCGGTGGAGGCAATGGAATCCGATTTTCCAACCCCGTTTCCCAAGGCGGAGATCTCCGCTACAAGCCCCAAGCGGGGTACCATGGGAGCCTGATTCGGCATCCCGACGGCTATTACGATTTCTATACGAAGGGAAGAGCAAGATACCATTATGAACAATCACCCGACCCGGCAAAATCAAAGGAATTTACCCTTCGCTTCGTCGAAGACACGAATGGAAATCGCCTCACCCTTCTCTATGACGCCAAACCTCCTTTTAACCTGGTAAGCGTCCAGGATGCCTCCGGGAGGACACTCGAGTTTCAATATGACCACTACGGAGAGATCCCGGAAGACCGCATCGTAAAGATCACCGGGCCCCTCGGGCTTGAAGTCAAATTCGAATACGATAAATACGGCAATCTCACCAAGGCGACGCGTGACGTGAGAGTTGAGACCTACACCTACACTACCACCCATCCGAGAGATAAACACAATTTGACCCAGATTGTCGACCCCAATGGAAATATCACGGAGATCGCTTATTACCAGGATCAAGACTCCATTTCCGGATACCCTGTGAATTTCGACTGGATGACTCACATCCTGATCTTTCCCGAAAAGTTTGAATATGTGAAATCGGTGAAGGAGGCCTCGGGCAAACCGGAGGAGACCAGTACCTCATTCAAGTACGATTATGTCAACAGCACGAGAACCGTGACCAATGCGAGGGGCTATGATGACGTGTACAAACTTAACGCCTACGGGAGCGTTATTGAAATAACGGATCCCCTTGGTTACACGTCGAAGACGAAGTGGGCCATGGATGCTGGCATAAACGATGTGTATATCCTGGAGAATACGGATGCGGAAGGCAATACGACCAAATATGAGTATGATGTGAATGGAAATATTACGAAAACGACCGATGCCATGGGACACAGTACGCAGACTGATTATGATCTCATCTGCGATCTGCCCATCAAGATGACCGATCCCAATGGCCATATTTCGGAGAGTACCTATGACGGAAAATGCAATCTCCAGCAGACTAATGACCCGATGGGAAACACGACAACTCACGTTTACGATGCTCAAGGAAAGACAATATCAACGACGGATGCCGACGGAAAGACCACGGTCTATACGTATGACCTATATGGCAATGTCTCTACCACGACCGATCCGGAAGGGGGCATGAAGACAACCGTCTACGACGAGAGAGGCAGGCTCCTTAAAGTGGTTGATGCAAACGGGCACCAGACCATCTTCTCGTACAATGCCCTCGACAAACAGCTTAAAGAAGTGAATCACCTGGGATTCTCGCAAACGCGGACCTATGATTACGCCGGAAATAGGACATCGACAACTGACGCGAACGGACACACGACGACATATGTATACGATGGCATGAACCGGCTCGTCAAAGAAACCGACGCCCTCGGCTACAGCAGAAGGTTTGAATATGACGGGAACGGGAACAGAGTCAAGGCCATAGATAAGAAGGGTTATGCAACCACGTATGTTTATGACGAGCGCGACAAACTGACGAAGCAGACGAACGCTGAAGGGAAAGGGATGACCTTCTCATACGATAAGGTGGGAAATAAGGTCCAGGAGGTCAACTACAATGGCTTTGCGACAACCTATACCTACGATGGGGCCTACAGGCTTGTTAAGGTCGAAAATGCCTTGAAGCATGCGATCCTGTATGAATATGACAATGCCCGAAACAAGACGAAGGAGACCGATCCCAATAACCATGAGACACGATTTGTCAACGATGCAGCCAACCGTCTGGTATCGCGAATCGATGCCCTTGGGAATTCCTCAACCATCGAGTATGACGGGGTCGGGAATATCACCAAGACGACGGACCGCAACGGGAACGCCACTTCATACGAATACGATGGAAGCAAACGCCTGTTGCTGACAACGAATGCCCTTGGTTTCACCGTCCGTTACTCCTATGATAAGGTTGGTAACAAGAAGACCAAGACCGATCAGAACGGCAACACCACCGCATACGAATACGATGAAGTGAATCGGGCGATCAAAGAAACCGGCGCGCTGGGGTATGTCACAGAAATCAAATACGACCCGGTCGGTAATGTTACCCGGATGATCGATTCCAAGGGAAATGAGATCACCAAAGAATATGATGAGGTTAACCAACTGATCAAGATACGGACGAAGGAGCCGCTCACAGGCAAATGGATAGACCTCATCTACACCTATGACGCCAACGGCAATAAGCTGGCAGAAAAGAATGGCCGCGGCTTTACAACTCAATACAGCTATGACAAACTAAATAGGCTCACCTCCGTAACGGATGCACTTGGAAGATCCACGTCATATGAATATGACGCCATGGGAAATAAGACGAAGGAAGTGGATAAGAAGGGAATAGTGACAACCTACGTTTATGACGAACTCAACCACCTGAAGGAGGAGATCAGAAAAGGTGTCACGACCCATTCTCACGAATATGATCCGGCGGGAAACCATCTCTCCGAAACCGATGCAAATGGAAAGACCACCTTTTACCAGTACGACAGCCTGAACCGGGTCGTTAAGAAGATCTCTCCCCTGGCTCTTCAAACGGTTTATACTTACGACAAAGAGGGGAATAAGCTTACCGAGACAAATCCGGAAGGTGAAACCATTACCTACGCATATGATAAGCTTAATCGCCCTGTTTCTGTCGAGGATGCGGAAGGCAACGTTACCTCTTATGAGTACGACAAGGTCGGGAACAAAACCAAAAAGATCGAGCCCATGGGGCCGAGTTTCGCCATTGAATTTAGGTATGACGGCAGGAACAGACTGAGTAAGGTAATCGATGGATACGGAAACACGACCGAATACGCTTATGATGAAAATGACAACCGTCTTTCGGAAAAAGACGCAAATGGGAACGTGGTTGGCTATGAATACGACAGTCTGAACCGCCTGAAGAGGGTCATTCAGCATAAGGCCGGAGGAGATTTAGCCACGGAATTTGAATACGACGAGAACGGGAACCGGACAGCCCTGGCCGATCCCGAAGGCCAGAAGATCGTCTTCACATACGACGCCCTCGATCGGCTCGGACAGAAGGTCTATCCTGCCCCGAAAAGCAGCATTTATCCTTACCTCAAGACGATTTCCTATCAGTACGATTCGAATAACAATCTGGAAAGGATCGATGAGGTGAAGGTCATTTCGTCAAGCGGCCAGACCGTTACCGAGACGACGACGAAAACCTACGATGATTTCAACCGGCTTGCCTCGACCACCGACCGGAACAACAAGACCATTTCCTACACCTATGACAATGCAGGCAATCGAAAGACGGTTACGGACCCTGATGGAAAGGTAACGACGTACATCTACGATGACCTTAACCGGGTCACCTCTGTCCAGACAGAGGATGGACTGACGAGTTATACGTATTATCCTGACGGGGTGAAGCACGAAACCCTCTACCCGAACGGTACAGGGTCCGAATACACGTACGACAAGTCAAACCGGGTTACCAGGATCCGGAATTACAATTCGTCAGGAGATCTCTCCCTCTATGAGTATACTTACGATAAGAACGGCAGCCGCTTGTCAATGGAAGAGACCCAGAATGGGGTAAAAGAGACCACTACTTATGAATATGATCTTATAAATCGATTGACGAAGGTCGCCTATCCTGCCGACGGCCAGTATCCGAACGGAAGGACGGCTCACTATACCTATGATGGCCTTGGCAACCGTTTAACCGAAACGGCCAAGGACAACAGCGGGCTGATTATGGCAAACAGGTCGTATACCTATGACGACGTTAACCGGCTGATGTCGATAACCGACCTGCTTGGAACGGATCATGTGACCTTTGAGTACGATAAGAACGGCAACACTGTCAGCAAAGTTAGAGGAGGAATTAAGACCGATTACCTCTATGATCCCAAAGACTATCTGCGGGTTGTTAGCCAGGGAGGGTCCAATATAGCGGCCTTCGACTACAACCATGAAGGGATGCGGATTGGCAAGTCAGGGGCCGGGGGTGAAGTACGCTATATCTATGACGACCGGAGTGTGCTGATGGAAATAGGCTCTTCAGGCAACACGGTTGCAAAGTATAATTATGGCGACCATTTGATCTCCTTGAAGCACGTAACGCAGGGAACACAGTTCTACCTCTTTTCGGACCTTGGCTCCGTAAGCAATCTGACCAATCCGGACGGAAGTGAGCGATGCAGTTACCGGTATGATGCCTGGGGAAATTTCAGGGAGAACTGCGCTGGTTCGTGGAATAGAAAGACGTTTACCGGGAAAGAGTGGGATGAAGAGACAGGACTCTATTATTTCGGAGCCAGGTTCTATGATCCGGAAATTGGAAGGTTCATCTCACAGGATGTACATCCGGGGGAGATCGCGACACCTCCAAGCCTCCATCGTTACCTGTATGCTTATGCCAATCCGCTAAGATATGTCGACCTGTCAGGCTACAGTGTAATCGAGCCCCTTTCCACAGGTGGAAAGTTCCTGAACTTCATAACCGCAGGTTGGTACTCCCGCCACAAATTGGATAACGAATTTAATGCTCTCCATACGAAAGCTACAGAGGCACTGCAAGCTGGAGATATTGAGGCATCCGATGCCTATATAAAGAAAATGAAACTTGTCGTGAATGAGCTGGACGTAGAAGCGGCCCGCCGTGACCTCATCCGGGAAAAAATATTACTAGGTGTGTCAGAAGGAGTGCTTAATTTTATTCCCAATATCATACAGGGTGTGGCAAACATTATTCGACCGACCGACTACGCGATCGAGGGTCTCCATATCGGGGTCAGTGAATACGGAGTTAAAGCCAAGTGGAGCTGGCGAGAGACGAAAAAGACGAGTGACTGGTACTGGGAACAGTTTAAGGGTATGTTAGGCTCAGGCGTAGGGGAAACCCTGGCAGGTGCCTGGGTGTCAGCGGACCCGGAGGCGCCCTTAAAGGCCCGCGTAGCGGGTGCTGAAACGTTTGGACAGGGGCTTCCGGGTACACTGGCAACAGTTGCCGGTTATAAAGCGGTGTTATCAAAGGCGTTAGGTACAGCGAAAGCGATCCCACTCAAACTTGAAATGAACAAAGCTCTCGCGAGAGGTAACGTAATAGGAAGTGGATCTGCATGGGATGTTATAGTGGACCCTGCGGGCAATCCGGATGTCGCTTACAGGGTTTTGCGACCGGAACCGTGTGACTATACACTTTATCAGCAGTGGAAGAAGGGGGCGGCATCGAGTGAGATGGGTGACTTAGTACGCGGACACAAGCTTTGGGATGAAATGGGATTTATGAAATATCACGGCATTGCAGAAGATGTGACGTATCAAGGACAGCGTACAGTCGGTATAAAAATGCAGCGCCACCTGATAACAAAGGAATTCTCACTTGACGAGGGAATGTACGATCTCTTCAGGAAGGGGGAGCTTACTGCGAAACAGGTACAGGCGGCAGAAAATATAAGACAGCTGGTTAATGAAGTGTATGGTGACTACGGTGATTTGCAGGGAGGGGTAGATGTCGCGGGGAGGGTACGGTTGTTTGATCCTCCAAGTGTAAGACTTGACCTTTGGAAAGAAACAATGCGGCAGCTAAGATATTTGCGTAAATTAGGTGAAATACCTGTTAAATGACGCTCTTGGCACTCCGAAATTGAATTGGGTTTCAAAGAGACGATTCTGCCATCCCGGTAAGACTCGTCATCCCGGACCCTGATCCGGGATCTCACCCAAAGGACAAATGGTCCCGGAGGTGAGATGCTGAATCGGATTCAGCATGACACTTTAAGAAAAAGAAGGTGGCGAAATGAAAATCTTTGTCTTCGCTATGATCCTTTTAGCTTGCACTGTGGTATTTGCCGAAGAGGTCTTGCACAACGCTTCTGTTGACGAGATAAGAATCATGAAAATATCGCCACAGGACGAGAGGGCGGTAATTAAGACTCCTGATGGAAAGTTGCAGATGATCAAGGTCGGTGATTCAGTGGGAACCGGAGGGAAAGTCATCGAGATTTCGAAAGACAGGATCGTGATTGAAGAGGATACGGATACGGTCATTATCCGACTCGAGGACGGAAAGCAGATCCTGGAGAGAGTAGGCAAGGCTCCCCGGGGACGGCCGATGCCCTACGGAACCAAGTAGGGACAGGATTAGCATGACCTGTTTTTCCTAAACCTGTCATCCCGGAGTCCATCCGGGATCTCACCCAAAGGGACCAAATGGGTCCAAGAGGTGAGATGCTGAATCGGATTCAGCATGACAGTTTTAGAGGCACCGTTATATGTTCTCTAAGACTTGTCATCCCGGACACGAGGAGCCTGCCCCGTGCTTGACACGGGGGGATCTCACCCAGAGGACAAATGGTCCTGGAGGTGAGATGCTGAATCGGATTCAGCATGACAGTTTTTGGGACACCTTTGTGTGTTGAGTAGGACTGTCATCCCGGACTTGAGGAGCCTGCCTTAGCCTGCCCCGTGCTTGACACGGGGTACTTGATACGGGGGGATCTCACCCAAAGGGACCAAAGG
>Ga0315282_10007818_pt1 | contig 17455 bp, 17 predicted proteins | sample YL17G07_20_MG_FD_203693 | JGI IMG/M metagenome (GOLD analysis project Ga0315282, IMG submission 203693) | Sediment microbial communities from Yellowstone Lake, YNP, Wyoming, USA - YL17G07_20 | ecosystem: Environmental > Aquatic > Freshwater > Lake > Sediment | place: USA: Wyoming | collected... | reverse complement strand
CGGTTCTCCGGACTGAAGACAGCGTCAGGATATCTACCGGTATATGTCATAGGCGACAATGCGACCCCGTCAAGTCGACGTTGCTTCGCGAACTTGATGATGTCGCCGATCTGACTCGTGTTTATCCCGGGCACCAATGCAGCTGCGACGCTTAGATGGAGACCCGCAGCTTGAACGTTGTTGATGGTTTGCAGTTTCGTCGAGAACAGTGGTGCGCCTCTTATCTTGACGTAGACGTCGTCAGTTGTTCCGTCAAACTGCAAGGAGACTTCGGACAGGCCCGCGTCCGCCAGTCTCTTGGCCAAACCTGGATCTTCAGCCAAGATCACTCCATTTGTGCTAAGAGTAATGTCGACAAATCCCAAGCTCTTCGCCATTTTGACAATATCCACCAAGTCTTTCCTAATGGTGGGTTCTCCTCCAGTCAATTGAAGGGTCGGTGGATAAACTTCGCAGCTCAAAATGAACCGGAACATCTCCTCAAGTTGCTCGATCGTGGGCTCGTCAACAGGAAGCTCGTTCGCAGAAGCATAGCAGACAGGACAGTTCAGGTTGCACCTATTTGTGAGCTCAACCATCGCAAAGCACGTATGCTGCCTGTGGTCAGAGCAGATCCCACAATCATGCGGACAACCTTTGGAGACATCACGCGCGTAGCTTTTGATCAGGTTCTTCTTCCCTGGTTTTCCATATCTGAAGGACTTCTCGTACTGCTCACCGTCGCTCCAAACAAGAGAACGGAAGAAGCCGTGCTCAGGACAACTCTTCTCAAGATAGACTCCTCCCTCTTTTTGCGTGACTCTTGCGTCCAGTACGCGTAGACACTCTGGACATATGCTCTTTGTATCCTCTTGACGAAGTTTCTTGCTTTCCATTTGCCTCCACGTTCCACTAATATCTCAGATCGGTGCTAGCCATTTCCGGGCTTGTTCGCGGAAATCAAGGCATCGTAGATTCCGTAACCTTCCACTTCTGTCTGGTCTCTATATCGGAGCGCTTGCGCTTGGACTTCGATCATTTCCTTTGAGAGATCAAGTCCTATGACCCGCCCCTTCTCACCGACTGAGCCTGAGAATGCACAGACATCAAAACCCGGGCCTGACCCGATATCAACGACGATGTCGCCCTCCCGTGCGGCAGCGATTTCTGCCAGAGGAGCGAGACAGCCTCCGCGTGGTGTGGTACAGCAGCTCTTCGCTGTGGCACGCGATCCATAGTGCTCGACGACATGTCGCTTAATTTCATGTGCGTCCAAGGTGACGCCTCTGAGCCGATACATGCTGTATCTCATAAAAGGCTTATCTGGGCCTGATGCGGACCGTTGAGAGCTACCGTCACAAGGTCATTCAGAATGTGATGACTGTATGTCAGATCGCCGCGTATGTAGTATCGGAGCCGGCAAGCATTTGCTGAAAGTCAACGTGTTGCATTCGAGCGCTGCTGTGGGAACGCAGATCCTCATCACAAAGAGTCAGAAGAGCATTCTCGTTGATGTCGGGGACGGATGTCTGCGGGATCTCGTCGACGGAAGGTTCAAGTTCGAGAGGCTTAAGGCGGTTCTTCTGACGCACGAGCATTTCGACCACATCTCAGGGTTGTATTCACTCGTCAATTTTCTCACGCTCTTAGGACGAAAAGAACGTCTACCGATCACAACCCCACGTCCATCTGTGAGGATCCGTACTCTTCTTCACCCGCCGCTCATGTACTATTCGCCTGAGTTCTTGATCCCGATTCTGGAGCTATCTGGTGGAGACGAGACTCAGATCGAATCTTTCCGAGTCAAAGCCTTCGAAGTCTCTCATGCTGGAACGAATTCGTTGGGCTATTCGATCCTCGATGACCAGGAGCATAAGGTAGTGATCAGTGGAGATACTCGACTTTGCCCAAGCCTGGAGCGAGAAGTTGTCGGAGCAGACATCGCAGTGGTCGAATCCACGTACAAGGACAAAGACCAAGATGTCGCTCATGAGTACGGTCACATGACGAAGAGCGAAGCAAGAGCTGTTGGTAGCAAAGCGAAGCACTCCATCTTGGTTCACAGTTCTCCTAAGGGATACTTCCGTGAGATGAATCGCGGTTGTCGGCTTACATAATCACCGACGGCCTTTCGCGCCACGTGTAGGCTTGCTTTTCTGCTTCGAATAGTAATCTCTTACCAGTTTGAACCCGGGGATTTCTGGAATTGAGCAGGGTACTCCGAATCCGATCTGAATGCCGATGGATGCGGCTGTTTTGTACACGGAGACCAACACGTCCGTGATCTCTTTCACCGTGGCGCCCGACTTCAGGGCCAAACTGAAGTGCTCTCGGATCCCTCGATCCCAACCTTTCGCGGCGCTTGCCGCTAGACAGACCAAGGCCTTTGTCCTTCGATCAAGTGCCCCGAGGCTGTACTGTATCTTTGCCGATCGATGAATCGCTGCCAGCCAATCTGCATTCTCGATCATGAGTTTCGCTGTGTAGAGCTCCGGAATCGATCCGATAGTCTTTCTAGCGTCGTCATGTATCTCTTGGATTTGTCTATCCATGTCAGCGGAAGGAGCCGAGCCGGCTCCTGTCAACTGCGCTGAGCCCACGCAGAGCGCCCTCTCAACATCGGCGAGTCCTGAAATCGTTGAAGCTACAAGAATCGCCTCGACTATTTCATCGGATGCTGCCCCGCCCTCAAGCGCTCCTTCAATGTTGGTAAGGACACCGGGCTCCCAAAGATAGGCGATAGATTTGGCTAGACCGACAAGCTCCTTGGTCTTCTCATCCAGTGAACACGATTGGGGCCATCTGAAGATGTATTTGTCAACGAGTTTGAGCCATTTTGCGTTGTCAGCGAAAGCTCTCACACGATAAATCTCGGGGACCTTTCCCGATTCTCGCCGGAGCCTGTCATAGATCTTCCTACTCTCGGGGTCAGCCGCTTTTGCAGGATCTACCAAGTTTCTAAAGGCGAGAGCATCCGTCTTCTTTCTTGTCATACTCCTTCTCAAGGTTGTCCAGGTTAGCATTCTCCGAATCACGGGATATTGGCATATCGATGGAAGTGCCCCTGAGAATCAAGCTTGGGAGCGTAACTGCGCAAGAGTTTAATTCGTCTTGTTATCAGCGGGAGTACCTGATCAATCGCTGCAGGAGTTCATTTGGAGGGCTTTCCAGACGCGAGTCTCCTTGGTTAATCCCCCGTATTCCTTGGAGGACTTGGTGGGATCTACCAAGAGCATGAAGGGCATAATGAATGTCGTTCAGCCTCTTGGAATAGGATATTTGGCTGCCGTTCTGGAAGAAGATGGATACGATGTGAATGTCGAAGATTGTCAGTGTCTAGGTACGAGTCATACTGAGCTCGCTGGCATTCTAGCCAAGAAATCGCCCGACATCGTTGGCATATCCGCTACGACTCCGACGTTCGGAAACTCGATTCACGCGGCGTCCATAGTGAAGAAGCAACTACCTGATGCGATTGTCGTAATAGGCGGCGCCCAGGTATGCGCGCTGCCGGAAGAAACGATGTCCTACGATTGCTTCGATGTGGGGGTCTGGGGTGAAGGAGAACTCACCATGCTGGAACTCGCCGCTCACGTCGGAAGTCATGGCCTGACGCACTTGGATCGAGTGAAAGGCATAGTGTTCAGGCACAATGGCTCTGTTGTTCAGACAGAAAGGCGTCCTTTGATTCGGGACCTAGATGAACTGCCTTTCCCTGCAAGGCATCTGCTTCCCTCTCTGAGCAAGTATCATCCGGCCCCCACATCCTACAGACGCCTGCCCAACGCTACCATCATGACCAGTCGGGGCTGTGCCGGTGCTCGCTGTGCCTTCTGTGACCGTTCAGGCATGGGTTTCGGCGTCAGGTTCCGAAGCGTCGAGAGCGTCTTCGAAGAGATCGAGGAATTGATTGAGATTCACGGAGCCAGGGACATCAAGTTCTTCGATGATACATTCACGTTGAATCCCAAACGCGTCTTCCAGATCTGCCAGGAGTTCGAAAGACGCGGAATAGACATTCCTTGGTGTTGTCTGGCACGAACAAATACTGTGAGCAGAGAAATGCTGAAGGCCATGAAAGATGCTGGCTGCTGGCAAGTCCTCTACGGTCTTGAATCCATGGACGAGAATGTTCTCCGAAATCTGAAGAAACTGACCACTGTCGAACAGAATGTTCAAGCCGTAGAATGGAGCCACGAAGTCGGGATTAGCGTAAGAGCCAACTTCATAGTGGGGACACCTTTTGACACTTGGGAGACAATGGAAAAGAGCCTGAAGGAAGCCATCAAACTCAACATGGACTTCGCCCACTTCAACAAGTTCACACCCTACCCTGGCTGCGAATTGTACAAGATGCTTACCGCACAGGGCTACCATTACGACCCAGCCAAATGGGATAGCCAGCACGACATGAAAGGTACGATCATGTATACTCCACCAGGAATTATCGAGGGCGAGTACAGGAGATGGCTTGTCGAGGCTCATCGGAGATACTACCTCAGAGCCGGGTACATTCTCAAGCAGCTTTCCAAGATCAGAAGCCCCGAGGACCTTCGAAGACTGTGGACCGGGTTCAGAGCAGTTATGGATCTTTAGAACCTCGTAAAACGATTCTCTTCGTCAACAGTTCGTATGCAAGCAATATGTAGAATGGAAGATACTGCATCAGATCGATTACAAGAGCTGTAGCGGGATCAACTCCCTCGTAAGGAGGCGGAGGAAGAGCGTCATACTTCAGGTAGCTCAGGAAAATGCTTCCGGACAGTAGCAACCATGACCTCGACGTGTAGAACACAACGAATGGCAGTATCCATACAACATACCACGGAAAGAAAGTTCGGTTCAGCAAGAGGACTGTTCCGCCCAAGAGGAAACACACCTTCATCAGTTCGATAGAATTAACCTGATGACGAAACGACAGAAGAAACGCCCACAGCAAAACGATCGCGTAGATACAGTAAACTACTAGCTGGGCTGCAAACCCAGGATTCGCAAGCAGATCCGTCCATGTGAGCATAGCCACCACGCCTGGAAAGACACTTCCGTTGAAGAAAGTGGTGTTGACAACATACAACAGGCCAGAGTACATCTTCAAACCTATGTCAGCAAAAGGAAGATACAGAGCCGCAACAACAAGGAAGAAAATGAGAGTTCCGGTCTTCCCCCAGCGCCTGAATAGGACCGGCACAAAGAGAATAGGAAACAGCTTTGAGGCAACAGACAGCCCCATAACCAGTGACGATAGGTTACGCCGCCCTCGAAGAAGCAGCAAAAAGGATACAATCATCAGGAAGACCATCAACGAATCGTTATGGCCGGTCTGAGAGATCTCAATAATGGGCAAGGGCGCCCATGCGTACACCATCAGATACTTGTCCTTGATACTCAACTGCCTCATGATGAGAAGAACAGCCAGAATCGTTCCAATGTCCAACAGGAAGAAAGAGAGCTTGTACGCCTGCACCGAATGGGACGAAACGTAGAGGAGCCCGAGAAATAGCTCCATTAGGGGCGGGTAGCCGGATTTCAGATATTTGTGATTGATCAGCTCCCAGTTTGCGTCTCTGAGTGATGATAGCTCGGGCGCGTCAGGTGGATAGAGGTAAGGATTGACTCCGTTGGCTGCAATCTTTCCATCCCAATAGTATCGGTACACATCAAATGAGAAGACCGGTCCGGAGAAGAGTAGAGTCAATCGAAAGATTATGGCGAACACGATTATGAGCAATATCTTCTCCGAATCTACATGATTTTGCCCGTCCACCAAGCGCAAGGCTGCCAGATAGACGCCGAAGGGCACAAAGAAAAGGAAGGGAAGCCAGTTCCAGTTGCTCGTCTGTGTAACTAAGAGGAAGACTACCAATGCAAGTTCGAGCGCGAATCCCATCGTGAGAAGGGTTTTGTTTCTCTTCATGAAAGAACTGATCCGCATCAATTGAGTGCCTCCTCTCAGAATCTCATATGGGAATGCTTGCTTACGCTACCGAACGATTCGCCAGATGTATTTCTCGATTGAGCTACCGTGTATTCCTAGAAAACTAAGTGCGACTGTGAATCCCCAAGCGCACAAAGTCTTGAAGAAGCCAGAGTGCTCGTATCTTCTTGCCGATGTCTGGACGACCTCGTCAAGCATGACGAGCCGCCCGTGCATTCGGAGTCTCTTGGACATGTCTACTCCTTCCTCGTTGATCTCCTCGTCAAATCCTCCCACGTCATGAAAGAGCCTACGTCGAACAAAGAAGGAAGGACCCATTCCAAAGATGCCCAGCCGCTGACTGACTCTGTCTCTAAGAGCACACAGTGCCCGGTATCTCAGCCTACGAGGAACATATGCCAGACGAGCCCCTCCGCCTGCAACATTCGGATCAACTAGAGCTTTCGCTATGCTCTGCAGTAGAGTTGGAGACACCAGAGTGTCCGCATGGAGAAACAACAGTATGTCTCCCTTCGCGCCCATCGCGCCTACGTTCTCTTGGTATGCACGGCCGCATCGATTCACTATGACAACGCGATCAGCCAATTCGTTGGCGATCTGTAGAGTGCGGTCATGACTGCCGCAATCGACGATCACGATCTCTTTAGGCGGCAATAGCTGCGCGCGCAGTGACCGAATACTCCTCTCAAGGGTTCCTTCCTCGTTGAGTGTCGGGATTACCACGGAAATCTCGGTTCCAACGCTAGACATTCTGTCCATCTTGAGAGACTCAAGGACTTTGACGGTGCGAGGAGAGTTCATCGGGGGCTTGCTCAAGAGTAGCTCCAAGTCAAGCAAATCGTCGAGATCGATGAGCTCTTCAAGTAGCGTACACGGTATCTGACCGCTGAAGCTCCGAAGCACGAGCCTTGAAACGGCCTTGCTGGAGTTGGTGCAATCGATGGCCCCTGAAATCCAGCTGCGCAACTTGCTTGTCAGACCAATGAGGTATGTTCCTCCATCACAGGTCGGTCCTAGAACAAGATGGGGATTCTCGCCTTTGGCGCTCGGCTGCAAGGCTTGAATGGCATCAAGTAGCACTTGCTTCGAGAGGGCGGGTTGGTCACCAAAGACCAAGACTGCAATATCTTCACCATTAGCAAAAGCGGTCTGGAATGCATGTACTATTCTCTCTGAGGTCTTGCTCCCCTCTTGAGCGAAGAAAGAGACTGGTACGGTTCTTTCTGAGAGGATTTGCCGGATCTCGGCTTCACGTTCTGGCGGAGTGTACGCAACACATAATCTGGCATTGACGGCGTTTGCGACATCCGCCAAAACACCGAAAACATCCAACAGAATAGCAGAGTAAAGTCTACAAGCATTTTCAGGCGAGAGCGCGTTCTCCCCTTCGGTGAGGCGGGTCTTAACGCGGCCCGGCTCGGGGACCTTTGTGAAGAGCAGAAGGGCTTGGTTCACTTATTTTCAGCAACCGTCTATGGCTAGCGTCGGGTCCGAAGACCCGCCTATCTAAATCCAAATGGAATATAGGTACTGTCCTCAATAGTGGGCCGAACAGCTGTGGCGGGTACCACAGGCTCTCCGAAAAGGTTAGAGCGTCGAGCCGGTGATGTTGCTGGCTGCGCAAGTTCTCGCTGCTTGCGATGAACACTTCACGTCGACATGGCAAAGATTGGAAGGCTCAGACATTGAGCACGACGGGTGAGAAATGCAAGGTTACTGTCGGAGTGACCTGCTACAACAATGGTGACAACATCGGTCATCTGATCGCGGACCTGCAGCGTCAAGTGTTCAAGACGGGCGGAGGAGCGACGGAGATAATAGTTGTCGCAAGTGGATGCACGGACAACACCGTCTCTGAGGTTCGCGAACGATCTGCGCGCGACAAGAGAATTCGTCTCATTGTTGAGCAACATAGGAACGGGAAGCCCTCTGCAATCAACAAGATCCTGCAAGCTATGGCGGGTGAAATCCTCGTGCTCGTTTCGGGAGACATACGGCTGTCGGATGAATACTTCATTGAGAACATTCTCTCACACTTCTCCAGCGGTGCGGATGTAGTAAGCTGCCGGCCTCTGCCGGTCAATGGCACAGATACGACAGAAGGATACATTGGGCGCCTCATTTGGAACCTACATGATAGAACTCTGATGGCCCAAATCACGAACGGACTGCAGAGACAGGCTGGTGAAGCCTTTGCGATTCGCCGAGAAGTGGCCGAAGAGATCCCACCAAATGTGATCAACGACGACGCCTATCTTGTGTTAAAGGCGCAGCTTGCCGGAGCCAAATTCGTGTATGCAAGGGAGATCACCGTTCGGAACAGGACCCCGGATAGAATCCAAGATATTCTGTTGCAGAGGGCAAGGATTATCCGTGGGCACAGACAGCTTAGGGATGCGATAGGCACCTCTCCAAGCGCTCTTGATGTCCTGATATTCAAACGGCCCCTGATCGTCACGGATGTCCTCATCCAAGAAATCAAAGAGCAGATCACGGAGCGGAGGTTGAGAATACTCTGTTTCTTACAGTTGATCGCACTAGAACTTGCTGCGCACCTTCTCTCAGGAATGTGGAATTTCTCCCATCTGTGGCCGACGGCTGAGTCGGCGAAGTGGGACAGGGAAGCTGTCTAATGTCGATTCCCGAGAGCAAGCACAGTTGGATCTTCATCATCCTCTTCTCAACGATATTGAGGCTCTGCTTTGCTCCGTTCACGGGACATCCGTATGATTTGAACATCTGGATGGAAACGGGACAATATGTTGCGCAGGGAAGGTCGCCGTATGAACCGGAAATTCACCTCGGCTACCCTCCACTCTGGGGATTCTGGACCGGCATAAGCTACGTGCTGTCAAACACCATATGGCCTGGGAACAAGTTCGTCTACATTCTGGCAATCAAGATCCCGATAATAGCTGCGGACTTGGCGATCGCGTGGATGTTAGTTGCTCTCACACGTTCGTTGAGACGCGAAGGCTTATCATTTTCTGAGAGCAGTTTCTCCGGAGACGCGAGCTCGGGAAGATCGCTCGCGACCTTGTTCCTGCTCAATCCCTATGTGCTCCTCGTGGGTGTCATTTGGGGAATGATGGACAACATTGCTGCACTCCTTATCATACTTGTAACAATTGCATTGGTCAAAGGAAGGGACCTAGAGGCAGGAGCTGCACTCGGCCTCGCGATTGCTCTCAAACTCTACCCTGTGATTTTCCTGTTTGCGGCTTTTCCTTACCTGGCAAAACAGGCTAGGCGCAGGGCAAGAGCATTACGCCTTCTCGTTGGCTTGGGTCTCACCGGGTTTGTCTCGATCTTGGCACCCTTCTTGGTATTCAATTGGAACATTGGAGACTTTCTGAGTGTCTTGGCCGACCAGACATCAAGAAAGCCCGGAGGTATCTCGCCGATTGGAATATCGGGGTTGCTGTATGATTTTGGCATTCACAGTATTGGCCGATTCAATTTGCAGTCAGTGTCTCAGCTTGTGCCGCTTAGACTGATTTGGATTCCCGCTGTTTGTCTGTCCATGGTCTTCATCGCAAAAGCTCGTCTGCGGTCCTCGTTCGAAGACGTGATCCGCATTTTTGCCTTTGTCTATATGATCTGGATTCTCACAACATCGTGGGTGAGCGAGCAGAACGTGGAGACTCTCTTGATCCTCCTACTCTTCCAAGGGGCTGCTAGCGTTCTCAGTAGAGCTCAGAAGTGGTCCTATGGGTTCGTTTCGGCCATTGTGCTAGGATTTGTGATCTTCCATGTTCCGGCCACATCCTTTCTGTATCCTGTCTACGAGATCGACAGTAGTTCGCTGAGTCGCCTCGGGACATGTGTGCTTCCTTGGATCGCTATGGCCTTCGCCCTCTGCATTGCAGTCGAGGCGGTCAGAACCGGATTCAAGATCAAGTCGAATCGTCGTTTGACTGAATCGGAGAGCAAGACCATCGTCTGATCTGCAGAAACCAGTCTGTACAGTTCGAAGCGACTTGTCCTGATTGCCCTAAGTGCTGGAGTCTTTGTCCTTGCTCGTATTTGCCTTTTGAATGATCTCTCTGGAGATCTCGTCCTTGGTCTTGCCTTCAGTTGCGATTCCGAGTTTCTTGGCAGTGTCGATTAGGGCGTCCTGCGGGCCCCTTGCCGCTGATTTCTCTTCGCCTGGACTTGATTCCTTTGACCCTCTCTCGAACTCCTTCCGTACTTGCCCAATTGATCTTGCAAGCTGGGGTATCTTGGTCGGTCCCCAAAGGAAGAAGATTATGATTACTGCCGCTATGACTATGAATTCCCAACCGACTATTGCCATCTTACTTCTCGTCCAACCTGTTGCTTCTTCATGCTCTATTTAAGTTCACGGCATTTATCAGGCATAGGAACAGCAGTCGCAACCTAGATGAAGCGAAATCTGTTCGGTTCGAGTAACGAGCGACACCGACAGTTTCCGGGTGGCCGCACTCATCCTCCTACATGACGTGAACAGGCTGGTCGGTTTCCCAACGATTCATCTCCGAACCAATTCCCGTTCCACTAGCTCCACAAGCTTTGAGCAATCAGCCTTTGAGTCTATGATCGGCACATCGACATTGGCCAGGCGAGTCGCGCTACGCGCGATCACCCCTGAAATAGCTAGTATTGGAGGGACCGTGTCGCGCAGTCTTTGTCGGAGATCCTCTGCATCATGAGCAGTCACAATCTTGAACACTCCGGGTCGTCGTCCTATGGACGAGTGAAGCCCTTCGACGACAATTATGTCAAGCCCTATTCTTGCCATGAATTCTAGGACGGAGCCCAGCGCCTGCTCAGGATCATCCTTCAGGATGACAGCGATCTCCTTCTTGGACACTGCGGCCACCACTCTTGAGCCGGCGCGAGCGTGTCTCCATGTGTCTGTTTCTTCTGTGTCGATCGTGAATTCCGGGTGGTGTATGTGCTTGATGGAGCCTACCCGCAATCCTTTCTTTGTCAAGCCCGAAACAACACATTCTACCACGGTAGTCTTGCCGGAGTTCTTCGTTCCAACGACTGCAAGAAGCCTTGCCTCTTTCAAGTACGATTACCCTCAATCGCTTCCTCAAAGCAATTTGAGAGATAGATAGAGATGCTGAAGTACGTTTTGCTGAATCATTCGACTCGTTCCATGCCATTTGATATAGCGCATTAGATCAATGCTGTTGCGAGGCGGTCCGCATGTATACCATGCCAGCTGGCATTCGAATCTGCTTGGGCGTGACATATTCGGATGCTGTTCTTTTCAGAAGGCTCGGCAGACATAAGAGCTAACTGCGGCACGGATGTAAGCCTAGGCTGAAGCGTGGGCTTAGGCGCTTTGACATGAGCCGTCGTCGGGTCGCATCCAACGTCCGGGTTAAGTTCTGGTTCGAAGATGGAGAGGGCAGAGCCTTCTTCGGCAGGGGCATCGCAGATCTTCTCCGGGCGATTGACAAGTACAAGTCTATCGCTCTAGCATGCCGGCGCATCGGAATGTCCTACAGATACGCCCTCCACAGGATCTCGATCGCTGAGGAGAGATCTGGAAGAAAGCTTGTTGACAGGTTCAGGGGAGGAAGAGCGAAAGGCGGAGCGCATTTGACTCAGCAGGGCCGGCTCCTCTTGGAGAGGTATCTCGAAGCCGAACGTGTCCTTGACAAGCTTGCAGAGTCAATCTGACGGTCGCCCCCTGAACTCTATTTAGAACTCTTACGGTGCCGTTATCAGCTGATACGATGTTATTGAGCGGTAATATTACCGGGTGGTAACATGGATGATTACCGGGTGGTAACATCGATGACCGCACCTCCACGCGCCTCCATCACTGTCACGGGCCTAACATATCGCTACCCTGGAAAATTACAACCAGCCATTGAGAACATCGATTTGACAGTCAAGAACGGAGACCTTCTTGCCGTCATAGGGAGCTCGGGATGCGGTAAGAGCACGTTTCTCCATTGCCTCACGGGCCTCATCCCGCAAGCGTCGGAAGGAGAAATGCACGGAAGAGTTGTGGTCTGCGGTCTTGACACCAAACTGCATCCTCTATCCAAACTGGCCACTGTTGCGAACATTGTTTTTCAAGATCCGGACGTGGGGTTCTTCTGCTCTAAAGTAGAGGATGAGATCGGATTCGGCCCTAGAAACCTAGGATTGGACGACGCGGAAATCAGGCGAAGAATCCAGTTTGCTCTTGAGAGCACTCGCATCGAACACTTGAGGACTCGTCGCGTTGTCGACCTTTCTGGCGGGGAGAAGCAACGACTTGCAATCGCCTCCGCGCTCTCGATGTTGCCAAAGGTACTTGTCTTGGATGAACCGACATCTGACCTGGACCGCGAAGGAGCACGATCCACGGCAGAAGTGTTGCAATCACTTCGGACTAACCGTGGAATGACTGTCGTCGTTGCAGAACACCGACTTGACGAACTGTCGAGGTACTTGGATCGAGTTCTGGTCATGGAGAGAGGACGCGTCGTTGCCGATGGCTCGCCTGATGCCATATTCGATGGCCAACGCAGGCTCCTTGACGAACTTGGCATTCTTTCCCCTCAAGCCGTCGCGGGAATGTCCGGAAGCAGATCGGTCGGATCTGAGACCGAGGAAGCGCGCCCAGCAAGCCCTATCATCAGTCGTGTTGGTTGTTCCGGATTATGTGAGTTGAAGAAGGACCTCTGCAGCAGAGAGGCCGTCTTGCGTGTCTGTGATGTTGCATTCAATTACCCGTCCGGGCCGCAAGTGCTTCGCGACATCTCCTTCGAAATAGGCCGAAGCGAGCTGGTCGCTTTGGTTGGATCTAATGGAGTAGGAAAGACGACCCTCGCTCTTCTCGTCGCAGGTCTACTCAAGCCCCGTCATGGTAACATAGTGTTGAACGGGGTGAGAAAGTTCAATGGGAATCTGGGAAGAAAGATTGGACTGCTATTTCAAAACCCAAGCCGACAGCTCTTCTGTGACTCAGCTCGCAAGGAAGTGCAGTTCGGGCCCAGAAACATGCGATACAATGACTTCGAGAAAAGAGCCAGAGAGATGCTAGACTTCTTCGGACTCGATCGGTATGCAGATGTAGATCCTCATCACCTGAGCGAGGGAGAGAAGCAACGCCTCGCGACTGCATCTATCCTGGCTGCTCGCCCTGAATTGCTCATTCTCGACGAGCCGACGACAGGTCAAGATTGGGCGCGTCTCAAGGCGTTGATGGATTTGTTGCGGGTTTACGTTGACCAAGGGATGAGCGTGCTGCTGATAACGCATGACGTTCACTTGGCGAGGCAGTACGCAACTCGCGTCATGATCATGAGAGAAGGCACCATCGTAGCAGACGGACCTGTAAACGAAGTGTTGCCTCATGATGAAACGAAACAGCTGATCATAGGAGCTAACTGAATTGAATAGCAGATTGAGTCTGGCTGCAAATGAAATCGGGAAGAACCCTGCTGGATCATTGGGAAGTGAGCAGAAGTCGTCCCGTCGGCTCTCAACAAGAGATCTGGTCTACATCGCTGTCCTAGCTGCACTTTGGGCGGGTTCAGAAAACGTCCTCGGCGCACAACTCCATGCAATGAACATACCATTCAACGGGGTCCCTCTGACCGCCATAGCGGTCTTCCTCATGGTCACGGGCCGTTCGCTGGTGCCCAAAGCCGGCTCGACAATCCTGATGGGCATAGTTGTCGCTCTGCTTAGGATGCTTTCAATCGGAGGGGTGCTACTCTCACCAATGATTGCGATCCTCATGGAGGCTCTCTTGGTGGAGTTGGCAATGACTGCGGGAGGAGCCACCCAACTTGCCAGCTTGATTGGTGGTGCGTTGGCAGAAATATGGAGCTTTGTGCATCCTTTTGTTATTCAGCCTCTCCTCTTCGGAGGCCAAATCCTAGTCATCTATGAGAAGACCATTTTGGCTGGATCGAAGATGCTTGGTGTGGACCCTGCGAACGTGATATTGATCATCCTTGTGATCGTTGTCCTACACGGAATCGCTGGCATAGTCGCGGGTGTGGTTGGATGGAGATTTTCGCTAAGAGCCAAGCGGGTACTCAGCAGATAGGCGTCTACGGCGCTATTGCGATCCTCGCAGGAGGGCTACTACTTGCGCTCTCTATGGGAGGCGCTTTTCTGCTAATCCCGCTCATCTATGCAGCAGTGGTCTGCCTTCTCTTCTCACGAGAAGCTTTCCGTGACCTGAGACAGATAGTAGTCCTAGTGCCCGTAGTCATTGTAGTTAGCACCTTGTTGTGGCAGGCGGAGTACATCGACCCGTCCCCTATGGCAACGGCGACGTCGTCTCCTTTCGTCGCAGGTTTCATTGTGGGAGTTGAAATGTCGGTCAGGGCTGTCGTCACCGTCCTAGCGGTGTCGGTCTTCGTCAGGACATCCAAGGTCAGTGATCTCACGTATCTGATCGAAAGCGTAAGCGGATCGAAGAGCTTCTCGTTTGTTCTTGGACTTGCCTTCAACATACGGCCGTACTTGGAGAGAATCAGCAGGGACACTCTCAATGCTATCAAGATGAGGGGAGGTTTCACACTTAGAAATATGGCATCATCGATCAGTTGCCTGTTATCTTCGACGACTCTCAACGCGCTTGCAAAATGCCAAGACATCTCCTATGCCGCGGAGGCCAGAGCCTTCGGCTCGGAAATGAAGGCGGCTCGCTCAGCCCCTAGAGAGCAGATGAAGCCTTCTCGAACTGACTTGGCAATCATCATCACCACAGTCATTCTCGTTGTGTTGTCATTTGTCTCGAAAGCTTAGAGGCAACTCAGGGCGAGTATCTTGAATCTACGCACTACAAGGAGGCCGAATCAAGGGATCAAAAGAAGGACTGTTCTAAGCGACTCCTTGCTACAGTTACGTGATGCTCTGCCCAAAATCAAACGAATCAAAGTCGCCAACGTGGTAATCGGAGCAGGATACACGGGCGTGAGTCTTTCCTCAGGCGAGGTGGGATTGGCACACTCACTACTCAGCGAGTATGCGTCAGGTTGCTGCGAGCTCATGAAAAGAGCAGGTCGCCTCTCAGGATCCCCCGCGCTCGAACTTGCCCGACTAGCGTTGTCCTGGGACATCAGGTCGCGCGTCGTTGGAGTCGCCACACTCAACGCTCTGTCACAAGGGTCTCTCAGGAATTACGCAAACCGAATCTCCACTCGCAGAGGCGACATAGCAGACCATCTAGACGTTAGAGGCGATGTTGTTACCGTCGTGGGTAACATTGCACCTACCATCAAGAAACTCAGACCCAAAGCGAAAAGGGTGTATGTGCTTGAGAGAAACCCGGACTTGAGAGATGATGATACGCTACCCGACACTGCAGCTGAGGAGGTCATACCCGAGAGTGATGTTGTTCTGATCACTGGTACATCGATAGTGAACGGCACCGTGGATAGAGTATTGGAGCTCTCTAGAAATGCGAAGGAAGTAGCGCTTGTTGGAGCCACAGCTGGCATTCTTCCCACTGTCCTGTTTGAGCATGGTGCAACAGCCGTCGCCACAGTCAAGGTCAAAGACCCTGAGAGGGTCATGAGGATCATTGCAGAAGGCGGAGGAACTCCATCATTTGCAGATGTTGTAGAGTTTGTCATTTATAGGCCTAGCAGAGAACACGTGAGAAAGAATGAATGAGAAACCGATCGACATCAGATCATTGCTTGTCAAAGCGGCAAGCAGTCATGGTCATTTGTGTGGAGGAATGCCGCTGGGAATCAGGATGGGTATCGCAGGTCTTCGAGAACTCGACATGATGGATCCTTCGAAGAGACATGACCTCATCGTTTTCGCCGAGATCGATCGTTGCATTACAGATGCGATATCAGTAGCTACGGGTTGCACGCCCGGCAGACGCAATCTAAAACTTGTAGACTACGGTAAGTTCGCTGCGACCTTCGTTGATATATCCAATGGCAGAGCAGTGAGGGTTTCATCCCGAAGAGATGCTCGGGATGCTGCTATGAGGTATGCTGAAAAGAATGGTTGGATACGCCCAGGCGAGCAAATCAAAGAGTTCACGGATCGCGAGAAAGAGCTCATCATAAAAGGCTACACGGAGATGCCTGAGGAACACCTTATCCAGATCAGGAAAGTCAAGGTAAGCATCCCTAGCGATGATCTTCCGAGTCGGCCCACGCACATCGTGGCTTGCGCTTTGTGTGGCGAAGAGATTTTCGATCATAAGGAGATAGCCAAAGAACAACGGATATTGTGCAGATCGTGCGCATCTGGAGCATACTATGAAAGCTAGCTAGATGCTCGTCTAGGTTACAGGAAAGTAGAGAGCGCCGAGTCAGTTACGCGTTTCATCTAGTCTTGGTATCCGTGCAATCGCCGAGATTGCACGCTTGCTTTCTATGCTAGGTTCCTAACGAGATCGGCCAGCTTCCGGGAGTCTACAGTCACGTCCACTATCGGAAGCCTATGTGTGAACGCCTTGCTTGCCACAACCCCTGAGATTGCGAAAGTCTTCTCGTTCACGTATTGTTCGACATCCTCAGGTTCTCGCACCGCTACTACCCTGTGAGTGCGCGAATCAACCACGCCTTCACATATCAAGAAGTCAATGTTCGCTGGTACGTAAGTGAGCAGTTGCGTTAGATCTTCTCTCTCCTCGACTTTCTTGAGGATCGCCGTCTCTGATACTCCGGAAGCGATTGTTATGTCTGCTCCGGCTTTTCGATGGAGGTCCGTTTCTTTGTCGCTGACGTCTATGCCGCTTGCTCTTTCAAAGAATTTCACTGTAGCGACTTTGTATCCCGCGACTTTCAGCTGCTCAACCAGCCTACATACGACGGTCGTCTTTCCACCTTTCTTTGATCCAACAACTGTCACGATCTTCACGATTCTTGTGTCTCCTAGTGTCGGTTTAGATCTGATCGTTCGCGAGAATGGGTTTGTCCGGCAAGCATCTTCTCAGCAATTGTCAGGTCTTCTCTCGTGTTTATGTTAAAGAATGTGGTCAGGTCGCGATCGATGTTTGCTATCTCATCTTCAATTGAGACGTATACCACCTGACCCAGCTTCATGATCATGTCCTCTATTGAAAGGTCTGAGGGAGTGAGCGTTTCCAGAGCCGCCCGAAGCGTTGGGGCTCTGCAATACACAGCCTGCAGCGGCTCGATCCTCCGCCGATTCCACCTTGGTATCGCGGCGTCAGCTTTCAATGCCCGTCGAAACAGAAGCTCGATTACTTCGCTGTTGACGAACGGAGCGTCGCATGCTAGAATAGCCGTGTAGTCCGATTCAATCGCTCCTAGGCCGGCCACCATACCCACGAGAGGGTTCTTGCCTTCTCGGTCATCATTCACTACTCTGACGTGAAGGGGCAGAATGGCGTCGTATTCGGTCTTGGATTCGCCTCGCCCTAGAACCACGACGACCTCGCCCGCTACTCTAGAAACACGTTCAATCATATGACAAATCAATGGTTTGCCAGCGAGGGTCTGAAGTGCCTTGTTTGAACCGAACCTTGAACTCAGCCCTCCGGCCAGAATGATTGTCGCTCGTTCTCGGTTCCGACGGTTCATATCAAGAGTCACTCGCCTCGTATCGGACTCAAGACTTCGA
>Ga0315282_10007817_pt1 | contig 17456 bp, 14 predicted proteins | sample YL17G07_20_MG_FD_203693 | JGI IMG/M metagenome (GOLD analysis project Ga0315282, IMG submission 203693) | Sediment microbial communities from Yellowstone Lake, YNP, Wyoming, USA - YL17G07_20 | ecosystem: Environmental > Aquatic > Freshwater > Lake > Sediment | place: USA: Wyoming | collected... | reverse complement strand
CATCGTCTGGGGCCTGGTCTGGTGGCGCCGTCGCCAGCCGGCCGTAGCCACCGCGCTCGCCGCGGGTGCCGCGATCGTGTGGGTGTGGGTGATCTTCTGGAGCGACGTCAGCGATTCCAAGGTGTGGCTCCTGCCCGTCGGTGGTGTGCTGGCCATCTGCGGCGGCCTGGGGCTGGACCGCCTGCGCGCGACGCTGCCCAACCGGCTCCTCGGAAGCGCGGCCGTGGTGGCTGTTGCCGCGCTCTTCCTGGGAATCCTGATACCCGCAAACTGGGCGAAGTGCGATCAGAGCAACGTCTGGCGCGAGCGCGACGCCTCCGCCGCCGCGCTCGCGCAGACGGACAAGAACCCCGTCTTCGTCGTCGTGAGCGACGACCCCCTATTCGCCGCCTACTACCTGAAGAACGTGGACGGCTTCCGGCGCGACGTCACGGTCCTCCGTCCCTACGGGTTCGAGAGTGACTGGTATGGGGAACTGCTGAACGACAAGGACCTATCGGACACCGGCTACGCGCTCTGGCGCACACTCACTCAGCCCTTCCGCCCCAACCCCCCGGGACCCCGCGATCTTCACGAGATCACTGCGCAGTTCGCCTACCGGATGGCCCAGCACTACGGAACCAGGCGCGCCGTCTATGCCCCCTACCCGCCGCTCACTCCCCTCCCCGCGCCGCCGTACTTCGTCGGCCTGCGGGACGACCTGGTCCGCCTCGACTTCACCCCGCCCGACGTGCTCCGCACCGGCGACCCCGGCGCCCCCTGGACCTCCTTGGGCAACGGCCTCGACCTCCTCTCCCTGGCCTTCGACCGCTCGCAGGTGCAGACCGGGGAACTGGTGCCGTTCCGCGTCCGCTGGCGACTCGGGGACCCCCTGCCTGGCGCCTACTTCGCCCTCCGCCTCGTGCCAGCCCAGCCTCCCGCGAACTGGGACCGCCTGGAGAAGAAGGGCGCGTTCGCCCAGGGCTATCCCCTGCTCTACGGCCTCTGGGGGTACCCGGGCAAGGCCGCCTCCCCGCCCGGCACCTCCTACGAGCAGCGTGCCCAGTTCATCGTCCCCAGCAACGCCCCCGGGGGCGAGTACCGGCTGGAGATCGGGTACTCCGTGGGTTCCTTCCCCGCTGAGTACGGAGGCTGGACCCCGCTCGGTGAGCGGGTCAAGCTCCACGTCCACCCGCGCCCGCTGCCAACCAACTGAGCCCGTTGTCGTAGGGCGGGCTTCAGCCCGCCCCTAGCTGGTACCCGTTTGTGGGTCGCCCGAGACCACTTGTCACCCTCCCCGCCCTCTCCTCGCGTTTGACCCAGCCTTTCCCTGCCCATCCTCCGGGTGAGGTAAGCGCGAGCGCGATCGGAGATATCGCGATGAGACCCTACGTGATCCTCGCTCTGCTGGTCCTCGCTGCGTTTGCCGTGTCGGTCCTACCGGCGAGCGCCGCTCGCCCGGCCAAGCCGCAGGAGGTCGTTGTCACGGTTCCGGCCGGCACCGAGGTGCCCCTGGTCTTCGATCAGGGCCTCAGTTCCCAGACCGCGAAGGCCGGTGACACCGTCCGCCTGCACGTCGCCGGGAACGTGATCGTCAACGGCTACACCGTCCTCCGGGACGGCACTGCCGTCAACGGCGTCGTTGCTCGCGCGGAGAAGCGCAAGCGCTACGGCGTCGGCGGGAAGCTCCGCATCGCCCTGAACCCGGTGTCGTCGCACCACGGCGCGGCCATCCCGCTCCAGCCCCGCAGCGAAAGCAGCCAGGTAAGCGGCAAGACCGCCCGGGCCGCCGCGGGCGTAGTGCTCGGCCCTGTTGGGCTGGTGAGCGGCTACTTCGTCTCCGGCAAGGTGGTGACGATCAAGCCCGGCGACGCCCTCGTGACGCAGGTCGCCAAGCCCGTCGTCCTCCGCATTCGCACCGCCCATCGCATCCAGACCAGGCCGATGGCCTAGCGCGGTTGCCGTGGGCGCTGACGGCGTAACGGAGACGGGCGCTTTGAGCCCGTCTCCGTTGCCGCATTGTGAGCTATCAGCGTCAGAAGGGTACGATGAGCGGCCGCTCGAATCATACGCTTGTGAGACACGATCGAAAGGGGAAGGCCATGAGGACGGCCGTTGCTGTCTGTCTCGCAGCAGGCGTGTCTGCGCTCCTGGGAGCCGTCAGCCCCGCGCCGGCCGCCACCCGGGCCTGGAACGCGCGTCTCCGACTCCCCTCCGCGACGCCGCCAATGCTGTACGTGCAGGTCCGCAGCACCGGCGAACTCCGCCTGGCTGACTCCCCGGAAGCTCTCGCCACCGCCACCCCGGTCATCGCCCGAGACGGTCAGTCCGAGCCGCTGTCTGAGGGCCATCCCCAGTTGTTCTTCCCCGAGGTCGCGCTGCCGGCGTCGCTGCCCGGCGTCGAGAAGCTCAGCGCCGTGATCAGGTTCGACCTGACTCGCACCCGGCCGCGGCGCAAAGGTCCGGTCGTTGACCGCGGCGCCATTGACGTCCGAGTCTCTGCCGCCAGGAGGGATTCGGCCGGGGTGAAGTGGGCCTACATCTTCAGCGTCGGGACGCCTGCCGTGCTGGTGGCCGGCGCGCCGCCGGCCCAGGCCCCGATCCTCGAAATGCCCGACCTCGGCCGCCTGAAGCTGACCGTCGAAACGAAGGTCGAAGGTCACAAAGCGCGCCTCGGTCTCCGCGTGAAGGCCGGCGACGTCGCCCTCGATAAGGTACTGAAGGGTGGGCAACCCGCCTCCTGCACGATGCAAGTGCTGAACGCGGAGGGGAAGGTCCTGCACACCGCGCAGGGCGACCTCGACAAGTTCGGCTTCACCTGAGACGGCCCGTGCTACTCCGTGCGAGTGGCCAAGCCAGGGACCTACACCGTCAAGGCAACCGCCGACGTTGTTCCCGGAGGTGGGCTGACCGTCCAGGGGACGTTCCGCATCAAGTGACCCGGCCCGGGAACCTGCCGCCTCACGGCTGCCGGTGCGCTCACGGCACCTCGAACACCGCGATCTGAGGCGCCTCCTCCGACCCCACGCGCAGCGCGATCCTTCGCCCGTCGCGGGAGAAGGTAGGCAGCGAATGCTCCGAGCTGTCACTGCTGGATTCGGATTGCACCTCCTCCTCGCCCGGCGTCGCCCGCGGCAACTCCCCCAGCGCCCTCCGCGTCCGCGGTGTCACCCCCCGATAGATCAGCACCGGCCCCGTCTTCTCGCGAGGCTCCACGAAGGCCAGCCCCTTCAGTCCCGGGGCCCAGGCGGCTTCCTGCGTGAGCCCTCGCACCTCTTCGCGTACCGGCGCCCCCGGCTTGGCCGCCACCACGCAGCCGATGGCCCTGTCCTCGTTCTCCGGGTCACTCACCACGAAGCCGATCTCCTTGGAGTCCCCCGACCACTCCAGCCGCGTGCCCAGCGCGTAGTCCCCCTTGGGCAACTCGCACACCTTGGACTCCGCTTCCGTCGCCACGGTGTAGACCCACAGCGTCGCCCTCTCCTTCGGTTCCGCCGTTGGCTTGTCGTCTTTGGCGACCTCTCCCAGCATCTCGTTCGGGGTGGTTGGGCCTCGCACGTAGGCCAGCTGCGCACCGTCGGGAGACCACGCCGCCGTCACGATCGCCTGCGGCCCCTCCAGGATCGTCTTCACCTCCCCGGACTTGCAGTTGATGAGCAGTACTCGGCCCGCGGACTCCGAGGCCGCCGTGCACACCAGTCGCCCCCCGTCCGGGCTCCATGAGACCGCCGCGCAGTACATCAGGCCCGCGACGGCATCCTGCTGCGCCTGGTGGAGCGCCTCGTCTGAAGTCTGGCCGGCCTCGATCTTCGCCGCCTCTACCTCCCTGGGCACAAACCAGACCTCCGACGCCAGCGTGCGCACCTTCCCCGTCTCCGGGTTCACTACCCGCAGTGCCACCGCCCCCTTCTCTCCCCAGGTGACCGAGTAGAAGGCGATCTCCTTCCCGTCCGGCGACCACGAGGGCGCGAGAACCCCCGCCTCTTCCGCCGCCAGCGCCTTCGACTGCTTCGTCGCCACCTCGTACACGCGCAGCTTGCCGCCCGTGCCATAGGCGATGCGCTTGCCGTCCGGTGACCACGAGGTCTCCACCACCCCACTGCACCCCGCCAGGCCCACCGCACCCGCCGCCGCCAACGCCAGCGCCAACCATCGTCCCATGCCCTTCATCCGACTCCCTCCACGAGCAGGCTTCCACCAAAGTCGGGCCTTCGTCGCCATGCGACCACCTACCTGCACGACTTCTTGCTCTTCCTTGTGTCTTGGTGCCTCCGGAGCCTGCCCCGAACGCAGCGAGGGGTGTCTTCGTGTTAACCTCTAGCCAGCAGGACCTCACCGCTCCCTCCCGAACTAGTCCGCCGGTGATTCCCTGCAACTCCAACCGCGAGGGAGGCTGACATGAAATCGTGGAAGCGCAAGCTGCGCATGGGCATGGTCGGCGGCGGGCCGGGTGCCTTCATCGGCGCCGTTCACCGCACCGCCGCGACCATGGACCTCCAGTCTGAAGTCATCGCCGGCTGCTTCTCCCAGGACCCCGAGAAGAGCAAGCAGACCGGGAAGGAGCTGTACCTCGATCCGAAGCGGGTGTACGGCAGCTATCAGCAGATGGCCGACGCGGAGGCCAAGCTGCCCGTCGGTGAGCGCGTGGACTTCGTTTCCATCGTCACCCCCAACGTCTCCCACTTCGACATCGCCAAGACCTTCCTCGAGGCCGGCTTCAACGTCGTCATGGACAAGCCCATGACCTACACCCTCGACCAGGCGGAGGCGTTGGCCAAGGTCGTCGAGAAGAGCGGCAAGGTCTTCTGCCTAACCTTCAACTACACCGGCTTCCCCCTCGTCCGCCACGCCCGCAGCCTGTTCCAGTCCGGCGGCATGGGCCAGGTGCGCAAGGTGCTGGTTGAGTACATCCAGGACTTCCTCAACGTCGCCCACGAGAAGCTGGGACAGAAGCAGGCTATGTGGCGCACCGATCCCGCGCAATCCGGCATCGCCGGCACCCTCGGCGACATCGGCACCCACTGCTTCCACCTCGTCGAGTACATCACCGGCGACAAGGTCGTGCAGCTCTGCGCCGACATGTCCATCTTCCTCCCCGATCGGAAGCTCGACGAAGACACCAACATGCTGCTCCGCTTCAAGGGCGGCGGCAAGGGCGTGCTTGCGGTGAGCCAGGTGTCCACGGGCGAGGACAACGGTCTCCGCCTCAAGGCCTTCGCCGCCGACGGCGCCGTCCTCTGGGACCAGGAGAACCCCAACTACCTCGACGTCTACCGCTATGGCGAGCCCCGCCAGACCCTCATGCGCGGCCACGGCAACTACCTGGCAGAGATCGCCTCCCAGGGCACCCGCCTCCCGCCGGGCCACCAGGAGGGCTACATCGAAGCCTTTGCCAACATCTACAACGGCGCCTTCGAGGCCATCCGCGCCGACCTGGACGGAAGGCCCCTGAAGCCCGCGGACTACCAGTTCCCCACCGTCTACGACGGCGCCCGTGCCCAACGCTTCATCACCAAAGCCGTGGAGTCGCACAAGAAGGGCGCCGTCTGGGTGGACCTGTAGCAGACCGACCCGCAGCTAGCAGAGACTCCGCGGATCAACCTCAGGGACACTGGAGGCCGCTCGCGGTGCCCGTGTAGCACTCGCGAGTAAGGAGGCGGCAGTGGAACGGGACCCTCGGACCTACGCGATTATCGGCGCGGCTATGGACGTGCACCGCGAGCTGGGGCACGGCTTCCTCGAGCCCGTGTATCAGGAAGCCCTTGCACTTGAGATGGAACGACAGGGGATCCCGTTCCGGCGGGAGGTTCAGCTTCCGATTCGCTACAAGGACCAGCAACTGACGGCCACTTACAAGGCGGACTTCATCTGCTATGACTCAGTGGTGGTCGAACTGAAGGCGCTGAACGCGGTCGGCGGGCAAGAGGAGTCACAGGTCATCAACTACCTCAAGGCCACCGGCATGGAGGTAGGTCTGCTGCTCAACTTCGGCGCCCCTTCCCTCTACCACCACAGATTCGCCAACTCTCTTCACAAGCGTAAGCGGTGATCGTGGCACCGACCGCCCGGCCGTGCGGGCCATCCTCCGCGCGGACTACCTCTACAGCCGTCTTCTGGAATCTGCGCAATCGGCCAGACCAATCTGCGTCATTCGCGACCGCCTGGTACCCCGGCCCCACATGAAGCCGCGCCCTCAGCCTGCAGTAATGCTCCACTCCTGCGGCCAGCGTTCGGCCTCTCCCTCTCCCCTGTCTTTGCCTCAAGGGCACTGCGTGCTTTCCGCAGTGCCCTTGATATGAATCTTCCAAATCTGCGGAATCTGCGGATAGATCCCTACCCCTCCAGCGTCCACGGCAGCAAATCCATCACCATCGGCGCCGGCCGCTCGCACGTGCTCCCCAACTGAATGTGCTTCCCCTGCAGCGACGCCTCGTGCACCGCGTGCATGATGTCCAGCACGTGGAATGCCAGATCCCCGCTCGCCCGGTGCGGCCGGCCGGACCGCAGGCCCATCGCCATGTCCGCCACTCCCACGCCCCGGGAGTTCTCCGGGTACCCGTGCGTCAGCGGCATCTCCGTCCACTCCCCGCCCGCCCGGCGCACCTTCACCGGCCCGCCGAAGCCATTCGGGTCGGGGACGCTCAGCGACCCCTGCGTGCCGTAGACCTCGATCAGCGGCAGGTGCGAACTCCACACGTCAAAGGTCACCGTGATCGTTCCGATCGCCCCGCTCGCGAAGTCCAGCACCCCCACCACGTGTGTTGGCACCTCCACCTCCACCACCTTGCCGTATTTCGGCTGGCTGGTGATGGTGCGGGTGGGGAACGTGGCACGGGCGGAGCCGGTGACCCGCTTCACCGGGCCGATCAGATTGACCAGCGCGGTGAGGTAGTACGGGCCCATGTCGAACATCGGGCCGCCCCCCACCTCATAGTAGAACTCCGGGCTCGGGTGCCAGCTCTCGTGCCCGTGGCAGATCATGTTCGCCACCGCGGCAATGGGTTCGCCGATCCACCCGTCGTCAATCAGCTTCCGGCAGGTCTGAGTCCCCGCGCCCATGAACGTGTCCGGCGCGCACCCCACCCGGAGCTTCTTCTTCTTCGCCAGTGCCACCAGGCCCTTCCCGTCCTCCCGGGAAATCGCCAGCGGCTTCTCGTTGTACACGCTCTTCCCCGCCTCCAGCGCCTTGTACGCCACCTCCGCGTGCGCCTTCGGGATCGTCAGGTTGATGATGATCTCGATCTCCGGATCGGCCAGCATCTCCTCAACGGTGACCGCTTCGGTGTCGTACTCCTTCGCCCGCTCCTCCGCCCGATCCACCAAGAGGTCGGAGACCGCCACCAGGTCCAAGGCCTCCAACCGTTTCGCGTTCTTGCAGTAGATGCCGCTGATGTTGCCACACCCGATAATGCCCGTCTTGACCGGCTCCATGCTGCTCCTTTCGAGTCCTTCGTCCAGGCCACCCGCCGCCTGCTCCCTCCCTAGACCCTAACCCCTAGACCCTAGCCCCTATAGGCTCGCCCAGAGCATTCCTCGTTTGACGATCTCCCGCGCCTCCGGCACGTCGAAGTCCGCCGCGACGTGGCCGCAGGAGGAGTAGAACACCCGCCCTTCGCCGTACTTCCGCTTCCACACCACCGGCATGACGCAGCCCTTGATCCAATACGCGTGCTCGCCCCCGAAGGTCGTCGTCGCCAGCACCTCGTTCGATGGATCGGTGTGCATGTAGTACTGCTCGGAGTGCATCGCGAAGTCGCTCAGTCCCTTCGTGATCGGGTCCTTGTGGTTGATGACGTTGACGCGGTAGTCAATCACCCCACCCGGGTGCGCCACCCACTGCCCGCCCACCATGAACTGGTAGTCTACGTTGTTGCGGAACGAGTCCCCCATCCCTCCGTGCCAGCCCGCAATGCCCACCCCTCCCCGCACCGCGTTCAGCAAGCCGCCCTCCTGTTCGCCCGTGATCGTCCCCATCGTCCACACCGGCACGATGAGCTGCAGCGACTTCATGTACTCCGCCTCGGTGTACACGTCGAGCGAGTCCGAAACGCGCACCTCGTACCCGTTCTCCCGGAGAAAGGGTGCAAAGATATCTACGCATTGCTTTGGCTCATGCCCATCCCATCCTCCCCAGACCATCAACGCTTTCTTCATGTCCTGACTCCTCACGGTATGTCCGTCCGCTCCTACTTCGCAGAGAGGGAACCGAGTCCTGCACAGACGGAAACTCCACAAAGGGCAGAACCGGAGCCAGACGGGAGGGGAAGGGGCGCGAGCGTGGCAGACAACGGAGCCCGCGCCCTCCACACGCGTACGTTGCGAGGGGGGCCCGGGCCGTTCCCTCGACCCTAGACCCTAGTCCCTAGTCCCTAGTCCCTACTAAGGCCGTTCCCTAGCCCCTACACCCTAGACCCTAGCCCCTACCTCAGTACGCGCCCTGCGTCCCCACAGTGCCGGCCGGGCTGAACGGCGCCAGACCGGGGTCAGGCCCGAGCGGACAACTCCACAGCAGGATCGGCGGAAAGATGATCCCGCCCGTCGGCAGGATCTGGGCCGTCAACATGGGCACGACCACCAGCGGCAACGGCGTGGTGGCCCGGGTGATAACGATGTTATCGTCCGTCGTCGCCAGCCGCGTGATCCCCGACCCCTCCGCGCTCGCGCCCCCCATCACCCCCACCGCGTAGTTGGTATTCACGCTCCCCGTCAGCCCGAACTTGATCTGCCCGAGCCCGACGCTCGGCAAAGCCAGCAAGAGCCCCACAGCAACCAGAGCTGCCATCAGCCGCGAAAACCGTGTCTCCATCATCTCACTCCCCGAGGCGCGAGACCGCCGCGCCGTCGGTCCCATGCTACCCCATGCACTCCGACAGAGTGAGCCGGTTCACACCATTGTGCTGCTATCGCACCGCGTCTGTGTCTGACTTCGCGCCAGAAACGACCGCCGCGGCCGCCGGTTCGGGCCGCTCCCGCAACAGGCGGGCCGACACCGCCGCGGCCAGCGCGGTGATCAGGACGCACAGCACCATCATCGCCGCCGTCAGCGCCGCGTTCAGGTAGGCCTTCTTGGGAAGGTAGTTGGCCGTGATGTTCAGCCACCCCGCCCACATGGTGGTGATGAACACGAAAACCAGCGGCGCCGCCGTGGTGAGCGCGTACGTCGGCTTCCCGCTCAGGCGCAGGATGAACGCCGTCCCGATCGCCAGCGCGATCGCCGCCAGCAGTTGGTTCGCGATCCCAAACATCGGCCAGATCGTCTCGATGTCATTCCCCCACAGCAGATAGCCCCAGCACACGCTGGCCAGCGCGCCGGTGACGATGATCGAAGGATAGCTCGCGCGGAGCGCCGTCTTCGTGCCTCCGCCGAGATGGGCGAACTCGTGCACGATGAACCGCGCCACCCGCGTCCCGGTGTCCAGCGCCGTCATGATGAACAGCGCCTCGAACACCACCGCAAAGTGGTACCAGTAGGCCATCAGTCCGCGGATGCCCGGGATGCCGGAGAAGATTTGCGACATCCCTACCGCCAACGACACCGCCCCACCCGTCCGCGCCACCAGGTTCGTCTCCCCGACCAGATGCGTGAGTCCCGGGAGGTTGCTCTGCGTCCCCGCCCAGGCCGGCATCAGCGTCAGCGACTTGGCGTTGATCGCGAAGTAGTCGTACGGCAGCAGCGAGGAGGCCGCGATCAACGCGGTGATAGCGACGAACCCCTCCACCAGCATCGCCCCATAGCCGATGAAGCGGATGTCGCCCTCCGAGTTCACCATCTTCGGCGTCGTCCCCGACCCGACCAGCGCGTGGAACCCGGAGATCGCCCCGCACATCACCGTGATGCACACGAACGGCCACACCGCGCCCGGAACCACCACCCCCCCGCCGGCGGCGAACGGGGTGAGCAGCGGCATCCGTAGCGGCGGGTGCACCACCACGATGCCCACCGCCAGCACCAGGATAATGCCGATCTTCATGTAGGAGCTGAGGTAGTCCCGCGGGCACAGCAGCATCCACACCGGCAGCACGGAGGCGATGAACCCGTAGATCGGGAGCGCCAGCTTGAGTTGCTCCGGGCTCAAAAGGAAATGGGCGCCCCATGGCATATCCGCCACCCGCGCCCCGTAGATGACCGCCCCGATCACCAGGGCTACGCCGATCGCGCTCGCCTCCGCCACCCGCCCCGGCCGGAGGACGTGCAGATATAGCCCCACAAACAGCGCAATGGGGATCGTGGCCGCGAGCGAGAACGTGCCCCAGCTGCTCTTGGAAAGCGCATTCACCACCGCAATCGCCAGGCCCGCCAGCGCGCAGATGATGATGAACAGAATGGCGATGCTGGTGATGATCCGCGCCGCCGGGCCGATGTACTCGCCCGCGATCTGGGAGAGCGAGCGTCCCTTGCACCGCACCGACGCGGCCAGGATGATGAAGTCGTGCACCGCCCCCGCCAGCACCGCCCCCACGATGATCCACACCGCGCTCGGCAGCACCCCCCACTGCGCCGCCAGCACTGGGCCGAGCAGCGGCCCCGCCCCTGAGATCGCCGCAAAATGGTGGCCGAACAACACGTACCGGTTGGTGGGCACGAAATCGCGGCCGTCCTCAAACTCGTGCGCGGGGGTGGCGCGCGTGGCGTCGAGCATCGCCACCTTGGCGGCCAGAAAGGCCGAGTAATACCGATACCCCAGCGCGAAGCACCCGGCCGCAATGATGAGCAACGTCAGTGAGTTCATGGCCGTTCCGACCACTCATGGGGAGATGGTGGGAAGTTCGCCGTCGGCCGGGCCGTTCCTCCCCGCGGCCGCCCGCTCCGCCCCTGTAAGCGCAGCCAAACACGTGTCACGGCTCCCTACAGGAGCCGGGTGGGCCGCGGGTAGCATCGCGTTGCCACCGCCGAGGTGGGATTTTGCAGCGGGGGTACAAACGAGATGACGACACTGCTGTACTGGGTGATTCTGTTCCTGATCGTCGCGGTCGTTGCCGCGATCTTTGGGTTCGGCGGGATCGCCGGGATCGCCGCGGCCATCGCCAAGGTGATCTTCTGGGTGTTCGTGGTCCTGTTCGTGCTGTTCCTGATTCTCGCACTCACCGGCCCAGGAGCGATGCGGCGACCAATGTGAACCAGGTGGGGACGCGCTCGCACCCCGGTCCGCTTCCGCGCACTTAGCGAGACAGCGTGTCCGGGTACGGCTGGTCCGGCTGGAGCGCCCGGGAGGCCGCCAGGCGCACCGTCTTGCTCTGGTCATCCGCTTGCGCCCGGGCCAGCGCGGCTCTCGCCGCGCTTTCTCCGCTCGCCCCCAGCGCCGTCGCCGCGCGGCTGCGAACCTCCGCCACCGGATCGCGCTCCAATATCTCTACCAGCGCCGCTGCCGCCTCCGGCGTCGCCAGCAGGCCCGCGACGTCCACCCCATCCAGCCGCTCTTCCGGAAGGATGGACTTCAGCCCGGCCAGCAAGCCCGCCGCCGACCCGTACTGGCGCAGCGTCCGCCCCAGCGCGGTCCGCGCCCGCGCGTAGTCCCCCTCGCTGAACTGCCGCAATGACGCCAGCAGCGTCCCCAGCGCTCCCCCCCCCCCCCCGGAGAAATACTCCCCCAGCACCCGCGCCGACCGCGTGTTCTCCAGCGCGCGCAGCAGCGGATCGAAGCTCCCCTCCGATACCATCTCCAGCAGCGACGCCGCCCCCGCCACCGACAGCGTCCCCTGGCGTAACAGATCGGCTGGATCCGGAGCCTCCGCCCACGCCTCCCGCAAGGCCTCCAGGGCCGCCGAGGCCACTTCCCGCACCCGCGGGCTGGGGTCGCTCAGGCGCGCGTTCAGTTCCGTCTGGTGCTTCCGCACCGGCAGACCCATGGCCGCCAGCGCGTTCAGCGCGTTGACGCGCACCTCCTCCTCCGGGTCGGCCAGCGCCGCCACCAACGCCTCCAGGTACTCGCTCGCCCGTGCCTTGCCCAGCAGCGCCGCGACTCCCGCGCGCACCATCGGGTCCGGGTTGTGCAGCTCCGGGGCAAGCCGGTCCTTCAGCGGCTCGGCCGGGAGCCGGGCGAGTGCGAAGAACGCCGCCTCCCGCACCTGACTCGCAGGGTCGTGCAGCGCCTCCAGCAGGTGACGCCCCGCCTCTCCCCCGCCCAGTGCGCCCAGGATGGTCATCGCCCGCGCCCGCCGCGCCTCGTCCCTGTCCTCCAACGCCGCCGCCAGCAGGCGCCGCACCTGCGCGAAGTTGCTCCGCGACAGCCCCTCCGCCGCCGCCCGCCGCACCGTTTCGTTGTCATCCCCCAAGGCCAGGTTGACCAGCGTCTCTGCCCCCTCCGCCGAGTTGAACAGCCCCAGCGCCCCCGCCGCCTCCAACCGCACCGCCTCCAACGCATCCCCCGCCGCAAGCAGCAGCGCCCGGTGCGCCTCTGTCAGGCTCGCCTTCATGTCGAAATCCGCCGGAAGCGTCTCCACCCGCCACGCCGAGCGGTGCGCCAGCACCTGGTGCAGGCCCCGGATCGCCCCCTGTCGCACCGCTCGCTCCGGGTCGCTCGACGCCTTCGCCAGCGGACTCAGCGCCCGCGCGTCGGCCGTCTTCGCCAGCGAGTCCACCGCCTGCTCTCGCACCTTCGTGTCCGGGTCGCCGAGCAAGGCCGCCACCGCCGGTAGCGCCGCCGCATCGTGGCTGTGTCCCAGCGCCGCCGCCGCGCGCAGTCGCACCCATTCCTCCGCCGAGTCCAGGTGATCGAGGAACGGGCGGGCCACCCCCAGAGAAGCGACTCGCCCCAGGAACGCCGCGAACAGCTCAGCCCATTGCTCGTACTCCGGCTCGGACAAACACGCCTCCACCACCCCGCTCTTCTCCAGCGCGAGCGCCAGCCGGGAGGCCACCGGCCGAGGAAGCTCGTTGAGAGCCCGCGACAACTCCGGCTTGCTCCCATCCGAGAGTTTCGCAATCGCTTCGATCATCGCCGCCCGCGTGCTCTCCGCGGAATCCTCCCGCCGGCACTCCTCCGCCAGCGCCACCAGCAGCGGCGGGGAGGCGCTCGTCACCCCTACCTCGCCTAGCGCGGCGGCGGCCGCCGCGCGCACGTCGGCCACTGGGTCCTGCAGCAACTGCACCAACTGCTCCGCCGCCGCCTCCGCCTTCAGCTCGCCCAGCGCTTCCGCCGCCCGCGCGCGAAGCTCCGGCGTCGGGTCTTGCAGCAGTGGAATGAGCAGCGCGATGGACCGCTCTCCTCCGGTCGCTGCCAGCACCTCCGCCAGGGTGCGCCGCACCCGCGGGTTGCGGTCCTTCAGCGCCGCCGTCAGCGAGCCCAGCGTCTCCTCCCCCACCCCCTCCAAGGCCTCCATTCCCACCGCCAGCGGCCGCAGCCCCGAGGCCAGCATCTCCGCCAGCGCCAGCGTGCGCGTCTCCTGCCGCCCGGCCAGGCTGTCGGCCAGCACTTTCCCCCCGGCCAGCTCGATCGTCGTCAGCACCGCCGGCGCCACGTTCGTCCATTCGTCCTTGTTGATCGGCGTCGTCCCGGGGTTCACTACCGCCCGCAGCAGGCGCGCCGCGTCCATCCGCACTGCTACCCGGGAATCGCCCAGCAAGGCCAGGATCTGACGGATGAACCACACCGTCATCGCAGGCATGGTCGAGCCCGTACTCGCGCTGGCGGCCAGCAACTCCTGTCTCAGCAGCTTGGCCAGGTAGGATCGCTCTTTCGAGGGCAGGGACTGCGCACGCTCGAGGGAATCAATACGGGTGTGAGGATCGGGCGCCCGGAGCAGCGTGGCCAGCGCCCGCAGCCGCTTCTTCCGGTCGCCGCCGGACAGCTTCAGCGGGGCGCTCGCCAGACTGACGGCCACCAGCGCGGCCCCCCCTAGCAGTTCCCAGTGCGGCAACGCAACCATCTCACTCCCTCCTTCCCGTGCTGCGAAAAGGTCTCGTCTGGGGCCGATCCGTTCGCCGTCGGCGACGGTCGGCAGGGAGCGCCTCGCTGAGGGAGCCCCGCCTCTCCCTCACCCACCCTCCGGGACGTCCGTCCCCTGCCTCGCCGCCGCCAGGGGCGAAACGCGATCAGCTCTCGAAGAAGGCGAGTTGTTTCTGCGCTTCGTTATGTCCGGGCTGCAGTTCCAGCACCCGGTTGAACTCCACTTTCGCCTCGTCGTACTGCCCCAGCATCGCATATGTCTTGGCCAGGTTCAGGTGCGCCTCCACCCACGTCGGCGCGCACTCCACCGCCGCCTTCATCTCCGCGATGGACTCGTCGAACAAGCCCACGAAGCAGTACACCAGCCCCAGCCCCAGGTGCGCCCGCGCGTGGCTTGGGCTGTCCTGCAGGATCTCCCGGAACCGGGCCATGGCGTCCTCGTACTGGCCCTGGTTCTTCAGCTCCCAGGCCTGCTCGCAGCGCTCTTCCAGGGTTCCGCCGTCGCTCGATCCCACTCCCTGGGCTCCTTCTACGGCGCGGCCCTTCCCGGCGCCAACTCAACCGCCCAGCACCTGCCCTGGGCAGACCCGATGCCCACGCGCGTAGTCGCCCGCCGACATCGCCGTCCGGCCTTCGGGCTGCACCCGCAGGACTAATAGGCTAGCACTTCCAGTTTGAACGCGCAAGCCCTCAGGAGTGATTTCCACAATCCGGCCCGCTCTTCCTCCTGCCCCCTCCAGCAGGCGGGCGGCCAGTATCTTCAGCAGCTTCCCTCCATAGGCTGTGCGAGCGCCGGGCCGGGGCGAAGACGCCCGAATCTGTCGCTGGATCTCTGCCGCCGGCCGCCTCCAGTCTATCTCCAGTTCCTCCGGCCGAATGGGCGGCGCCGGCGTCGCCTCCGCCTCGGCCTGCGCCACGCGCGGCGCCGCACCCGCGCGCAGGAGATCGAGCGTCTCCATTGCGACTTCCGCCGCCAGCGCTGCCAGCCGGTCGTGCAGCGCGCCGAAGTCCTCCTCCGGCCCGATCGCCAGCGCCCGCTGCACGATCACGTCCCCTGTGTCCAGCCCCTCCGCCATCCACTGCGCGGTCACCCCCGTCTCCTCCTCCCCGGCCAGCAAGGCCCGCTGGATGGGGGCCGCGCCCCGGTATCTCGGCAGCAAGGAGGCGTGCAAGTTGATGGGTCCGATGCGGGAGAGCGACAGCAGTTCCGGTTTCAGGATCTCGCCGAAGGCCGCCACCAGCAGCACCTCGGGGGCCAGCTCGCGCACCAGCTCCAGCCCCTCTCCGCGGCTCACCCGCTCCGGTTGGTGGACCGGGATGCCCAATTCCTGCGCCGCCGCCTTGACGGGGGAAGGACGTAGATGCAGTCCGCGGCCCGCCGGCCGGTCCGGTCGCGTGACGACCGCGAGCAGCGTGTCCGGCCCGCGGTGGAGGGCCCGAAGGGTGGGAACTGCAAACGAAGACGTCGCCAGAAAGACGACGCGCAGGCCCACTGCTACGCCGCCTCGGTGGAGGCCGCACTGAGGAACACCTTCAGGGCCTCCTCCAGCGTCGTCGGCTGCAACAGCGCTTCCTCCTCACCGCTGCTCGGGCGGATCAGCCAGTGCAGCGTCTCCGGGTCCGCGCGGTCTATGAACAGCCGGCCGTTCAGGTGGTCAATCTCGTGGCAGAGAGCGCGCGCCAGCAGCCCTTCCCCCCGAACCTTGATCCACTTCCCCGACAAGTCGCGGGCCCGCACCACCACCTCCGTCGGGCGCGTCACTTCCCCGAACAGCCGCGGCAAGCTCAGGCACCCCTCGTCCGCCGGCTCCGCCCCCTTGCTGCTGATGATCTCCGGGTCAATCAGCGGCGTCACCTGCCCCTCGATCTCGATCACCGCCACCCGGTGAGTGAGCCCGACCTGGTTCGCCGCCAGCCCCACCCCTCGCGCCTCCCGCAGCACCGGCAGCATCCGCGCCACCAGCTCCTTCACTTCCTCCGTCACGCGCCCCACCGGCGCCGACTTCTTCCGCAATGCCGGGTGTCCATAACGCACGATCTTCAGTTCTGCCTGTGCCTCACTCATCTCTCTTTGAGTCTATCACTCCCACCCCCTCCGGTCCAGGCGGTCTCGTCCCATCTCGCCCTCCGCCGTTCACTCTCAACTCCCCAATCTCAACTCTCGGCCGTTCCCGCCTCTTCGCCTTCAGCACTGCGAAGCAGTGCGACTCGCCTCCTCGTCCCCTACATCAAGTTCACTGGATCCACATCCACCGCCATCGTCCCCTCCGTCCACTCCGACAGCCGCGCCAACGCCGCCCGCAGCACTGTCTGCAGTACCCCCGGCGCGGACCGCACCAGCAGATGCCACCGGTATCGGCCTCGCAGTTTCTCCAGCGGAGCCGGCGCCGGCCCCAGTACCTCCGACCGATGCTCCGTGTCCGCCGCCGCGATTTCTCCCGCCACGAGCGCTGCCCGCCGCCCCGCCTCCAGGTTGCTCTCCGACGAGAACACCACGTTCGCCAAGACCGAGAACGGCGGGTAACGCAGCTCCCGCCGCATCTCCAGCTCCTGCCGGAAGAACCCCTCGTAATCCTGCTCCGCTGCCGCGGCCACCGCGTAGTGCTCCGGCTGGTAGGTCTGGATCACCACCTCCCCCTCCTTTCCGCCGCGGCCCGACCGCCCCGCCACCTGCGTCAGCAGTTGATAGGTGCGCTCCCCCGCCCGGAAGTCGGACAGGTGCAGCGCGGTGTCCGCGGAGATCACGCCCACCAGCGTGACGCCCGGGAAGTCGAACCCCTTCGCCACCATCTGCGTCCCGATCAGGATGTTGGTGTCCGCCTCGCGAAAGCGTCCCACGATGCGCAGGTGCGAATCCTTCGTCGCCGTCGTGTCGCGGTCCAACCGCCCCGGCCGCGCGTGTGGAAACAGGCGCATCAGCTCCGCCTCCACTCGCTCCGTCCCGAACCCCGAGAAGCTGAACTGCCGCCCGCCGCACTTCCCGCAGATGTCCGGCGCCTTCGTCGCCAGCCCGCAGTGGTGGCACCGCACGCTGCTGTTCTCTTGGTAGAACGTCAGCGACACCCCGCAGTCCGGGCACCGCACCGACTGCCCGCAGCTCGGACAGAGCAGCACGCTCGCGTACCCCCGCCGGTTCAGGAACAGGATGGCCTGTTCGTTCGCCGCCAGCCGCGCCGCGATCCCCTGCCGCAGCGGGCCGGAGAAGATCGCCGGTTGCCGCGCCGCCCCCCGCAGGTCCACGATGCGGATCGCCGGCAGCGGCCTCGCCTCCACCCGCTCCGGCAGCCGCAACAGTCGGTGCCGCCCCGTCTCCGCCGCGTAGAACGTCTCCACCGCGGGCGTCGCGCTCGCCAACACCACCGGGCAGTGGTGCACCTGCCCCCGCTGTAAGGCCACCTCCCGCGCGTGATACCGCGGCGCCTGCTCCTGCTTGTACGACCCCTCGTGCTCCTCGTCAATCACGATCAGCCCGAGCTGCCGCACCGGCGCAAACAACGCCGATCGCGCCCCGATCACCACCGCCGCCGCGCCCGACTGGATGCGCTGCCACTCGTCCCACCGCTCTCCCAGCGAGAGCGCGCTGTGCAGCAA
>Ga0315282_10007816_pt1 | contig 17458 bp, 16 predicted proteins | sample YL17G07_20_MG_FD_203693 | JGI IMG/M metagenome (GOLD analysis project Ga0315282, IMG submission 203693) | Sediment microbial communities from Yellowstone Lake, YNP, Wyoming, USA - YL17G07_20 | ecosystem: Environmental > Aquatic > Freshwater > Lake > Sediment | place: USA: Wyoming | collected... | reverse complement strand
GCCCCTTTTAATCCCCTATCCTTTAAAAATCGTCACCCGTCTATTGGGGTCTTTGCCCGTGCTTTGTGAGGACAGGCTACTTCTTTCAGCTATGAGGTGCTGCAGACGTCGGATATAGGCACTCTGGGGGCTGAGTTCCACCACCCCTCGCCCGCCCTTTACCTGCTCAACCGCCTCCTCCGCCTCACCGAGGGCAACTTCAAGACGGCCTCTCTTAGACTCCCCAGCGGTGGGGGAGATAGTATCTAGAAGCTGCCTGATTTGAGTTGGCGTATTGCTCTTGAGGACATAGATGGGTAGGTTAGCCGCTTCAGCTTCCTTGACCTTTTGTGGCTTCCGCCGATAGTAGCTTTTAGAGGTTACAAATAGGTTGGCATCATTTAAGTTATTGCCTATATCTAGGTTCAGTCGCAACTCTTTTGCCACCTGCTCTATTCGCCCCCGATTTACGCCAAAGAGATAAAGCCGGGGTGGCTTACCTTCCTCGACCGGCTGTTTTCTCTTTATGGCTTTCTTAGCAGTAGCAGCCGGCGCCTGCTTTTCCACTTTGACCTCCCCTGCCTCGTCCAGCCAGCGAACCTCGGTGGCTACCGGCTGACCACGCAGGATAGCATCAACCATCTCGCCGACATCAGGGTGAATGGCTACCTTGTCCCGGTCCTGGATTTCAACGACAATATCAAAGGTAGGTGGTGCCCTCCGCTCCAGCACTGACTTCTGCGTTCCCCTTCGCTTTGCCTCTTCATCACCGAGGGTTACCGACTGTACACCCCCGATGAGGTCAGATAAGGTAGGGTTCATCATCAGGTTCTCCAGGGTGTTACCGTGGGCAGTGCCGACAAGCTGGACCCCGCGCTCAGCGATAGTCCTCGCCGCCTGAGCCTCAAGCTCGGTGCCAATCTCATCAATGACGATTACCTCAGGCATATGGTTTTCTACCGCTTCAATCATTACCGCATGTTGCATGGTCGGGGTCTTGACCTGCATCCGCCGGGCATGCCCGATGGCGGGGTGGGGAATATCACCGTCCCCGGCAATCTCATTTGAGGTGTCAACGATAATAACCCGCTTGTTGAGGTCACTGGCAAGCACCCGGGCGACCTCACGCAGCATGGTTGTCTTGCCTATCCCAGGACGCCCCAAAAGCAGGACACTTTTCCCCGTTTGAATGAGGTCTTCTATAATCCTTATCGTGCCGAAGACAGCTCTGCCCACACGGCAGGTAAGCCCAACAATTCGCCCTTTTCGGTTACGAATAGCTGAGATGCGGTGCAGGGTGCGCTCAATTCCGGCACGGTTGTCATCCCCAAAACTGCTAACACAAGAAACGACATAATCTATGTCCTCTTGGTTAACCTCCTTGGAGTTGAGAACCACCTCCCGCTGGGGAAAGCGGGCTTCGGGGGAGCGACCCAGGTCAAGGACTACCTCTAATAACTGGCTAATATCTTCCTGCTGACATAATGGCTGGCGAATATGTGGCGGTAAAACATCAAGTAGAGCCTCGAGGTCATCGGTGATTAACTTTTGCAAAATTATCCTCCAAATTCATGCTGTCTTCCACCCACAATGCTCAAAAAATATTGGTGGAATCTGAGGTCATTGGTCAGCTCAGGGTGAAAAGCCGAGGCTAGTAGCTTCCCTTGCCTGGCAGCGACAATAGTGCCATCATCTAACCTGGCTAGTACTTTTACTTTGCTATTTACCTGCTCAATTACTGGGGCTCTAATAAATACACCGGGAAATGGCTTTTCCCCCAGCACTGGTATTAAGAGCTCAGTCTCAAAGCTGTCCTTCTGTCTGCCAAAGGCATTGCGCCTAACTACCATATCCATAACTCCTACAGGTTCTACATCCGAGTCTGAAATCTCTCTGGCTAGAAGTACCATACCGGCACAGGTTCCGAATATTGGTAATCCATTTTTAGCTAGATTTCTTATTTCGTTCATCAAGTCATAGCTTAGCATCAACCTAGTGATAGAGGTGCTTTCCCCACCAGGAATGATTAGCCCGTCCAAACCAATAAGTTCTTGGGGCAAGCGGACGGGCAAAGCCTCTACCTTAAGGCGGCGCAATATAGTTATATGCTCAATAAAGGCTCCCTGCAAGGCAAGGACGCCAATTTTCATACTACCATCCTCTAGGTGCCAGCAGTTCTTCAGCCGGAATTTGCTTCATATCCAATCCGGTCATGGCTTCTCCCAGGTTCTTAGAGACCTCAGCGATGATTTTAGGGTCTCTAAAGTGGGTGGTTGCCTTAACAATAGCCTTGGCTCTAGCCTCAGGGTTGCTGGATTTGAATATGCCTGAGCCAACAAAGACACCATCGGCGCCTAGCTGCATCATCAGAGCGGCATCAGCCGGGGTAGCCACCCCACCAGCGGCAAAGTTAACTACCAGTAGCTTTCCGGTTTTGTGTATCTCGGCTACCAATTCAAAGGGAGCGCCCATTTCCTTAGCCACTGCCATTAGCTCATCCTGAGGGGTATCTACCAGTTTACGGATACCATCCATTACTGCCCGCATATGTCTGACCGCTTCGACAATATTGCCGGTGCCGGCTTCGCCCTTGGTTCTAATCATGGCTGCTCCCTCGCCGATGCGCCGCAATGCTTCACCCAAATCTCGGCAACCACAGACGAAGGGAACATTAAAGTCCTGCTTCCAGATATGATGTGATTCATCAGCCGGGGTAAGCACCTCAGACTCATCTATAAAATCTACACCAAGAGCCTCAAGGGCTTGAGCCTCGACAAAGTGACCGATGCGGCACTTAGCCATTACCGGTACAGAAACCGCCTTCATAATGGCTTCAATGATTGTGGGGTCAGCCATCCGAGCTACCCCGCCAGCAGCTCTAATATCCGCCGGGACTCTCTCCAGCGCCATTACCGCGCAAGCACCAGCCTCTTCGGCAATCCTGGCATGCTCAGCGTTGACCACATCCATAATTACCCCGCCCTTCAGCATCTGAGCCAGCCCGGTTTTAACCTTCCATGTCCCTGTTTCCATATCCCCCTCCTTACTCTGTGCTATGACTTTCCATAACTGTATTTTACTATTGTTTAGATTGATAATCAACCTCACCCCTCATGCACTGCCCAAATTCCCAGTCCAGCCTGTCTAGCCTCCGTCTCCAGTTCCTCTAGATAATCCCAGTATTTAGCGTCAGGTTCATAGACCTTAGCCCAGGCAAGCCCTTGTTTTACAAGCTCAGCATTAACGAAGGTATCATCTACATACACATAGCGCAAAAGCCTTCCATAGAGGTCAGTTTCTGAGATATCCTTCTCAAGCCAAACGGTCTCCCCTTCTACTAGCTGTTGGTTATATCTAGCAGCCTCTTGAGCTAGGGCGCGAATTTCAGGTCGTTCATCGTTCAATTCCGGAGTGTCTACGCCTATATAGCGAACCTTGTAGATTATGCCAGAGATATTAACCTCAATGGTGTCACCATCAATCACCCTAACGACTGTTGCTTGCGTCCCAAAGGTATTCAAAGGGAGAAAAAAGTCTTTTAAGCTATTAATAACTTCTCTTAGTACCTCTATTTCAGACCTTAAATCTCTTATTTCAACTGATAAATTTTCATTTTGGGTTTCAAGGGTCTCGTTGTTGGTTTTGAGAGTTATTACCTGCTCTTGAAGATCTGTTACCTGATTTCTAAGTTTTATGTTTTGACTTTGAATATATCCCCCAACTGCACTTGAGAAAAGGAACAAAACCAGGAATACAATTGCAATAATCTTCCATTTATTCACTTTATTCACTTTTCCACCTCCCCCTTGGCAGTCATACTGACATATTTAATTTTCCTATTACAGCCTTTGTGTCATAAAAGCGGTCTTTTTGCCGGTATGCCGGGGCGGCGGGGATATTTGGGGGATGTCGGCGATAGCTTATCAATTACCACTAAGTAGCGCTCATCGGCAAACTCTTCCAGGTCAACCCGCTTCACCTCCCGCAGGCTACCACCTAATATGGAAATTGCCTTATTTGCCCGGCTTATCTCCTGGTCAATAGCCCCCTTTTTCTGGGCAATAAAGCTGCCATCAATGGTACAAAAGGGTAAGGTTAATTCAACAAGAGTAGGTAGTGGGGCAACCGCCCGGGAAAGCACCAGGTCAAATCTTTCCCGGTATTGAGTCAGGTGGGCAACCTCTTCCGCCCGCCCGACTAAAATCTCAACATCATCCAGCCCAAGTTTTTGTGCTATGTGTTGTAGGAAGGCGGCTTTTTTGGCGGCCGCCTCAAGCAACACCAACTTTATATTGGTGAAGATAATTTTAAGTGGGATTCCAGGTATGCCGGCACCGGTGCCGACATCAATAATACTTAAGCCCACATTAGCCTTCGCCGGCTGCCAAGCTAGAGTCACCGTTAGAGAATCAAGAAAGTGCTTTATCTGCACCTCCTCATAACCAGTTATAGCGGTAAGGTTTACTCGCTGGTTCCAATCCACCAGCTCTCGGTAGTAGGTATTGAACTGCTCAAGTTGCTCCGAATTAAGATGCAACCCAAGTTTTTGGGCTCCGAGATTAAGCCTTTCCATATATCAGAATTATATCATTTATTAACCTCACCCCCTTAATCCCCCTCTCCTTGGCAAGGAGAGGGGGAAAATATTTATAGAAGAGGGGCTAACGCCCCTCTTAAACACCCCCAAAAGATATGGAGAGGCAAAGCCTCTCTTAAAAAATCGTTCCCCCTTCCCTTAATAAGGGAAGGGGGGCAGGGGGATAGGTTACTAGACAATCAAACAAATTTGCATTCCTAGCCCAGCCTGTGTTATATTTTAAATATAGAATTTAATAATTAACCGCTAGGGGTGCTCAAAGGCTGAGAGGCATTTTGACGCCAACCCTTGGAACCTGAACTCGGTAATGCGAGCGTAGGGAAGCGGCAGTAATTTAGACCAAGGGTCCAGTACAACAGCCGAAACCCTTGGTTTTATTTTTGTGGAGGCAGACATGACACAACTGGAACTGGCGAGGGAGGGAACTGTTTCACCCCAGATGAGCCAGGTAGCTCAGAACGAGGGGGTAGAGGCGGAGTTTATTCACCAGGGTGTGGCTGCGGGCACAATAGTCATCCCGGCCAACATTAAACATACACACCTCATTCCTCTGGGCATAGGGCAGGGGCTTAGAACCAAGGTCAACGCTAATATTGGCACCTCCTCCGATTTCGGCAATATAGATACTGAGCTGGAAAAGCTCAAAGTGGCCATTGACTGTGGTGCCGACACAGTTATGGACTTATCAACCGGTGGCGATATATCAGCGATTCGGCGGGCTATTATTGCCTCAAGCCCCCTACCTATAGGAACAGTGCCTATCTACCAGGCAGGGATTGAAGCTATAACAAGACATGGCGCTATAGTCAAAATGACCGCTGATGACCTATTCTCAGTGATTGAAGAGCATGCCCAGGATGGCGTTGATTTCATAACCGTGCACTGTGGCGTCACCCAGTCAGCCATTGCCCGGCTTAGGCAACAGGGGAGGGTAGCTGACGTGGTATCCCGAGGCGGGGCCTTCCTCATCGGCTGGATGCTCCATAATGAGCGCGAAAACCCCCTTTATGAATACTATGACCGTCTATTGGAGATAGCCAGGCAGTTTGATGTTACTCTCAGCCTTGGCGACGGTATGCGCCCAGGTTGCTTAGCTGATGCCACTGACCGGGCTCAGGTTGAGGAGTTGCTCGTTATTGGCGAGTTGGTAAACCGTGCCCAGCGAGCTGGGGTTCAGGTAATGGTTGAAGGACCGGGGCATCTGCCGTTAAATCAGATTGAGGCTAATGTCAGGTTAGAGAAGGCTATCTGCAAGGGAGCTCCTTTCTATGTGTTAGGTCCACTAGTAACCGATATCGCTGCCGGCTATGACCATATCACCGGGGCGATAGGCGGGGCTATTGCTGCCGCTGCTGGTGCCGATTTTCTCTGCTACGTAACGCCAGCGGAGCACCTCTCTCTGCCTGACCCTGAGGATGTAAAGCAGGGAGTTATAGCTTCACGCATTGCCGCCCACGCCGCTGATATCGTTAAAGGAGTAAAGGGGGCTCAGGAGTGGGACAGGAAGATGTCCATGGCACGGAAGAGGCTTGACTGGGAGGAGCAAGGCAGACTTTCCCTAGACCCAGAGCGCTCACATCTGGTTCATAGCAAACATGCTTCGGCTGGAGCCGCTTGCAGTATGTGTGGTGACTACTGCGCTATGGCATTAATGGAGAAGTTCCTGGGCACATCCGCACCCAGGTGCTGATAGAAGGAGGAGTGAAATGACACTATTTCACCCGGTAAGAGAAGGGGAAGTGACCAAGGCTATTGTTAGTAGCTTTCTGCGCCAGTTTGAGGAGTATGTTAATAGCGATGTCATTATTGTTGGTGCTGGTCCCAGTGGACTGGTAGCAGGGAGGGAGCTGGGGAAGGCAGGACTTAAGGTCTTAATTATAGAGCGTAATAACTATCTCGGTGGCGGCTTCTGGATTGGTGGTTATTTTATGAATAAGCTCACCCTGAGGGCACCAGCCCAAGAAATCCTTGATGAGCTGGGTGTGCCCTATTCCCCAGCCAGTGACGGTCTATATGTGGCTGATGCTCCCCACGCCTGCTCTAGGCTCATTGCTGCTACATGCGACGCCGGGGTTAAGTTCTTTAGCCTGACCATCCTTGAAGACATAATAGTTCGTGAAGATAATAGAGTCGCCGGCGTAGTGATTAACTGGAGCCCTATCACTCATCTCCCCAAGGAGGTTTCAGCCCTTGACCCAGTACCCCTGGAAACAAAGGTAGTGATTGATGCTACCGGTCATGATGCCAGCGTGGCTAAGAAACTAGTACAGCGGGGTATGCTCAAGATGGCTGGAGAAGGAGCATTGTGGATTAATAAATCGGAGGATGCTGTAGTCGAGCACACTGGTGAGGTCTATCCCGGGTTAATTGTTACTGGTATGGCAGTCGCCAGTGTTTTTGGGCTACCTCGCATGGGTCCTACCTTTGGCGGCATGCTCCTATCAGGGAAACGAGCGGCTGAGGTTGCCATACAGATTGTACAAAGGTCAGCGGTTTCCTAAGGTGTAAATCGTATTAATAGGGTAATAAAAATGGGTGGCTTTAATCTAGGTAAGATATTTGGCATCCAGTTCCGGCTGCACTATACCTGGTTCATAATATTCTTATTAATAACCGTTTCGCTTTCGTGGCAGGTCTTCCCCGTTTTCTATCCAGGCTGGAGTCAGTTACTTTACTGGGGCATTGGTATAGTTACTAGCCTGCTGTTCTTCGCCTCAGTGTTAGCCCATGAGCTAGCTCATAGTCTGGTGGGTAGAGCCAACGGCATCCCAATAAAAAGCATAACCCTATTTATCTTCGGCGGTGTGGCTCAGATGACCAAGGAAGCAACCAAAGCCAGCGCCGAGTTAAAAATGGCTGCCGCCGGTCCTGCCTGCAGTCTGGCAATTGGCGGGGTATTTGCCCTGGTCTGGTTTTTAACCCAAGACATAACTGAACCGGTGGCGGCTATGGCTTTTTATCTGGCTCAGGTGAATGGGCTACTAGCTGCGTTCAACCTGATACCGGGTTTCCCACTAGATGGTGGGCGTGTTTTTCGTTCTATTCTTTGGCGTGTTACCAGTAATTATGGACGCTCCACCCGCATTGCGGCACAGGTGGGGCGGGGTGTAGCCTATCTATTTATTCTGAGTGGTATTTTAATAATCTTCTTGCATCCATTTGATTTGTCTTGGTTTGATGGTGTTTGGATTGCCTTCATCGGCTGGTTTCTGGACAATGCCGCCTCAGCCAGTTATCGTCAGGCTCAATGGCGTGAAGCCCTTCGCGGGCTCGCCGCGTCACAAATGATGACCTCCGACTACGGGGTAGTCCCACCAAATATTACCGTTAACCAACTGGTTCAGGAGCATGTCTTACCCAAAGGGCGTTACCTTTTCCTAGTAACTGAGGAAGGCAGGTTTAAGGGGGTTTTGACACTGCACAATATCAAGTCCGTTCCTCAACCAAACTGGGATACGACCCAAGCCGAGAAGATAATGGTTCCCGTTGACCAGCTAAAGGTAGCCAGTCCGGAACAGGATGCCCTGAGCGTAATGGAGCAGATGGATGAGAATGATTTAAATCAGGTGCCGGTAGTAAGTGAAAACAGGGTTATTGGGCTGATTACCCGGGAAAGCCTGTTAAGGTTTCTCCGCACCCGCACTGAGCTAGGAATGTAGACAATTTTTCATTCAGGAGGCAAGGGTGAATAGGAGCAGCCAGAATCCAAGTCTAGGTGAGGCAGCCAGTAGTTTTCTCGCCAGCCTACCAGCCAAAGAAGGAGAAAGAAGCCAGCAGGCAGTATATGGATTTGTCCGCTGGTATGGCTGGGAGCGTCCCTTTGCCGGACTTACCGCCCATGAGGTGGCTAACTACGCTGAGAGGCTATCATTGTCGCAGGCTAACTATTCAAAGAATCTTGAGCTAATACGAGCCTTTTTGGTTTATGCCAAGAAGCAAGGCTGGAGTAAGACTAACCTGGCAGCTCATCTTAAGATTAAGAAGGCGAAAGCCAGGTTACCCTCTCTAGCAAAGCAGGATTTGCCAACTACCTCTTTAACTCAGCAAGGGTATGCTGAACTAGAGGCTGAGCTCGCCAAACTTAAGAGCCGGCGGCCTCAGGCTATCGATGAGATGCGCAAAGCTGCGGCAGATAAGGACTTCCGCGAGAATGCACCCCTGGAGGCAGCTAGGGAGGAAAGGGGACACCTGGAGGGGCGGATTAGAGAGCTAGAAGAAACTCTGAAATCAGCGACTATCATTGATGAAACACAAAAGGTTACTCTTACGGTAAGTGTAGGTGATAGTGTTGTCCTGAGTGACATAGTCTCTGGCGAGGAGTTGTGCTATACTATAGTCGGCCCCAGGGAAGTAGACCCAACCAAGGGCAAGATTTCAAGCAATTCACCTACAGGCAAGGCATTAATCGGTCGAGCCCAAGGAGAAATAGTAGAGATAACAGCGCCATTGGGCAGACTGCGTTATCAGATTAAACAGGTTGAGCGTTAGCCAAGCAAGCTTGGGGCTTGCCCTTCTCTCTATAAAGCCGATTAAGAACAAGTGCAAGGAGAAGGCAAAATGCCCATTGAGTATGTGAAAGAAACCTACCAGATGCAATTAAACCCCCTTTTGATGAGAAGTGTCCTGTATTTTGGCAACAAGGAAGGTATCTATAGTCCTGACCATCAGGGTGGAGAATTTAGATGTACCTGGCGGCAGGAATATGAGCGGATATGCCGCCTAGCTAATGCTTTAAGGAAGCTGGGGGTGAAGCGGGGAGACAAGGTAGGTACCTTCGCCTGGAATACCCATCGGCATGGAGAGCTATCCCTTGCCGTCCCGATGATGGGCTCGGTATTTCACCCCACAAATATAAGATATGGGCGAGACCACCTAATTTATGCCATTAATCACTCCAAAGACAAGATAATGTTTATTGATGAGGACATTATCCCCTTACTTGAAGATGTAAGCGATGAGCTGAAGAGCATAGAGTGTTACGTCATAATGACCCCTTTAGACAAGCCCCCTCGGACAAAGCTTTCCCCCGTTTACTGCTATGAAGAGCTACTAAGTCAGGCATCGCCTGTTTATGATTTCCCCGAAGACATACCCGAAAACCAACTAGTAATGCTGAACTACACCGGTGGTACTACTGGACTGCCAAAAGGGATAGGCTGGTCCCCAAGGTCTATAGTCCTGAGCATCCTTGGTCTTATCGGTGCCGACCAGGTGAATCTATGTGAAGAAGATACAGTTATGCCGGTGGTAAACCTATTCCATATCAACGCCCACAACTTTGCCCTGGCAACAGCCATGATAGGGGGCAGGCTAGTATGGCCAGGACCTCATCCCTCCCCCGAGGACCAACTTAGACTCATAGACAAGGAAAAGGTAACCTACTTCCAAGGCGCAACTGCGGTATTGATGTTTACTGTGCAGGAATGGGATAAAGGGAAATATGACCTGAGCAGCTTAAAGAAGATTTACTCCGGGTCAACAGCACCAAACCAAGCTTTAATAGAAGCACTGGAGAATAAAGGGCTGAGGCTCCATTGGACTTATGGTATGGCTGAGGGTCGTGTTATCTCCAACACGGTTACCTCCCGTAGGCAACATATGGAGGGCTGGTCAAAGGAGAAATACCTTCAGAAGATGACACGTCAAGGTCTGCCTATGCCCGGGGTAGAAGTCCGTGTGGTAAATCTGGATACGGAGAAGGATGTAGCCTGGGATGGTAAAGAAAAGGGAGAGGTTCTGGTTAGAGGCTTGTGGGCAGGGCAGGAGTACTACAATAACCCTGAAGCCACCAGCAAGGTATTTAAAGATGGCTGGCTGCGCACCGGTGATGTGGCTATAGTTGAGGAAGACGGTTACCTCTATTTAGTCGACAGGATTAAGGACATAATTAAGTCAGCCGGCGAATGGATATCCTCGGTAGATTTAGAAAACGCCATTATGGATAACCCGGTGGTTCGTCAGGCAGCAGTATTTGGGATACCTCACCCCAAGTGGGAGGAGAGACCAGTGGCTGCTGTGGTCTTAAAAGACGAGTATAAGGGTAAGGTGAGTGAAGAAGATATAATAGCTCCCCTGCGGTCTCGGTTCGCCAAGTGGTGGTTGCCAGACCATATATTATTTCTTAATGAGTTACCAATGACAGGAACAATGAAGGTTATGAAAAGGGTCTTAAGGGATATGTGGAAAGAGGGAAAGCTAAAGGTTTAAGTTAGCGATGAGGAAAAGCATGCTAAAAGGCGAAGTAGTTATTGATGAAGAGCAATGCCAGGGATGCGGTTACTGTGTCAAGTTTTGTTCTAGGCAATGCATTGTAATTGCTGGAGATAAATTCAACAAGCAAGGGTTTTTGCTACCCTCTGTCGTCAAGCCTGAAGAGTGCAGTGCCTGTGGGATTTGTGCCTGGATGTGCCCTGCAGCAGCTATCGAGGTGTATAAAGTCAGCAGTAAAGCGCAGGTATAACACAACAGGAGGGGGTTACTATATTAAAATGGGCAAGAGAATGTTCATTGAAGGTAATGTCGCCATTGGTTTTGGGGCGGCTAACGCTGATTGTCAGGCTTTCTTCGGTTACCCAATAACTCCTCAGAATGAAATAATAGAATGGTTTGCTCGTGAGTTCCCCAAGATGGGGAGGATTTTTGTTCAAACTCAAAGCGAATTGGGGTCAATAAATATGTTGTATGGCGCAGCCGCTACTGGGATAAGAGCTATGACCTCAACCTCAAGCCCGGGGTGGTCTCTTATGCAAGAGACGGTGTCAGACATGGCTAATGCTGAACTTCCCTGTGTAATTGTTAATGTGCAGAGAGGGGGTCCCGGGGGTGGTCCCATCCGCCATGCTCAGATGGATTATCTCCAGTGCACGCGGGGGGGAGGTCACGGTGACTATAGAAATATTGTCCTGGCTCCTGCCTCAGCCCAGGAGTGCTGTGACCTCATGCAGCTTGCTTTCTACCTAGCTGACAAATACCGTAACCCGGTAGTGGTTATGTCAGATGCTATTATTGGGCGACTACGGGAAACCGTTGAGGTGGAAAGGATTGAATTTGGTCCCGTTCCCGATAAGGACTGGGCGGTAAAGGGTAAAGCAAATCACAAGGACGGGAAGCGTCGTCTTGTTGAGCACTCCGGTGATTTGTTTGGGCGCTACCCTAGCTACCAAGCCTTATTACAGAGACTACAACAGAAAATAAGGCAAATGCAGGAATCTGAGTTGCGATATGAGGACTATGAAGCAGAAGATGCCAAACTAATCTTGGTTGCTTACGGTTACACTGCTCGGGTAGCTAAGGAAGCAGTTAATATAGCACGGGCTGAAGGTATTAAGACAGGGCTAATTCGATTGATAACCGCCTGGCCATTCCCCCATCAGGTAATTAGAGAGAAAGCTGTCCGAGGCTGTAAATTCCTGGTAGTAGAAGATAGCCTGGGGCAGGTGGTTGAGGATGTCCGCTGTGCCGTGGAGGGTCGTGCCGAGGTACATCTGGTAGGCATACTCGACCGCCATATACCTACTGATGGCGGCATGATCCTTCCTGATAAAGTATTTGACAAAATTAAGGAAATACAATGAGCGAGGGGGTTAGAGGATGCCATGAATGAAGAAGGTAAAGTGGTAACTAAACAAATGATTGCCGGGAGACCAAAACTGCTGGTGCGGCAGACAGCCGGCTTCGTCTATTGTCCCGGCTGTCACGAGCCAGTTACTGCCCGTGCTATCGCTGAGGCTCTAGATGAGATAGGAATGGGTGACAGAACCATAGGCGTCTTTGATATAGGTTGTAACTCCTTTCTACTTGGCTTGTTAGACATTGATGCCATCCTTACTCCCCATGGTCGCCCGCCTGATATGGCTACCGCCGTCAAGCGTGTTCACCCAGATAATATTGTATTCACGGTGCAGGGTGATGGCGGTCTACTATCTATTGGCGCCGACCCCCTGCTGGGGGCGCTAACCCGAGCTGAAAAGATTACTATCATTATGTTAAATAATGCTGTTTATGGAACTACCGGGGGGCAGATGGCACCCACCAGCTTGGTGGGGCAGAAAACTACAACCACCCCTCAGGGAAGAGATATGACTCAGACCGGATTCCCCGCCCATGCCGCTGAGATGATAGCTACCTTCAAAGGGGCTGCCTATTCAGCCCGTGGTGCCTTCAATACTCCAGCCAACTATCAGCGCACCAGAAGGTATATAAAGACCGCCTTCCAAAAACAGATGAATAAAGTTGGCTTGAGCTTTGTGGAGGTTCTCTGTGCTTGTCCAGCCAACTGGCGCCTATCACCCACAGAGTCCTTGAAGTGGATAGAAGAAAAGATGATTCCAGAATTCCCGCTGGGTGAGTTTAAAAATGTCGCTAAAATTGAGTAATCTAACAAAGAGATTATCATGAAGCAAAAATTACCGACCAAAGGCGAGGTAATAATAACTGGTCTTGGTGGTGCTGGCGTCCTTACTGCCGGCACACTGCTGGCTGAAGCCGCCACTATTAAGTATAAGAATGTAACCTGGTTTCCTTCCTACGCTATATCCAAACGTGGCGGGCTCTGCGAGTGTACCGTTGTCTTCTCCAATGATGAGATTGCCTCTCCATTACTATCCCAAGCTGACGGGGTAATTGTTGCCGAGGCAGCCCAGTTTAAGGACTTTGAGAATAGAGTACGCCCTGGTGGAACAATGGTAGTTGAGAAGGCTGGGCTACAAGCTAAAGCGGAAAGGAAAGACATTAGCGTAATTGAAGTCCCAGCTATTGAAACAGCTATCAGCCTCAGTGGCACCAGCCAATGTGCCAACCTCATCCTGCTTGGAGCCTTTGTCGGGGCAAGCCAAATAATCCCACCCAAGCTAATTAAGCAGAGAATCAGAGAGTCCTTCACTGGCAAGGAAGAGGTGCTTACAGCTAACCTGGAAGCCTTTAATAAGGGGCTTGACCTGTCTAAAAGACTATAGGTTGAACCCAAGGCTATTTACTTGCCCTTCTCATAGCCTCCCGCAACCGTTGCGTCGCCTTAAGGTCCAATTTCATTGTCTTGGGGTCAATCACCACCCCGCATTCCTCTTTGGCTTTCTCCAGGCTAACATATCCGTTAATGACGTCGCTCTCCACAATCTCAGGGTCACGCTCCAGAGGGTCTCCATACCCTCCCCCTCCAGGGTTATAGAAGGTTACTACATCACCGGGGTAGGCAAAGTTTAATGCGCCTGGGTCCTTAGGGACGCCATTAATTAGGAACATTGACTTGGTACCCAGCTTACCGCCAAATAGACCTTCAGCTGGATAGCGGAATCTCCCTCCCTGAATCCCTATGGCGACTGGTGAGCTTGGGGCATATTCATCATTGGGCACCCTAAAGACAACCTGTCGCCCCAGTCCCCCCTTCATCCTGCCTGGACCCCCTGAATCACAAAGGAGCTCCCTTTTTTCCATAATAAGCGGGGTATCACTTTCAAAGATTTCACAGGGGGTGTTGGCACCATTGGCGGGAAAGATAACACAGGAGTGACCATCTTGTCTATAATTGGCTCCCATACCACCACCCCTGATTAACACCGAGTAGAATTTGCTTCCATCATGCCTCTTGCCGTAGAAAACCTGCATCCATGCCGGTGTCCCACCGCTAGAGGCTATGATTTTTTCTGGTGCCGCCGTGGCTAACGCCTTATAAACCATTTCGGTCATGAAATGACCCACCTGAAGCCGGGCAGCAACCGCCGCCGGGAACCTACAGTTGACCACAGCCCCCTCGGGGGCTTTCAGAGTTATCGGGCGAATACAACCTTCGTTATTGGGTATATCTGGGTTAAAGGCACTCTTTATCGCCATGAAGACATAGGCATAGGTAAAATTGTAGACTACATTACCTCCCCAATTGACCTCAGGGGATGACCCATCAAGGTCAACGATTATATCGCTTCCCTTCACCTCCACTGATACTTTAATCTTTATATCCTCTCTCCCTCCCGGTGCCTCTATAATTCCTTCATAGGTATAGATACCATTGGGAATCTGGCTAATTGCGTCTCTCATGCTTTTCTCAGTCACATCCATAATCTGGTCAGCGAGGTCATCAAGGGTATCTAAGCCAACGTCCTCCATCATCTCTGCTACCTTTTGGGAACATACATAATTAGCCGCCACCTGCGACCGGATATCCCCGATGACCTCCTCTGGGGTGCGAACATTCCATCGAATTAAACTCATGATGGATTCACTCAAAACACCGGCATCGTAAAGCTTTACCGGGGGGATGAATAAGCCATCCTCAAAGACATCACGATTGTCAGAAGATACCCGACCGCCTATATCGGAGTGATGGAAGACGCAGGCGGTAAAACCTGCCACCTTCTCCTTGTAGAAGATTGGGCTCATCACACAAACATCATTAAGGTGACCAGCAAGAAGCCATGGGTCATTAGTAATGAAAACATCGCCTGGCTTATACTTCTCAAGTGGGAGCATGTTAATCCACTTCTTGATGCCTACTGCCATTGCCCCCGCTTGTCCCGGAGTACAAAAGGTCCCCTGGGCTAACAATCGCCCTTCCCTATCAGTGAAGATACAGGTATAATCGTGAGCATCGCGAAGGAGACTGGAGAAGGCAGTTCGAGAGACACTGGCATCAGCCTCATCTACGATAGAAATTATCCTCCGCCATAGAATCTCTAGGGTTATAGGGTCAAACTTCTGCACCATATTTATGACCTCCTGAAATCAATCCATAAGAATCCATATTCATCCACAGAAACAGAAGCATCCTCGCCGACAATGGCTGTCGATTCCCGCTCCTCAATAATGGCTGGACCATCAAAGGTTGCCCCAGGAAATAGCTTATAGCGGTCATATACAGTGTAGTGAATGAAATCTCGGGCAATTGGTGAATAAGCCGGACGCTTTCCCTTAATTGCATCCTTAAGGGAAGCTACCTTCTTCTCTATCTTAGGTAAGCGCAGTGGATGCTGAGGAAGACTGGCTCTCACCCTGAAGCTCACAAACTCAGCAGGAGACTCAGGGTAGGTTCGACCATAAAGAGCCTGGTATCTTTGGTCAAATAGGTTTCGCACTTCCTCCCACGTCATCTGGGAGAAATCCCGATGAGGAATAGGGACATTGGTCTCAGCCCCCTGCCCGATAAAGCGCATTTCAAGCGACCTTTCGTAGGTAATTTCTTCTATTGTGCCTGCCTTTTCTAGGATTTTAGCCCCCTCCACCTCCATTTCTTTAAACAACCTTTCCATTTCAGCAAACTCAGCGTCCTGGATGCTAACCTTATGGCTTCTAACCAGGTCAAAGGCTCTGGGTGCGGTGAAGAATCCCAATGCTGACCCCACCCCGGCTATAGGTGGGATAAGGATTCTGGGTGCCTCCAGCTTTTTCGCTAAGCCATAGGCATGAACTGGACCGGCTCCACCAAAGGCACAAATGGTAACAATCTTGGGATTACCTCCCTTTTCAGCAATGTGTGTCTTTGCCGCACTAGCCATGGTCTCATTAATAAGGTCGTGAATACCCCAGGTAGCCTCTATCGGCGTTACCCCTAGAGTCTGGGCAATCTTTTCCTCAATAGCCCGCCGCGCCGACTCCTTATCAAGTTTCATCGCTCCACCCAGGAAATAGTTGGAGTCAAGATAGCCCAGGCAAAGGTCAGCATCAGTAACTGTTGGCTCTCTTCCACCTAAACTGTAACATACTGGACCGGGGTCAGCTCCAGAGCTATCCGGACCTACTTGAAGGAGCCCCATTTTGCTGATTCTGGCTATGCTCCCACCACCAGCCCCAATTTCCATCAAATCAACCACCGGCACCTGAATGTCAAGACCGCTACCTTTCTTGAACCGATGAACACGACCGACCTCAAAGGTTGACACCATCCCCGGTTCCCCCTTTTGGATTAAACAGGATTTAGCCGTTGTCCCTCCCATATCAAAAGCGAAAATGTCCTTAACATTAAACATCTTGCCAAAGTACACCGCGGAGATAACGGCTGCCGTCGGTCCTGACTCAATAACCCTTACCGGAAACTCTTTGGCAGTGTCAGCTGAAGTAATACCGCCGCTGGAAAGCATGATAAAAAGCTTCCCCGTAGAACCTAGCGAGTCTAGGCGTTGGGACAGCTTGGCTATATACCTTCCGGTAAGGGGTTTGACATAAGCGTTGGTCACCGTGGTGCTTGTTCTCTCGTATTCCCTTATTTGAGGTAAAACCTCATAGGAAATAGAAATAGACAGGTCAGGAGCCTCCTTGAGTACAATATCCTTGATCATCAACTCATGAACCGGGGTCTCAAAAGAATTTATAAGACATACCGCTAATGACTCAATCCCCATATCACGCAACCTCTTAAAAACCCCCTTTACCTCTTCAGGGTCAAGGTTCTTCAATATGCGCCCATCGCTGGCAATCCTCTCATCTACTTCCAACCGAAGAGGTCTGGGGACAAGCGGCTCTGGATACACAGCAAAGATATCATAGGTGTCATATCGCTTTTCCCTAGCCAGCTCTAATACATCTCTAAAACCTTTGGTTGTTATTAGACCAGTCTTGGCTCCCTTTCTTTCAATGATAGAATTGATAACCAAGGTTGTGCCGTGTATCACCTCATCTAGCTGCCCAACAAAGCCGGGAGTCTTGGTTAGCATCTGCTTAATTCCTTCTTCCACGGCGTCAGACGGGTCTTTAGGAGTAGTCAGACACTTATTAATCTGAATTTCCCCGGTTTCGTCGTTTATCAGGACAAAATCAGTAAAAGTACCCCCAATGTCGCATCCTAGCCGATAAATTCGCTTGTCCATTTCCCTCCTATCCTTTTAATCTGTGGTTACATACCAATCGACCTCAATCATAGATGGGCTCACATTCCAGAAGCCTTACCGGTATTCC
>Ga0315282_10007815_pt1 | contig 17459 bp, 13 predicted proteins | sample YL17G07_20_MG_FD_203693 | JGI IMG/M metagenome (GOLD analysis project Ga0315282, IMG submission 203693) | Sediment microbial communities from Yellowstone Lake, YNP, Wyoming, USA - YL17G07_20 | ecosystem: Environmental > Aquatic > Freshwater > Lake > Sediment | place: USA: Wyoming | collected... | reverse complement strand
AGGGCCAGCTCAAAGCTTTGCAGCTTGTCCTTGTGCACCCCGACCCCTTTGGTGAAAAAGATCTTCTTGGGAACCATCTAGCTACCTCCTGTATCCGAGGCATTCACTCTTTGCTCTCCGCGGACTTCCGCCTCTCGGCCCAAAAGATTTATTTTTCAATTCGGCTATAATTATCATCTCTTGAAAAGGTTGTCAACAGGAAATCGAAAAAAATTCGAAAAAATTTTTATTGACGAGGCAAGAAACACGATGGGGGACTTTTTCGTGCTAAGGAGGTTAATTTATTTTTTTGCTTTTGCGGCCGAGTTGAATTTAACGAGAGCTACCCAATCAATTTTGCCATTTATGCAAAATTCTTTGCCGAATTCCATGGTCAGATTATTGATAAGGGCGGCATAAGAGTCAATAAACTCCTCATTTTTTTCTTTGGCTTCGTGTCCCAGGGGTTCAATTATTTTTGTGTAAAATTCCGGGTCGCCCGAAACGAATTCCCAAAATCTCTGTCCGCATAGTTTCAGGTAATCACCTTTATCCGGCTGGTCGTCCTTACCGTAACAGCATCCATTGACTGCGACGATTTGAGTTTTGGAAACATTGGCTCCCAGAATTTTTCTGGCCTTTTTGAAGTTGTCTCTCATCTTGTTTATTTGGGAGTTGTTGCCCCAGTTCGGTCCTGATTTAATGGAGACGATATACTTGATCCGGTCGCGTTCAAATTCCAAATCGATTCCTTCGGCTGATGATTTTTTCCCCTGAAAAACCACGGTGTTCACGAAGATGGCCAATCCTTCCAGAAAATGTCCGAAGATTGATTCTTCCTGCGATGAGAGGTAAGCATCAAGCAGGGTCTTGATCAAATCCTGCGCGGTCAGGATATTCTTGGCCTTGAACAAATAAGGATTTTTCCGGCTCAAGATTTCCTTTAGTTCAAGCCGCTCCAGCCTCTCCAGTCGTTTTTGATGAAAGACCAGGATGTTGGCGGCAACATAATTTTCAAGGTCTTCGATGGCGATTTTTCTCACCATGCTTTTCCTCTGCGGTCAAGCCATACTCATCGGGCACAATGGCGTCTTCCACCATTTTGAAATAATCGGGCATAATCTCGATGCCAACGGAGCTTCGCTGCATTTTCATGGCAGTGAGCACCGTGGTTCCCGCTCCCATGAAGGGGTCCAGGACCAGGTCTCCTTTCTTGGTGAAAAGCCTGATAAACCATTCGGGTAAAGCCTCGGGGAAAGCCGCGCTGTGATTTTTGTTTGAGCATTCCGTGGCCAGATGCAGCACATTGGTCGGATAAACCTTTTTCCTGTCCAGCCAATGCGAGACATTTTTCCCAAAACCGCTATTATTTCTGGCATTGTCTCTGATTCGATCCGTGGCGCTAAGGTTTCGCAATCGAGACTTGGACCATTCACCTATGGGCACCATAACCTCTTCTTGATACATATGAAATTGCCTGCTTTTATTAAATTGCAATAGTCTCTCCCATGAGTCTCTGAATCGGTTGGGCCATTTGCCGGGATAACAATTTTTTTTATGCCAGATAAATTCCTCGGTCCAAAGCCATCCCTGCTTGCGCATGGCCAAAATCAGTTCGATTACATAAGTTGACCTTTCACCGTCAACGACTTTCTCCTTGATGTTCAGGACGAATGTTCCGGAGGGTTTAAGTATTCTGAAGAGTTCCCTGGTCATGGGCAGGAACCATGGCACATATTCTTCAGGTCTGATGCCGCCGTAACTATGCTTCCTGCTATCTGCATAGGGAGGCGAGGTAAAGATAAGGTCAGCCGAGTTGGATTCCAATTTAGCGAGTTCCTGGCGTGAATCGCCAAGAATGATATTTGGCAGATATTGCACCGCTTGAAAATCCGCGTTTAGTCGCCTGCTGGTTTGTTCTCGTTTCATAGGTTCCTATAAGCTTTAGCTTAATGCAATTATCGCACACCTGTAAAATTCAAGTCAACCGTTCGTTCCCATTCATGGTTTCTGTTTGTCAGGTCCGAAGCGGTCCTGGTATCGTTTGGAAGCGGAGGCGAGCCGGGCCTGGATAATCTTGTCATTGGGGTATCTGGCCTGGAGTTCCTGGTAAACTTTGATTGCTTCCTGCAACTGGTCGTCTTCCTCCAGGCTCCTCGCCAGGCTTAGCCAGCTTTTGTAGGCCATAATTCCGTTGGGGAATTTTTTCAGGTACTCCTGAAACATAGCGATAGCCGGCTGATATTTTTTTTCCAGGTAATAGCTCTCTCCGATCCAGAAGACGCAGTCGCCGGCGTATTCGGTTGAGGGGAATTTTTTGCGCAGGTCCTCGGCCTGGGTGCGCATGGCCGCGTATTGTCCGACATCGAACAGGCAGGTGACCATATTGTGCCAGACCTCGGGCGCATGTGTATTTTCGGGGAAGAGATGCAGGAACCGGTAATATTCAGCGAGAGCTTTGGCGAACTGGCGCTGGGAGCGGTAGATTTCCGCGACCAGGATTTGGTCTTGGGGGGCATAGGTTGAATCCGGATAGTTCTTGACCAGGCGGGCAAAGGCGTCCAGGGCCCGGTCCGGCTGGTCCAGCTCCACATAATAGGTTGTGCCGATGCGGTGCAAAGCCTGGGCCGCGTATTTGCTTTGGGGCCAGGAGGACAGGATGATTTCCCAGTTGCGAATCGCTTCCAGGTATGCTCCCTGGCTGTGGAGTTTTTTGCCGAGTTCCAGCTGCCGGCTTGCCCGCTGATTCTGGCAGGAGCCGAGCAGGAAGAGCGCTCCGGCGATGATAACTATTCCAAAGCGCTTATTTCTTTTCCGGCTCTCCGTTTCCCTCTTCCTCGCCTTCTTCCTCGGCCTCGGCCAGCCGGCAAATCCCGACCACTTTTTCTCCCCTCTCCAGGTCAATGAGCTTGACTCCCTGGGTGACGCGTCCGATGACCGAGACATCCTTGACCTTGGTCCTGATTATTTTGCCGCCGTTGGTTATCAGCATGATCTGGTCCTCGTCCCCCACCTGGAGCACGCCGGTGATGTTCCCGGTTCTTTCCGTGAGCTTCATTGCCAGCATGCCGGACCCGCCCCGGTGATGGATGGTGTATTCCTCTATGGGCGTGCGCTTGCCGAACCCGTTTTCCGTGGCCGCGAGGATATTGGTGCCGGCTCCCACCACTTCCATGGAGATAAGCTCGTCCTTCTTGTCCATGCGGATGCCGATTACCCCGCGCGTGGCCCTGCCCATGGGCCGCGCCTGGTCCTCCTTGAAGCGCACCGCCTTGCCCTTTTTGCTCACGAGCAGAAGCTCCTTCTTGCCCTCCGTGAGTTTGGCCGAGATCACCCGGTCCCCCTGGTCCAAGTCGCAGGCGATCAGGCCGCTGGAGCGGATGTTCTGGTAAGCGGTCAGTTCGGTCTTTTTCACCTGGCCTTGCGCGGTCGCAATCACGATATATTTGCCTTCCTCAAATTGCTTGATGCAAAGCACCGCCTGCACCTTCTCGTCCTTATCCAGGTTCAGCATGTTGACAATCGCTTTGCCCTTGGCCGCCCTGCCCGCCTGCGGAATCTCATAAACCTTGAGCGAGAACACCTTGCCCTGGTTCGTGAAAAAGAGCACCCGCTCGTGGGTGTTCGCGGTGAAGACATCCTCCACAAAGTCCTCCTCGCGGGTGGTCATTCCCATCTTGCCCTTGCCGCCCCTCCGCTGCGCCCGGTAAAGCGCCACCGGGTTGCGCTTGATGTATCCCTCGTGCGAGATGGTCACCACCATCTCCTCCTCCGCAATCAGGTCCTCGAGCTGGATGTCCTCGGTCCTGTCGATAATCTCGGTCCTCCGCTCGTCCCCGTATTTTGCCCGGATCTCCAGCAGCTCCTTCTTAATCACCGCCCGGATTTTTTCCTCGTCATCCAAAAGCTCCTTCAGATATTTAATCGCCGCCTGCACTTCCTTAAGCTCGTCCAGGATTTTCTGGCGCTCGAGTCCGGTCAGTCGCTGCAGCCTCATTTCCAGGATGGCCTGGGCCTGGAGTTCGCTGAACTCGAATTTTTTGACCAGGCCGGTCTTGGCCTCTTCCGGGGTCTTGGACTTTCGGATCAGGCTGATCACCTCGTCCAGATGGTCCAGGGCTTTTTTCAGTCCGAGCAGGATGTGCTCTCGCTCCTCGGCGCGCTTGAGGTCAAAGAGGCTGCGCCTTACCACGACCTCGCGCCGGTGGCGGAGGAAATTTTCCAGGAGCTGCTTGAGGTTGAGCAGCTCGGGTCTGCCGTTCACAATCACCAGGTTGATGATGCCGAAGGTGTCCTGGAGAGGGGTGTGCTTGTAAAGCTGGTTGCGGATAACGGCCGGCTCCGAATCTTTTTTCAGCTCCAGGACGATGCGCATTCCCTCGCGGTCTGACTCGTCTCGGATGTCGTTGATGCCTTCGATTTTTTTCCCGCGCACCAGCTCGGCGATGCGCTCGATGAGCCTGGTCTTGTTGAGCTGGTAGGGGATCTCGGTGACCACGAGGTTGGTCTTGGAGGTTCGGGGATGGGTTTCAACCAGGAGCTTGCCGCGCATCTGCACCAGGCCCTTGCCCTTCTCGTAGGCCTCAACCACGCCCTCGCGTCCGTGGATGATGCCTCCGGTGGGGAAGTCCGGTCCGGGTATATGTTTCATCAATTTTTTGACGGTGATTTCCGGGTCATCGAGCAGGGCGACCAGGCCGCTGATGAGTTCGGTGAGGTTGTGGGGCGGGATGTTGGTTGCCATTCCGACCGCGATGCCGTTGGCGCCGTTCATCAAGAGGTTGGGGATGCGGGTGGGGAGCACGACCGGCTCGAGCGTGGTCTCGTCGAAGTTGGGAATGAAATCCACGGTTTCCTTTTCAATGTCCGCGAGCATTTCCTCCGCGAGTTTGGACAGTCGGGCCTCGGTGTATCGGTAGGCTGCGGGCGGGTCTCCGTCAATGGACCCGAAGTTGCCCTGGCCGTCAATCAAGGGATAGCGCATGTTGAAATTCTGGGCCATTCTCACGAGCGCGTCATAAACCGCGGCGTCTCCGTGCGGGTGATACTTTTTCAAAACCTCTCCGACCACGCCCGCGCACTTGGAGTATTTCTTGTTGCTAAGCAGGCCCTCCTTGTACATGGCGTAAAGGATGCGGCGGTGCACGGGCTTAAGCCCGTCGCGCACCTCGGGCAAGGCCCGGCCGATAATCACGCTCATCGCGTAATCGAGGTAGCTTCGCTCCAGCTCTTCCTCAATGCTGACCTCGATTTTCACTCCGCTCTCGGTCATTTCTTTTCCACTCCCTTTTCCGGATTCTTCTGGACGCCGGCGCTCCCGGGTTTGGGCTTGGCCCCGGGCCGGGCCGGCGGCTCTTCAGGCGCCTGAATCACCTCCACGCCCTGGGCCGGGGTGAAGGAAAAAATCTTGTTGGGCACTTGGGCATTGACCTTGATTTCCGAAAAACGCAGGGTGTTCTGGTTGCCCATGGCGTCCTTTAATTTGGCCTGCTGGACCAGGAAAGTTTTGGGGTCAACGAAAAGTTCAACCGTGCCGATAATCGCCCGGTCCTGGTCCTTCCTGGGGTTGAGCAAAAGATGATAAACCTCAGGATTGGTCTTGGCCTGGTCCGGGGCAAAGGCAATCTCAAACTGGTCCTTTAATTTGCCCATTCCGAAGAGGAAGCTTTTGGGGAGATTGGAGGAAAGGGCCTCATCCAGCTTCATTTTCATGGCCTGTTGGTAGGACGGGAGATAGTCCCAGAGCAGTTTGCCGTCGGTGATGTAATAGCGTTGCTCGGGTTTGGTGTAATGCCACCACATCTTGCCCGGCTTGGAATAGCGCAGTTCTCCCGCGCCCTTGCTGATGGTTTTATCAAACTGTTCGCTCAAGATTTCCTGCTCGAATTTCGCCTGATAGGTGTTGATGCCGGCGAAATTTTCGTCCAGCCTGGCCACCACTTGTTCCAGGCTGATGCTGTTTTGCGCGAGCGCGGCCTGCGCTGCAGAGGCAATTGCCAGAACGACAGCGGCGAATCTGATTATTTTCATCCTGCGCTTGCTTCGCCTTTCATTTTCATTCGATTTTGCATGCGGGCCTCAAACTTCATGGGGTCGAGCAGGACTTCCCGCGGCTTGACCCCGTCCGAGGGGGCCACGATTCCCTCGGCCTCCATCTGCTCAATCATCCTTGCCGCGCGATTATAGCCTACTCTTAGCTTTCTTTGCAGCATGGAGATGCTGGCCTGCCGGTTGAGCACAACTATCTCCACCGCCTGCTCGTAAAGCTCGTCGCCCTCCCCTTCCGCGCCGGCTTCAAGCTCCACCGCCTGCATCACGATGGCCTCGTTATAAACCGGCTGGCCCTGCTTCTTCCAGAAGGCCGCCACGCGCTTGATCTCGGCCTCGCTCACGAACGCTCCGTGCGCGCGGACCAGATGGCTGGAGCCGGGCGCGAGGTAGAGCATATCGCCCATGCCCAGGAGTTTTTCCGCGCCGTTCTGGTCCAGGATGGTTCGCGAGTCGATTTTGCTGGAGACCTGGAAGGAGATGCGTGCCGAGAAGTTGGCCTTGATCAGGCCGGTAATCACATCCACGCTCGGCCGCTGGGTGGCCAGGATGAGATGGATGCCGGAGGCGCGCGCCATCTGCGCGAGCCGGGTGATGCTGGCCTCGCAGTCGCGCGCGGCCACCATCATCAGGTCGGCCAGCTCGTCAATCGCAATCAGGATAAGCGGCATGGGCTCGGTCGGATATTTCCCCGGGGTGCGGTCCAGCGGAACCGTGGACCCGTCCTCCAATCTTATCTTGCGCTTCTTCCGGCCCTTCTTGGCCTCCTCCACCAGCCGGTTGTAGGAATCGATGTTGCGCACGCCGTATTGCGCGATCACCGCGTATCTTCTTTCCATCTCGGCCACCGCCCATTTGAGAGAGGCCGCGGCCTCCTTGGGTTCCGAAATCACGCTGTGGAGCAGATGGGGGATGCCCTCGTAGGCGGAAAGCTCGAGCCGCTTGGGGTCGATATGGAGCATGCGCACCTGGTCCGGGGTTGAGCGGAAGAGCACGCTCATAATCATGGCGTTCAGGCTCACGGATTTTCCGGAGCCGGTGGCGCCGGCGACCAGGAGGTGGGGGGCCTTGCGCAAATCAATCACGAACGGCTCGCCCACGATGTTCTTGCCCAAGGCCAAAGGCATCAAGCTCTTCAGGTTCTGGTATGCGGAGGACGCGAATAATTCCTTGAGCGAAACCGTCTCGCGCTCCTGGTTGGGAATCTCGATTCCGACCACGCCCTTGCCCGGAAGCGGGGCGATGATTCTGACCGAGAGCGCGCTCAAGGCGCAGGCCAGGTCGTCTGCGAGGTTAGCGATGCGGTTGAGCTTGATGCCCGAGGCCGGCTTGTATTCATACATGGTTATCACTGGCCCGGGAAGCACTTCAACCACCTCCCCGGCCACTCCGAAGTCGAGCAGCTTTTTCTCCAGCAGCCGGGAGCGGAGCAGAATGGATTCCTTGTCCACCGGCTTCTTGCCTGGGGCAATGGCGTCCAGGAGCTTGAGCGAAGGCAGGGAATAGTTCCCGGGCATGAAGCCCAGTTTGCCCTGATGAGGAGCGGGCGTGGCTTCTTTTTGCGCCTGCTCTTCCGGAGAGACCAGCCGCTCCACAATTTTCGGCTCCTCCTGGCTCTTGAAGCTCTCCAGCAGACGCTTCTGCTCCAGCACCTCCTCCGCCCGCCTCCGCCTCTGGCGCCAGCGCTGGAACATCTCCGAGAGCCAGTCAGCCGCGACATACCAGGAATCGAGCAAAGTCCTGCCTATCTGGCTAAGCGAAAGGTTGAACCCGAGCACCAGGCTCACAAGCAGCAAAAGTATGACCACGCCAAAAGCTCCCACCGGGCTGAACAGGCCGATAAAAGACTTGGCGAGCAAATACCCGACCCATCCCCCGGACTTGAGCTGGATGCCGCGCCAGGCCATCTCGGACCGAGTGAGCGACAGGAACACCGAGCAAAAAATCACCAGCACAAAAATGCCCATGCCGCGAAGAACCAGCCATCCCCGGGGCCGGCCCTTGACCAGGTTGTCCTTCCGGAAGAGCTTGTACCCGGCCGCGAAGAACAAAAGCACGAAGATGAGAAACGAGCTCAGGCCGAATCCCTGGAAGAAGACTGCGGACAAATAGGCTCCGACCAGGCCTCCGTAATTGTGGGCCTTTTCCGCTCCCCGTGAAAAAAACGACGGGTCGTCTATATGGTAGCTCCAAAAACTGACGAAAAGAAATGCCGATAAAAACACCAGCCCGACCCCTGCCAGTTCCTGCTTGAACCGCTCCAGCCTGCTCTTTTCCGCTTCCGCCATTTTCTACCCCCGTCAGCGCCAGGACATTATTATGACCGTTGCCAGACCAACCCCTGCGCAATATATCCCGAACCAGCTCAACCTGACCCGCTTCACCACCAAAAACATCAGCTTGATGGAAAAATATCCCACGATAAACGCAGCCAGCATCCCGAGCAGGTAAGACCAAAGCTCCTGCGCCGGAAATCCGAGAAGCGCATCCCGCTCCTTAAAGAGCGAAAGCGCGGACGCGCCCAGCACCGCCGGAACTGAAAGCAAAAAAGAGAAGCGCGCGGCATAATCCCCGCGGCTGCCCGTGAAGATGCCGGTTGCGATGGTCGCGCCCGAGCGCGAGATGCCGGGAAATACCGCCAGGCCCTGGGCAATGCCGATGATGAGCGACTGCCACAGGCCCGGGTCTTTGGCCAGAAGCGCGTCTTTGCGCAGGCGGAAAACCAGGTCTGCGGCAAAAAGGACCAGCGCGGTGATGAGCAGGAATATTCCCACGAACAGAGGTTTTTGGAACGAGGCCACCACCCTGTCCTTCAGCAGAAAGCCGATGACACCGGTGGGCACCATGGCCGCAATCAGGGGCCATCCCAGGCTCCAGCCCAGCTTTTCCATCTCTCCGCTTCCGCTCATTGCAACCGCCTCTTTTCCCGCTTCCCGCTTCAGAAGGGACACCAAGTCCTGATAAAAGTATACCACAACTGCCACTGAAGTTGCAAGATGCAGCGCCACATCAAAAAGCACGCCCGGCTGGGCAAAGCCCTGGAACAGGTTCTGGGCGAGCGCCAGGTGCCCGGAGGATGAAACCGGCAAGAATTCCGTCAGGCCCTGGAGCATTCCCAGGACCAGCCCCTGCCACCATTTAATCATAACTTATGCCTCTATTATGCCTAAATTTTACATAATTTCGCTAAAATGTCAACTAACAAGCCGCTGAAGATATTGCCGGCCGGATAGCCGCAGGCCGCTCCGCCCTTGTTTTGGCGCGCCAGCGTTGGCGGGCAAAAATTTTGCTTCCTATTTTTTTCTTTTCAAAATGCTGTAGAATATGGCAGTCAGCGGAGGTGTAAAAATGAAAAAATGGAGCATTTTGATTGCAAGCCTACTGGTGTTTTTTTCCAGCGCGGCATGGGCCGCGAGCCTTGAGGATTTGAAGAGAGGCCCGGTGCTGCTGGTGACTGCGGAGTATACGCCTTACCGGGATTTGGCCGGGCCGGAACTGGTGGCCCTGCTCAAGAAGTATGACATTCAAATCTGTCTCTGCGTCCGGGAGGACCAGTTGAATGACGAGCTTGATAACCTTTACAAGGCCTATGAGCAGGCCGGGCTCCACATCCTGTTCTGGCCGCTTCTGCCGAAAAAGGACGGGCTGTATGTGAACAAGGAAACTGCGGAAAAATACATATCATACCTGGAGGTGATTTACGGCTGGGCCGAGAAGCACAACCATAAAATCGACGCGGTGGTGGTGGATGTGGAGCCGGGGAGCGGCGGGTTCAAAAAAATGGTCAAGGACATGGACAAGAAGAGCTGGCCCCAGGCAATGGAAAAATTCAGCCGCATCATCCAAAAGATTCACGGCCACGACTCGCTCGCGATTGGCGTGGCCTTCCCGTTCGTGAGCGATGACAAGCGCCGCGGCACGCACGGGTGGGAGGACCTGTTCGGCGGCCCGGTGGCCTCGGTTGACTGGGACTATCTCGCGGTGATGATGTACACCTCCTGGTTTGTGCAGATGCTCAAGTCCGCGGGCATGACTTTTGACGCTGCGCACTGGGTGGCTTACGACTATTCGGTTGACCTGAAGAATTTATGGGGGGACAAGGCCGCAGTCGCGCTCGGAGTGACCAATCCGGGAGAGGGTAAGGAAACCGTGATTTACGACTCGCCGGAAAAAATAGCTCCGGCCATTGCCGCAGTTCGAGAGGCAGGCGTCCGGAACATCGGCATCTACGATATGAAAGGCATTTTGGCAGCCGGGGACCCGGAGGCCTGGTTCAAGGTTCTCAAGGACACTCCTCCCGGCCTGCCCAAAAAAGGCAAACTGGCTGCCAAAAATTTCCGCTCCCTGGTCAGGGCCGCAGGAAGACTCCTGGAAATTCTGCGATAAATTATATGCCCGTGCTTGCGGGAACGCTCGAGGCGCATCCCGCCTCGCGCACATTATGAAAAACCAGAGCAGGAATCGCGGCTGACCTGTGCTTCGAAGCTCCGAAGTTAGCGGAGCGAACCAGGAAGCCGCTCGCACGAAGAATTGGGGTCAGGCCTTAACATATAAATTAACACTGTTGCGAGTGGGAGTGTGATTTTGGGGTCGGGTCTTTAGTTGAAAGTTGACGGAATCGCTAAATTGCTTAAAAGTCCGGAACCAAATATCTTAGATAGCAGAGGATAGCTGACCGCTAATACCGATTGCACATCATAGATAGAGTTATCAATCCCGCGATGCGCGGGAACGCAAAGAAGAATTTGTCTTTCCAAATCGAAGCCCTTTGCGTTCTTGCCTACTCCGCCGTAGTAGCTTCCGTTCTCCGTAGCAGCAGCGCTGCTACTGCGAAGGATGAAACGGCTACGAAGGCTGGATGCATCTTTGCGGTGAGATATGAGCCGTTTTCGGAATTAGGGCCTGCCCCTAAAATCATTTTTTGTAATGCGCCCTGCAGTTAAACTATTAAGTGTAGGTCTGACCCCAATTCTAGATTATGCGCCCTGCAGTTAAACTATTAAGTGTAGGTCTGACCCCAATTCTAGATTTTGCGGGACAGGGATTTGATTTGGCGGGCGAGGTCAAGGAATTCTTGGGGGTAAAGCGACTGGGGCCCGTCGGACAAAGCTTTTTCCGGCTGGTGATGGACCTCGACCATCAATCCGTCGGCGCCGACCGCGACTGCGGCCCGGGCGAGCGGAATCACCAGGTCGCGCCTTCCCGCGGCATGGCTCGGGTCAACAATGACCGGCAAATGGGAAAGCTGCCTGACCACCAGCACTGCGGACAGGTCCAGGGTGTTGCGGGAATGGTCGGCAAAGGTCCGCACCCCCCGCTCGCAGAGAATCACCTGCGGATTGCCCTCGCTCATGATGTATTCCGCGGCCATCAGCCATTCCTCAATGGTCGCGGACATGCCCCGCTTGAGCAGGACCGGCTTCGGGCATCTGCCCGCGGCTTTGAGCAGGGAATAGTTCTGCATGTTGCGCGCGCCGACCTGGACGATGTCCGCGTAGTCGGCCACGCTGAAAAGAAGCTCGTGGTCAATGGCCTCGGTCACGATGAAAAGCCCGAACCGGTCCCTGACCCGGCCGAGAATTTTCAGGCCGGCCTCGCCCAGTCCCTGGAAGGCATAAGGAGAGGTGCGCGGCTTGTAAGCTCCTCCCCGGAAAAACTTCGCCCCGGCCTTCTTGACCGCTTCCGCAATCCTCATGCACTGGTCCTCGCTCTCCACCGCGCACGGGCCGGCGATGAGCGCGACGCCCCCTCCGCCAATCGCTTCCTTCCCGAACCTCACCACGGTCGGCTCCGGCCTGGTCTCCCGGCTAACCAACTTGTAGGGCTTGCTCACCGGTATTGCTTCCTTCACCCCCCGCATCATGGCAAAGAGCGACGGGTCCAGAGGCCCCTTGTTCCCGAGCACGCAGACCGCGGTGCGCTGGGCGCCGGGCATGGGAACCGCGCGCAGGCCCAGGGATTTGATTTTTTTCACCACCCGCCTTATGTCCGCGGCAGTCGCGTCTTTATTCATCACCACCAGCATCCGGTTTCAATTCCTCCTGGGTTTTCAGCCCTCGTTCAATAATATTCTGCGCCGGGAAAGCCGCCCTGTAAATCGCGCGCATGAACGGCAGCCCGGTAAAGGTGCGGGTTAGAAAGAAAAGCGATGACCAGACCAGGCTGTAGGCCAGGATGGATTCCTCGCTGGCGTAGCCCTTGAGCAAAAAATGCGCGGCCAGCTGCGGCCCGCCAAAGCCCCCGGCAGAGACCGGCATATACGCCACATTGACCATCACCGGCACGGCCGCGAAGAACAGGGCCGGAGGCGCGTTGATTCCCAGGCCGCGGAGCATGATGATGTTCATGAACACGCTGAACAGGTTGTTGGAAAAGCGGTAAAGAAACAGCTCGCCGTAATTTAAGAGCGAGGCCCGCTTGAAAGCCATGAGCAGACGGTTGTCCCGCATTTTCGGCGCCAGGTCCCTCATTTTCGTCCGCCAGAAAACAAGCCACAAAATGCCCAAACCCCAGGCCGCAGCCAGGAGCGCCTGGAAGAGGGTCCAGGAGGAAACGCCCAGGACCGGGAGCACGAGCAGGATCCGGTTTTGCGCGGGCAGGAAAAAGGCGCAATAAGCGAGCAGGGTTATGAGCGTGAGGGTTTCGTTGAAATAGATGAACAGGGCCGAGCTGGCGGCATGCAGCACCGGGACTTTTTTCACCCGGAACATGTAAAGCACCATCATCATTTCAGTTAGCGCGCCGTTCACGGCCTGGAGCATAAAGGATGCGAAGCGCAGGCGCGCGGTTTCGGAGAAACTTATCTCGGTGTTGAACCATTGATAGGTTTTCCAGAAGCTCAAGATGTCGGTCAGATAATAAACCGCGCAATAGGCGAGAAAAGCCGCGAGCAGCCAGGAGGCGCGCGCGGATTTCAAAGCCTCGGCCAGTTTCCGGAATTCAACCTGGTGGAACATATAAGCCAGGATTCCCGCGGCAATGACCCAGGGCACCAGCTGGCGCAGGAGCGAAGGCTTTTTCGGCGCAGCATCAGGTTTTTTGCCGGTCGGCATGGGCGCTTCAGAATATCATCCCCGGGAAATTTTTCCCAATCAGGAGACAAAATTTTTGGTTTCAGCCAATTCCCGTTATAATAAGGGCAGCGAGGAGGAAGCGGATTGAAGTTGACGGTAGTGCCGGAGCGGTGCAGCGGGTGCAAGCTTTGCGAACTGGCCTGCTCGATTAAAAAGTTCGGGGTGAACAATCCCAAGAAGTCCAATGTGCGGGTGATGGTGGTTTATCCCGCGCCGATTATCCGGATGCCCATTTTCTGCCACCAGTGCAAGGATGCCAAGTGCGCGGAGAACTGCCCGGTGGACTGCATCCACCACGAGAACGGCATCGTGAAGATCAACACCGAGGACTGCATCGGCTGCGAGCAGTGCATCGTGTCCTGCCCGTTCGGCGCCATCTTCACCCACGAGGATTACGAGGCGCCCTTCAAATGCGACCTCTGCGGAGGCGACCCGGAATGCGCCAAGGTCTGCCCCACCAAGGCCCTCATCTATGTGCCCAAGCACCTCATTGGCCAGGCCCAGCGCATGTCCAATGTCCTCAAATACGCGCATATGAAGCAGGTCGAATTTTTTGAAAAAGGCGAAAAAAAAGTGCTGCACTACACGGAGGCCGCGAAGAAGGAAAACAACAAGGAGCCGAAATGAAAATCTCCGGAGGATATTTCTGGAAAATTCTGGCCGTGGATTTGTCCAAAGGCCAAGCCGAGCCGCGCGAGTTCGGAGAGGAGTTCGCGTTGCAATACATCGGCGGACGCGGGTTCGGCGCCAAGATACTGTTTGACCTGCTCAAGCAGCGCGATTTCCATCTTGACCCGCTCTCGCCGGAAAATATCATTGTCATCTCGCCCGGGCCTCTCGCGGGAACCTACATGCCGGCGAGCGGCAAGACCAGCTTCGTGAGCCTCTCGCCCGCCACCGGAATCTACGGCGACTCCAATATGGGCGGAAGCTTCGGCGTGGAGCTGCGCCAAGCCGGGTACGACGCGCTCGTGCTTTTGGGCAGGGCCGAGGAGCTGTCTTACCTCTGGATTGACAACGACAAGGTGAAAATCATCCGCGCGCCCGAGCTTAAGGGCAAGACCGTGCTTGAGACCGAGGGCTTGATCCGGCAGAAGACCCAGGACACGGACCTCAAGATTATCGCCATCGGCCCGGCCGGGGAAAACATGGTGGCGTTCGCCTGCATCACCGGCGACTGGGGGAGGAATGCGGGAAGATGCGGCATCGGCGCGGTCATGGGCTCGAAGAATCTCAAGGCGGTTGCCGTGCGCGGCACGCGCGACCTGCCGGTTGCGGACATCTCGCGGCTCGTGGCCGAGAGCAATAAGGGATTCGCCGAGCTTTGCTCCCATCCCATGTTCAGCTTCTGGCAGGACCAGGGACTGATGAGCGTAATTGATTACGCGAACAAAATCGGCATCATGCCCAGCTATAATTTCAAGGACGGAAGGTTTGACCGCGCGGAAAAAATCAACGGCTATGTGATGGAAGACCATTACAAGATCGGGAACACCGCCTGCTTCGCCTGCCCCATGTGCTGCGGCAACATCTGCCTGGTGAAGGACGGCGAATATTCCGGCACTGCGGTGGAAGGCCCGGAATACGAGACCGCTGCGGTCTTCGGGTCCAACCTGGGGGTGGATAATTTTGCCTTCATCCTGAAGGCCAACCAGCTTTGCGACGAGCTGGGAATTGACACCATCTCAACCGGCAACCTGATTGGAGCCGTGATTGAAGGCTACCAGGAGGGCATCCTGGACCTGGACGACACCGACGGAATGGTCCTGGGGTGGGGCGACGAAAAGGCCGTCATCTCCCTCATCGACAAAATCGCGCGCAAGAAAGGCATCGGAGAAGTCATGGCCGGGGGCAGCAAGAACCTGGTCAAGCAGTTCCCCAAACTCGCGCCGCTTATAAGCCAGGTCAAGGGCCTGGAGCAGAGCGCGTATGATGCCCGGTCAGCCATGACCATGGCTTTGGGCTACGCAACCTCGGACATCGGCGCCCATCACACCCGGGCCTGGCCCATCGCCTTTGAACTCGAAGCCGGCAAAAACTGGCCGCCGGAAAAAAAGGTTGACCTCGTCATCCACCACCAGACCATCCGGCCCCTCTTTGACATGCTCGGCGTTTGCCGGCTGGCCTGGATTGAACTCGGATTCCCGGAGGAATTCTACGAGCACGCCTACCGGGCCGTGACCGGAAACCCTTTCACCCTCAAGGAACTCCTGGAAAGGTCCAACCGCGTCTATGACCTGACCCGGCTGATTATTACCAGGCTCGGAATCTCCCGCAAAGACGACTATCCCCCGGAGCGGTGCTTCACCCAGCCCATTCTCTCCGGGCCTCACGCCGGGAAAAAACTCGACCGCAAAGCCTATGACGACATGCTCGACATCTACTACCAGAAGCGCGGCTGGAGCAGGGACGGCCAAATCCCGGGAGAGCGCGAACGGGAATTTTTTGAGGAGAGGCAGATTCTATAAAATCTTTTTCACCGCAAGGCCGCAAAGAACGCCGAAAAGATAAAATTTTTTCCAGCTCGCTTTTCGTGTTCCTTGTTAAACCCGGGAAAAATGTTATGTTATACCGGGGACAAAGGAGAGAGAGATGCGGATAGTATTCATAGAGCCGAGGCCGCCGGACTTTCACATTTTTTCGAGGTTCAATCTTCCGCGGCTGGGCACGGTTATCCTGGGCACGATTCTGAAGCAGGCCGGACACGAGCTTGAGGTCATGGTCGAGACCCTGGAGAAGCTGGACTACAAGCGGATTCTGGCCGCGGACCTGGTGGGCATTTCCGCCATCACCTCCACGGCCAAGCGGAGCTATGCCCTGGGTGATGAGCTTCTGGCCCAGGGCAAGACGGTAATTTTCGGAGGCGCGCATCCGAGTTTCTTTCCGGAGGAAGCCCTTGCCCACGGTCATTTTGTTTTGCGGGGCGAGGCCGAGAATGTGATTCTGCCGTTCGCGCAGGCGCTGGAGCGGAAGAGCGGCCTGGAAAAAATTCCGGGCTTGAGCTATAAAATCGGGGACCGCATTTTTCATAATCCTTCTTCGGAGCCGTGCCTGGATTTGGACACCCTGCCCTTCCCGGATTTCAGCATCCTCAAGGGCGGAATCGGCGCGGTCAAGCCGGTAATCACCTCGCGCGGCTGCCCGTATGACTGCAGCTTCTGCGCGGTGACCGAGTTGTTCGGCAGGAAATACCGGTTCCGGGCGCCGGACAAGATTTTGGATGAGCTGGTCAGCCTGGAGCTGAAAAAAGGCGACATGGTCTTTTTCTATGACGACAATTTCGTGGCCAACCCTTCCAACACCAAGCAGTTCCTGAAACTGATGGTCGCGAACAAGCTCACGCCGTCCTGGAGCGCACAGGTGCGGGTGGACTGCAGCAAGGACGAGGAGCTGCTCTCGCTGATGAGGGAATCCAACTGCTTTTTTGTCTATTTGGGCCTGGAGTCGATTAACCCGGACACGCTCAAGAGCTACAATAAGAAGCTGACGCTGGCGCAGATTGAGGAAGGCATAACGCGGTTCCACCAATTCGGCATCCGGGTGCACGGAATGTTCGTGCTCGGAGCGGACACGGATGACCTCCAGACCATCCGCGAGACCACGCGCTTTGCGCTCAAGAACAAAATTGACACCATCCAGTTCATGATTCTGACGCCCATCCCGGGCACGCGCCTGTTCAAGGAGATGGAGCGCGAGGACCGGCTGCTCACGCGGGACTGGAGCCTTTACGACGGCCATCATGTGGTTTTCCGTCCCGGACTGGTGACCCCTTACCAGCTGCAGAAAGAGACGATCAGGGCCATGGCGCGGTTCTATTCGGTCTGGCAGCTAATTCGTCTTTTCTTCCGGTTCGATTTCCTTACCTTCGTCTACCGCTCCTACGGAAACCAGCTGGTCAACCGCTGGCAGCGGCAAAAAATTAACCGCCATTACTACCGCCGGTTGCGCCGGGTCAGCAAGAACGCCAAGGCCAAGCTGGGGGACAATGTGCGGAAGACCGCGGAAGACATCAAGGTTTATTTCAGGAAGCTGCGCAGCCGGGCTTTGTCCGAGCCGGGAAAATCTTGAAGCAGGTCAAATTGGGGAAACCGGCCTGATTGAATCCCGGGCTTTGCCGCCAGCAATTCCCTAAGTTTCGGCGTTCCAGAGTTCCGAATTTCCAGCTTGCCATCCGTCTGGCCCGTGATTTCTCGTAATCCAATTCCGGCCAGAGGCCCGCGCCAAAAACGTCAATTACTACGCGGAGCGCTTAATAAATGACCGTTTCCCGCAACCTGGATTCCCGCTGGAGTTTGCCCCTGTAAAGAAAGGGAGGGAATGGAAAACAAACCTGGATTCCAGCTTTCGCGGGAATGACAA